>JACCDU010658551.1_pt1 | contig 11577 bp, 10 predicted proteins | sample 7446081 | NCBI WGS metagenome assembly JACCDU01 (sample SAMN15323447, study PRJNA562643) | freshwater metagenome | isolation source: river surface water | place: USA:Blue River Watershed | collected 2017-08-17 | reverse complement strand
GAGCCGATTGAAAAGGCCAGCATCGACGAGCTGCGCAGCCTGCAGCTCAAGCGCCTGCAGCAAACCCTGCAGCACGCCTATGCCAACTCGCCCGTGTACCGCGCCAAGTTCGATGCAGCAGGCGTGCACCCCGACGACTGCAAGACGCTGGCCGACATCGCCAAGTTTCCTTTCACCACCAAATCAGACCTGCGCGACAGCTACCCCTTTGGCATGTTTGCCGTGCCGCGTGAAAACTGCGCCCGCATCCACGCGTCCAGCGGCACCACGGGCAAACCCACCGTGGTGGGCTACACGCTCAAAGACATCGACACCTGGTCGAATGTGGTGGCGCGCAGCATCCGCGCAGGCGGTGCCAAGCCCGGTGACATGGTGCACATCAGCTACGGCTACGGCCTGTTCACCGGCGGCATGGGCGCGCACTATGGTGCTGAAAAATTGGGCCTGACGGTGGTGCCTTTTGGCGGCGGCCAGACCGAGCGTCAGGTGCAGCTGATCCAAGACTTCAAGTCCAACATCATCATGGTCACGCCCAGCTACATGCTGGCGATTGCCGATGAGTTTGAGCGCCAGGGCATTGATCCCAAAACCTCTTCCTTGCGCATCGGCATCTTTGGCGCCGAGCCCTGGACCAACGACATGCGCGCTGCCATCGAAAAACGCATGAACATCGACGCGGTGGACATTTATGGTTTGTCCGAAGTCATGGGCCCCGGTGTGGCGAGCGAATGCATCGAGACCAAAGATGGTCCAACCATTTGGGAGGACCACTTCTACCCCGAGATCATCAACCCCGAAACGGGCGAACCCGTGGCCGATGGCGAGATGGGTGAGCTGGTGTTCACCAGCCTGACCAAAGAAGCGCTGCCCATCATCCGCTACCGCACGCGCGACCTGACGCGCCTGCTGCCGGGCACGGCCCGCACCATGCGCCGCATGGAAAAGATCACCGGTCGCAGCGACGACATGATGATCATCCGTGGCGTGAACGTGTTCCCTTCACAGATCGAAGAATTGATCTTGAAGCGCGCCGAGCTGGCCCCGCACTACCAGTGCGTGCTGACCCGCGAAGGCCCAATGGACAACCTGAAGGTGCTGATCGAGACCAAACCCGGCGTGGCGCCTGACGGTATCGAAGCGCGCGCTGCCGCCAAGATGCTGCAGCACGAGATCAAGGTCTACATTGGCTCCAGTGTGGACATTGAGCTCAAGAGCGAAGGCGGCGTGGAGCGCAGCCAAGGCAAGGCCAAACGCGTGGTGGACTTGCGCAACAAGTAAGCCACCGAGCCATCCAAGTCAAACCCCGATCGGCCCAGCCGGTCGGGGTTTTTCATGGGGTGTCTTGCAGCGTCTTCTCAAACGCCCTCAAGCGCTTGAACACCGACACCAGCTCCACGATGCTGGACCAGCTGCGCACCAGGTACTGGAAGGACTCTTGCACTTGCGAAAACGCACGGGCAATCTGCTCCATCACACCCAGCGTGAAAGCGCTCGCCACAATGCTGGGCGCCAGCGCGATGTAGGGCACCAGCACGCCCGCCTGCAGATAACTCCATTTGGCAGCATCGAAATACATGTAGTGAAAGTACATGCGAAAGTGGTTGGTACGCACGGCCGTGAACAAGGCCTTGAGTGTGGGCGGCGCGGCGCGCAGTGGGTCGTCTTCGCCGATCACCAACTCTTTGCGGTAAGCCGCTTCCACGCGCTGGTTGGCGTATTCCAGGCCAGGCAATTTGCCGCCCACGCCGGCCAGCAGCACGGTGCCCAAAATCGCGAACAGCAAGGCCACATAGACCAGCGAATGCGGCACCGGACCGATCCAGGGCAAGGCGGTGACTTTCTCGGAGAGGGTCCACAAAATCGGCAGAAAGGCCATCAAGGTCAGCAGGCTGTCCATCAGGCCCAGGCCCAGTGTTTCCATCAGGCGTGCAAAGCGCATGGTGTCTTCCTGCACCCGCTGTGATGCGCCTTCGATCTGGCGCAGCCGTGACCAATGCGCCACATAAAAGTCGTTCATCGCGGTGCGCCAGCGGAACACGAAGTGCTTGGCGAAAAATTCCTGCAGCACCGCCACCAGCACAAAGATGCCAGCAATCTGGAAGAAGCTCAGCAGCAAGCCTAGGTAACTGGCTTCGGTGATGGAGCCAGGTTGGCTCAGCGCCTTTTGCACCGAGTCGTAGAACGCACCAAACCAGTCGTTGATTTGCACGCTCAGTTGCACCTTGTACCAGGTGCCCAGCAAGATGAGCGCGCTGCCCAGCCAGGCCCAGACCCACCAGCGTTTGCTGCTAAAAAATGCGCGGAACATGGCGGTGTCTTTCAGGCTGTGGGCCAAGGGCTTGTGCGGTCTTTCGCCATTGCCAGCCGCCAGACCGAACTTTGCTGGGGCACAGTGAGGGGCAGGCGCAGCAGTTGTCGGTCGCGTGAGACCAGTGCGATGAGCTTGCGTTCTTTGCCCAGCAATTCGGGCACTTCGGTGAGTTTGGCAATGCGCCAGCTGCCGCCCTGGCCTTTGGCCCCGACCTCGATGCCCAGCCATTCATCACGCGCAGCAATGCCCGCCAGCTCTGCCGCGCTGCCGCGTTGTACCGCCTTGATCTGCACGCCGCTGGCGCTGTCGGTGTGGCGCAGGCCCAGGCGGTCGGCAAAGTTTCCTGACTCGACATGGATATCGATGCCTTGGTCTTTGAGCAGTTTGGCCAAAGGCAGTTCAGCGGTGGAATGGACCCAGGCTTTGATTTCAGCTTGCCAGCTGCGGCCGGTTTGGGCCTGCAGTTCATCCAGCACATCCTGCTCGCGCATGAGGCCGGCTTTGCAGCGCTTGTAAAGGCCGCGCATCACGTCGTCCAGCGTGTGGCCTTTGCCTGCTTGGCGCAAAGACAGGTCCAGGCACAGGGCCACCAGCGCGCCCTTGGTGTAGTAGCTCACCGTGGCGTTGAGCGTGTTTTCGTCCTGGCGGTAGTACTTCACCCAGGCGTCGGCACTGGCCTGGGCCACGGTCTGCACATGGCGGCCTGGTGTTTGCTGTACCTGGGTGATGGTTTTGTTCAGCAGTTGGATGTAGGCGGCATCGTCGATCAGCCCTGCACGGCGCAGCAGCAAGTCGTCGTAGTAGCTGGTGAAGCCTTCAAAGAACCACAGCAGTGCGGTGTAGTTTTCTTGCGTGTAGTCGTAGCGCGCAAACGCATCCGGGCGCAGTTGCTTGACGTTCCAGGTGTGGAAGTATTCGTGGCTGATCAGGCCCAGCAGTGTGGTGTAGCCCTCGCTGCTGCGGGGGCCGTTTTGCCGGGGCAAGTCGCTGCGGTTGCAGATCAGGGCGGTGCTGTTGCGGTGCTCCAGTCCGCCATAGCCGTCGTGCACCGCATTGAGCATGAACAGGTAGTTTTTGTACGGGGCTTTTTGTCCAGCGGATTTGCCTTGGCCGTGCCAAAAGCGGATTTCGGTTTCGCAGATTTTTTGCGTGTCGGCCAGCAAGCGGTCGCCATCGAACGAGGGCAGGGCACCCGCCACCACAAAGCGGTGCGGGATGCCGCAAGCGTTGAAGCTGCCTGACCAGAAGGTGCCCAGCTCCACCGGGCAGTCGACCAGTTCGTCGTAGTCGGCGGCGGTGTAAAGTCCGAAGCCGCGTTTGTCGACCTTGACCGGTGTCAGGCCGGTGGCTGCTTGCCACTGGGCTTGGCCTTTGACGGGCAAGAGCTGCAAGTGATGCACTTGCGCTTCCTGGCCATGCACCCTCAGACACAAGCTAGTGCCGTTGAAAAAGCCGCGCTGGCTGTCCAGCCAGGCGGTGCGCACCGAGTTGTCGAAGGCATAGACCTCGTAGCGCAGCACCAGCGGCTCGCCTGCACGGCATGTGATGTGCCAGGTGCATTTGTCGTGTTGCACCAGCGCTGGTTTGTGGCGACCTTGTTGAGCGGTCAGGTTCTGCAGGTTTTTGGAAAACTCGCGGACCAGATAACTGCCGGGAATCCAGACCGGCAGTGACACGGTTTGCTGTGCGGCAGGCTCAGCAATGGTCAGCGTCACCCGAAACAGGTGGGCGTGCAGGTCGGCAGCTTCAACGGCGTAATGGATGGCGGGCATGGGTGATCTCAATTGACAGGGGGTGTCGCAGGCCTCGGCGGTAGACCTTAACGCGAGGGGCTCGCCATGGTGGCTGTGCTGAGCTCAGGTCGCGCCCGCAGCCAAAAAGCAGCTGAGCGCAGACACGATGGTCAACTGCAAGCGCATGGGCAGCCAGGGCGCCAGGCCTGCCGCAGGCCATGTGCGGCGGTCCATCACGTAGCAGCCGATCAGCACAAAACCCAGCAAGGGCAGGCCCGCAAAAGCCGGCATCATCACGCCGACCCACGCGAGGATGGAGGGGGCCACACCCCATGTGAAATGGATGCGTGGCGCTTCGGGGGTGATCAGCGCATTGCGAAAGCCCACGCCCCAATGGATACCACCCAGAAATGACACGATCACCGCGCCATAGCCTTGCATGGCCAGTGCCACGTACGGGTGCAAATCAGGTCCGACCAGCCACAGGCACAGGGCCAGAAACACAAAAGGGATCAGGCCGGCAAAGCCCAGACGGCGGATCAGGCGCCAGGTGGCGTCTTCGGGGTGTTTGAGGGTGTTCATTTGATGTCCGCCAGGAGTTTCTCGACTTGGGCGATTGGTACGGCACCGGGCACGCGTGTGCCATCGGCAAAGAACAAAGTGGGTGTGCCGGTGATGCGGTACTTTTTGCCGAACTCGACGTTGGCATCCACAGCGGCTGTGTCGCAGTTGACGTTGGCGGGCGTGGTGTTGTTGATCATCCAGTCGTTCCAGCTCTTGGCTTTGTCTTTGGCGCACCAGATGTTTTTGGATTTGGTTTTGGAGTCTTCGCCCAGGATGGGGTAGAGCAGGTGATGGATCGTCACGTTGTCGAGTTTTTGCAGGTCTTTTTCAAAGCGCTTGCAGTAACCGCAGTTGGGGTCGGCAAACACGACCAGCTTGCGCTTGCCGTTGCCACGCACTTGGGTGAATGCGTTTTTCAAAGGCAGCTGGTCAAACGCGATGGCCGAGAGTTTCTCGATACGCTCTTCGGTGATGTTGCGGCGTTGCTTGACGTCGATCAGCGTGCCCTGGATCAGGAAGCTGCCGTCGGCATCGCTGTACATGATGTCGCTGCCCATGCGCACTTCGTACAGACCGTTCATGGGGGTTTTGCTGATCTCGTCGATCTTGGGCAGATTGGGCAGGCGCTCGCTCAGGCTTTTGCGGATCATGGCTTCCTGCGCAAAGACCGGACTGATGGCCAGTGCCAAGAGCGCGGTCAGCAAGGGGCGTACAAATTTCATGGAGACTCTTTCGGTGTTCGGTGGCGGATGATCAGGCGGCAACGTCTTGCCCCATGGCGTGTCGGGCCATCCAGTTTTTCAAAGGGCCGCTGCGGTCAAAGCCGCGCATGCCCCAGTTGCGCAGGTTTTGCCAGACCGGGCCGGGCTGGGCAAACAGGCGCTGCAGACCATCGGTGACCAAACCCATGGCTTGCACATCGGCCTGACGGGCGCGTTCGTAGCGGCGCAGCAGTTTGCTGTCGTGCAAGGGGCGCCAGAATTCCTTGGCCTGGATCACGCGCACCAGCTCGGCCACATCGGCCAGGCCCACGTTCAGGCCTTGGCCAGCCAGCGGGTGCATGGCGTGGGCGGCGTCTCCGGCCAGTGCAAAAGCCTGTTTCGTGGTGCCGGGCATTTCGCCAATCCAGCGCGAGGCACGGGCCAGTTGCAGCGGCCAGACCGCGCGTTCGGCGCTCAGCGTCATGGGGCCAAGGGCCAGGTGGCAAGCTTGGCCGAGTTCGTTGGCAAAGTCTTCGGCGCTCAGGCCCATCAGCTGAGGCACGCGCAAGGGGTGGACGGACCACACCAGCGCCACCTCGTGGCCGCCTTCGCCGCCCAGGGGCAGCAGCGCCACAATTTCGGCTTGGGCTTCGGACCGGCCAGGCACCTGAGCCCAGGTGAACCATTGCCGGGCCACGCCGCCGTGGGGCCGTTCGCAGCGCAAGCGGGTGGCGACTGCGTGTTGTTCATAGGCGGTGATGTCAAACGCCACGCCCAACTCGGCACGTGTCTGGCTGGCACGGCCTTCGCAAATCACCGTGAGCGGCGCGGCCACGGGCGAAGACACCACTTCGATGTGAGGTTGAAACTGTACGGCAGCGGCCAGACGCGCTTCGAGCACGGGCACGTCCACCATCCAGTTGAGTTCGCCCGCGCCCATCGCTTGTGCGCCAAAGGTCAACTCGCCGCCGTGGTCACCAAAGACCTGCATCTGGTGCACTGGCGTGACCGCCGGGGTGTTTGGCCAGCAGCGCAGGTCTTGCAGCATGCGCTGCGCAGCGCCATTGAGCGAGTAGGCCCGCACATCGGGCCCGGTGGCCTTGGCGGGGGCATCGACCAGCGCCACGCGCAGCCGTTCGCGGGCCAGCAACAGGGCCAAGGTGCGCCCCACAATACCGGCGCCTCGGATGCAAATATCGGGTTGGTTTGCCATGGCTGCATTGTAGGTGGCGGACTTGGCCCGGCGAGACGGCAGGACCTTGGCGCCTCAGGCTTTGCGGGTCTTTTGTCTCCAGCTCGCAGTGGGGCCAGGGCCGACACGCCCAGCCGTTAAAATTGCAGCTTATCTCCCGAATCACCGAAAGCCTTCCATGAGCCTCAAATGCGGCATCGTGGGTCTGCCCAATGTGGGCAAATCCACCCTTTTTAACGCCCTGACCAAAGCCGGCATTGCCGCCGAGAACTACCCCTTTTGCACGATCGAGCCGAACACCGGCGTGGTCGAAGTGCCCGACCCGCGCCTGGATCAGCTCAGCCTCATCGTGGAACCCGAGCGTGTGGTGCCTGCGATTGTGGAATTTGTCGACATCGCCGGTCTAGTGGCCGGGGCAAGTACCGGTGAGGGCTTGGGCAACAAATTCCTGGCGCACATCCGCGAAACCGACGCCATCGTCAACGTGGTGCGTTGCTTTGAAGACCCCAACGTGATCCACGTGGCCAACAAGGTCGATCCGATCGCCGACATCGAAGTCATCCAGACCGAGCTGTGCCTGGCCGATCTGGCCGCCGTTGAAAAAGCCATCCACCGCGTGAGCAAAATCGCCCGCTCGGGTGACAAAGAGGCCGTCAAGCAGATGGCGATCCTGGAAAAATGCCAGACCGCCCTGAACGACACCCAGCCCGTGCGCACCATCGACTTCAGCAAAGAAGAGCGCGCTGAACTCAAGCAGTTCTTCCTGATCACCGCCAAGCCCGCCATGTTCGTGGCCAATGTGTCGGAAGATGGTTTCGAGAACAACCCCTTCCTGGACCGCCTCAAGGCCTTTGCCGAGAAGCAAAACGCCCCCGTGGTGGCCATTTGCGCCAAGATCGAGGCCGAGTTGTCCGAGATGGAAGACGCCGACCGCCTGGAATTCCTCAAAGAGCTGGGCCAGGAAGAGCCAGGCCTGAACCGCTTGATCCGCGCCGCCTACAAACTTTTGGGTCTGCAGACTTATTTCACTGCTGGCGTGAAGGAAGTGCGCGCCTGGACCATCCATGTGGGCGACACAGGACCCCAGGCCGCTGGCGTGATCCACACCGATTTTGAAAAAGGCTACATCCGCGCCCAGACCATCGCGTTTGACGATTTCATCACCTTTAAAGGCGAGCAAGGCGCTAAAGACGCAGGCAAGATGCGCGCCGAAGGCAAGGAATACGTGGTCAAGGATGGCGATGTGATGAACTTCTTGTTCAGCTCCTGAACCCTTGGGACCCCTCAGAAAGCCGCTCTTTGTAGCGGCTTTTTCGTTTCCAGGTCAGCCTTCAAGCGTGCCCGGGGAACACCCAGAGCAAGGCCCCTGTCATCGTCAAATAACGACCGAATTTGCCAATGGCCATGTACAGGGTGCAAGGCCACAAAGGCATCTGCAGCCAGCCAGCCACGGCGCACAGCGGATCACCCACGCCGGGTAGCCAGGACAGCAGGCAGGCCTTAGGCCCCAGTTTTTCCAGCCAGGCCAGTGCACGGACATGCTGGGCCGAGTGACGCCAGCGTTCGGACACCTTACGTGAGCCCCAGCCCATCCACCAACTGACCATGCCGCCGAGGGTGTTGCCTGCGGTGGCGACCGCGATGGCCGACCAGAACAAGCCAGGGTTGAGTTTGACCAGACCAAACACTGCAGGCTCCGAGCCCATGGGCAGCAGTGTTGCGGAGATGAAGGACACGACAAACACGGTGCTCAGGCCGAATTCAGGCAGGGCCAGCCATTGCAGGAGTTGATTGAGCCAAAGTTCCATGTCAGGCAGTGTAGCGGCGTGTCCGGCAGCCTTGTCTGTGTGCTGATGACACGCACGGCCGAGTGGTCATCTCCCCGCAAAACCAGCTGTGGTGCTCGCAGGAGGATGGCTGTCAGTTCAGGGCCTGCGACGGGCGGGGCATCCTGCAGTACCATCATCATGCCCTTGAAAACGCTCCAGCAACGGATCCAGGCATTGATTTGCCGTTCAGATGTGGATGCCATCATTATTTTCAGCCTGGCTGAAGCGGCATCTCAAAAGAGGATCAAGAACAAGAGCACGCGTTCGCTTATCACACTCCGCTTTCAGTTGCTGAAATATTAAGCAATTACAATCGTGCCTCCTTTTTAAGCAAACCCTCTTCGAGACCCCCTCCAGTCATGCAGATTGGCCCTTATCTATTGCCGAACAACTTGTTCGTGGCGCCCATGGCGGGCGTCACGGACAGGCCGTTTCGCCAGCTGTGCAGGCAGTTTGGGGCGGGCTATGCGGTGAGCGAAATGGTCACTTCGCGGCCTGATCTGTGGGCCTCGCTGAAAACCTCACGCCGGGCCAACCACGAGGGTGAGCCCGGCCCTATCGCGGTGCAAATTGCGGGCACCGAAGCGCAGATGATGGCCGACGCCACCCGCTACAACATCGACCGGGGGGCGCAGATCATCGACATCAACATGGGCTGCCCGGCCAAAAAAGTCTGCAACAAATGGGCGGGCTCGGCCCTGATGCAAGACGAGCCGCTGGCGCTGGACATCATCTCTGCCGTGGTGGAAGCGGCCTTGCCGCACGGTGTGCCCGTGACGCTGAAGATGCGCACCGGCTGGTGCGATGCCGAAAAGAACGCCTTGAGTCTGGCCCGCGCCGCCGAAAGCGCCGGGGTGCAGATGGTCACGGTGCATGGTCGCACCCGCGAGCAGGGTTACAAAGGCTTGGCCGAATACGACACCGTGGCCGCCGTGAAGGCCGCGCTGAACATCCCGGTGGTGGCCAATGGTGACATTGACTCCCCCGAAAAAGCCCGCGATGTGCTCCAGTTCACTGGTGCCGATGCCGTGATGATTGGCCGCGCCGCCCAGGGCAGCCCCTGGATCTTCCGCGAGATCGGTCACTTTCTGGCCACGGGCGAACACCTGGCCCCGCCGCTGGTGGCCGAAGTGCGCCGTGCCTTGCTGGAACACCTGCAAGACCATTACGGCTTGTACGGCGAATACACCGGCGTGCGTTCGGCGCGCAAACACATCGGCTGGTACGTGCATGCACTGCCAGGCGGTGACCTTTTCAGAAAACACATGAACACCCTCGAAACGGCCCAGCAGCAGCTGGACGCGGTGGCGAGCTTTCTGGATGGCCTGGCCAGCCAGATGGACCGCTTGCCCGTCGCAGCGGCGCAGCCGGTTTTGGAGACATTGGCATGAGCGAACCACAATCGATTGAACACTGCATCCGGGGCAACCTGGAAACCTATTTTCGCGACCTGGACGGCACCGATCCGACCGGTTTGTACGACATGCTGGTCAAGCTGGTCGAAAAGCCCTTGCTCGACGTGGTCATGGCTCAGTCCGGCCAGAACCAGTCACGTGCCGCCGAATGGCTGGGCCTGAACCGCAACACCTTGCGCAAGAAGTTGCTGGAACACGATCTCCTCAAATGAATTCAGGCTGAGCGCATGCCCAGCCGCTGCACACCCTAGGCCGAAACCCTGTACCTCGGTCACCTACCGCATACCTTTTCAATTTTCAAGAAAGTTCCCATGAGAGCCCTCATCTCCGTATCCGACAAAACCGGCATCGTCGACCTGGCGAAAGAACTGCACGCCTTGGGCGTGGGCTTGATCTCCACTGGCGGCACCGCCAAGCTCTTGGCCGAACAAGGCTTGCCCGTGACCGAAGTGGCCGAAGTCACAGGCTTCCCCGAAATGCTGGACGGCCGTGTGAAAACCCTGCACCCCAAAGTGCACGGCGGCTTGCTGGCGCGTCGCGACACGCCCGAACACATGGCGGCTTTGAAGGCGCACAACATCGACACCATCGATCTGTTGATCGTCAACCTCTACCCGTTTGAAGCCACGGTGGCCAAGCCCGGCTGCACGTTGGCCGATGCTATCGAGAACATTGACATTGGTGGCCCCGCCATGGTGCGCTCTGCCGCCAAGAACTGGAAAGACGTGGGTATCGTCACCGACGCCAGCCAGTACGCGGATGTGATTGCTGAGTTGAAGGCCAGCGGCAAACTCAGCGACAAACTGCGCTTTGCCCTGTCTGTGGCCGCATTCAACCGCATCAGCCAATACGACGGCGCGATCAGCAACTACTTGTCGAGCGTCAACTTCGAAGCTGAAAAACTCAGCGAAGACTACGTGCCCGAGCGTGCCCAGTTCAGCGGCCAGTTCAACGAGCAATACGTCAAAGTGCAAGACCTGCGCTACGGCGAAAACAGCCACCAGCAAGCCGCTTGGTACCGCGACCTGGCCCCTGCGGCTGGCTCACTGGCCACGGGCGTTCAATTGCAAGGCAAAGAACTGTCCTACAACAACATCGCCGATGCCGATGCGGCGTGGGAATGCGTCAAGAGCTTTGACACTTCCGCTTGCGTCATCGTCAAACACGCCAACCCCTGCGGCGTGGCCGTGGGTGCGAACCCGCTCGAGGCCTACAGCAAAGCCTTCCAGACCGACCCCACCAGCGCGTTTGGCGGCATCATTGCCTTCAACCGCCCCGTGGACAAAGCCGCGGCCGAAGCCGTCAGCAAACAGTTCGTCGAAGTGCTCATGGCCCCCGACTTCAGCGCCGAAGCGCTGGAAGTGTTCAAGAGCAAAGTCAACGTGCGCCTGATGAAAATCGCCTTGCCCGCCAACTACGGCGACATGCGCAACGCGCTCGAAACCAAGCGCGTGGGCTCAGGCCTCTTGCTGCAAAGCGCCGACAACCACGAGCTGGCTTTGGCCGACTTGAAGATCGTCACCGTCAAACAACCCACGCCCGAAGAATTGAACGACCTGTTGTTCGCTTGGAAAGTGGCTAAGTTCGTCAAATCCAACGCCATCGTGTTCTGCAAAAACGGCATGACCATGGGCGTGGGCGCAGGCCAAATGAGCCGCCTCGACTCGGCCCGCATCGCCAGCATCAAGGCCGAAGCCGCCAAGCTGAGCCTGCAAAACACCGTGGTGGCGAGCGACGCCTTCTTCCCGTTCCGCGACGGCCTCGATGTGGTGGTGGACGCAGGCGCGACCTGCGTGGCCCAGCCCGGTGGCTCCATGCGCGACCAGGAAGTC
>JACCDU010762769.1_pt1 | contig 11582 bp, 13 predicted proteins | sample 7446081 | NCBI WGS metagenome assembly JACCDU01 (sample SAMN15323447, study PRJNA562643) | freshwater metagenome | isolation source: river surface water | place: USA:Blue River Watershed | collected 2017-08-17 | reverse complement strand
GACCATATTGCGGTGCGCTCGGATACGTTCATGGTGAGAGAGCTGAATTAGCAGTTGCTATTCGCACCTTTTGGACGACAGGAGATAAGTACCTGCGTTACGGAACAGGTGCCGGAATTACTTGGGGTAGCGATGCGTCAATGGAGTGGGAAGAGACTCAATTAAAGGCGCGTCATTTGATTTCAATTGCTGGCGGTGAACTTCAGTGAGTGCACGTCGCCCATTCCCGGATGGAAGTGGAATTTTCGAAACTCTTAGAACTGAAGGTGGATTGATAGCTGACCTTACGCGCCATATGCGCAGAGCTCGAAAATCTGCCCAAGCGCTTGATATTCCGATGCCGGATGAAGAGATTCTTCGAAGCGAAATAGATGCATGCATGGTTCTCAATCCACATCACATTGGTCGACTCCGTATCTGCATATCAAAGTCCGGTTTCGTGGTGACGCATGATCCGTATGAAGACCTCGAGACGTTAGCGAGGTTAACTTTTCATTCGACTTCAACGAACGCCTCTGGAGAGCAGAAGAAGGCCTACCCGTATGACTGGAATTATCAGGTTCTCGATGGCGCGCGCGATTTTGGTTTCGATGACGCCATTCTTTTCAATACTTCGAACAATCTCACCGAGACGGCTATTTCAAACCTGCTGCTAAAAATTGAAGACCAGTGGGTCACACCGCCGATATCAGCTGGAATCCTTCCTGGAATTATGCGAGGAATCGCGATTGAGCGGTGCGACGTGACAGTCCGCAATGTGCATATTTCAGAGATTCCATTAGTGGAAGAGGCGATGTTGGTCAGTAGTCTCAAGATTGCTCAACCTGTGAGCCATATCGGTGATTTTGCGATGCAACTCAAGCCATCCGTGAGTGAGCTAGAAGAGAAAATCAGGGCTTCCGTGCAGTTCTTTTCGGTACGCTAGCCCCATGTCAGAGATCGCAATTGTCGTCGACGGTCAGCCACGTAAGGTTGAAGTCGACCAGAAGCCAACCCATATCTTCGCTGAGAATAAAGAGATTGTCGTCTGCAAGATCAACGGAACCTTGCGTGATCTTTGGACCGATCTCAGTGACGGTGACATTGTTGAAGGTGTATCGATTTCTTCCGCCGAAGGGCTTGCAGTTCTTCGACATTCCACCGCGCACGTGATGGCTCAGGCGGTGCAGCAGGTCTTTTCTCAAACTCGCCTCGGTATTGGCCCTCCCATCACAGATGGTTTCTATTACGACTTCGATCCGCAAGAGCCTTTCAATCCAGATGATCTAGAGAAGATTGAAAGCGCTATGCGCAAGATCGTTAAGGAGGGGCAACGCTTTAAACGTCGCGTAACAAATGAAGCCGACGCACTTAAAGAGCTTGCTCACGAGCCGTATAAGTGCGAACTTATTGGATTGAAAGGTCCAGCCGCCGATGAAGCTTCGGTTGAAGTCGGTGGTGGTGAGTTAACGATTTACGACAATCTCGGACGTGACGGTCAGCCGGTCTGGTCTGACCTCTGCAGGGGACCGCATCTTCCTTCAACAAAACACATCCCGGCCTTTAAGCTAATGCGTAGCGCAGGTGCATACTGGCGTGGTTCTGAGAAGAATCCTATGTTGCAGAGAATTTACGGAACTGCCTGGCCTTCACAGGATGAGCTCAATGCCTACCTCGAACTTCTCGCGGAGGCTGAAAAGCGTGACCATCGTCGCCTCGGGCAAGAACTCGATCTCTTCTCTTTTCCAGAAGAAATTGGTTCTGGTCTAGCTGTTTTCCATCCAAAGGGTGGAATCGTCCGTCGAGCGATGGAAGATTATTCACGTAAGCGCCATGAAGATGAGGGTTATGAGTTTGTTTACTCGCCTCACCTCACTAAGGCAGCGTTGTTTCAAAAGTCTGGTCACCTCGATTGGTATTCCGACGGCATGTATCCGCCGATGATCATGGATGAAGAGCTTCATGAGGATGGCACCATTAAACGTCCAGGTCAGCAGTACTACATGAAGCCGATGAACTGCCCATTCCACAATCTGATTTTCCAATCACGGGGACGTTCTTATCGCGAATTACCTTTGCGTCTCTTTGAATTTGGAACTGTCTACCGTTATGAAAAATCTGGAGTGCTTCACGGCATCACACGTGCTCGAGGATTCACTCAGGATGATGCCCACATTTATTGCACCAAAGATCAGATGCCAGGAGAGCTCGATTCACTTCTGACTTTCGTACTCAATCTCCTACGTGATTATGGATTAGAAGATTTCTATCTAGAACTCTCTACTCGCAACCCCGAAAAATCAGTCGGCGAAGATAGTGACTGGGAGGAAGCAACAGAGGCGCTACGCAAGGCAGCGCTGGCGCAGAATCTTGAACTCGTCCTTGACGAAGGAGGAGCTGCGTTCTACGGTCCTAAGATTTCTGTGCAAGCGAAAGATGCAATTGGTCGTACCTGGCAGATGTCGACCATTCAAGTGGACTTCCAATTGCCACAGCGTTTCGAACTTGAATACGCAGCATCTGATGGAACACGTCAGCGCCCTGTCATGATTCACCGCGCGCTCTTTGGCTCCATTGAAAGATTCTTCGGCGTGCTTACCGAGCACTACTCAGGCGCTTTCCCTGCTTGGCTTGCTCCAGTGCAGGCGATCGCCATTCCGGTCGCCGATACCTTCGCAGATTACATGCACGATGTTGTAGCTCAATTGAAGAAGGCTGGCATTCGCGCAGATATCGACGCATCCGATGATCGATTCCAAAAGAAAATTCGTAATGCCCAACTTCAGAAGATTCCATTCATGCTTATCGCTGGCGAAGAGGATATGAAGGCGGGGGCTATTTCGTTCCGGTATCGCAACGGTGATCAAAAGAACGGTGTTCCAATCGCTGAAGCAATTGCAGAGATTTCGCAGGTGGTTGCAGACAGGGTTCAGAACTGACGATGTCAGAGAACGTCATCGGTGGAGCCGGAATGCCAGATGGTTGGCAACGGCTATGGGCGCCGCACCGTCTAGATTATCTGCGCGGAGAAAATCGCCCACTTGAAGGCAATGATGTGCAATGCCCGTTCTGTCGCATCCCCGAGCTCTCAGATGAAGAAGGTTTGATTGTTGCTCGCGGAAAAACTGCCTACGTAGTAATGAATCTTTATCCATACAATCCTGGCCATCTATTAGTCTGCGCCTTCCGCCATGTTGCAGATCTGACTGAGCTCACTGTGGAAGAGCGTCATGAGATTACCGATATGAGCGCACATGCGATGGAGACAGTGAGAAAAGTTTCGGGCGCTGAAGGATTTAATTTAGGGATGAATCAGGGTGCTATCTCAGGTGCGGGGGTTGCGGCACATATTCATCAACATATTGTTCCGCGCTGGTCTGGCGATGCTAATTTCATGCCGATTATTGGAAAGACAAAAGTTCTCCCACAACTTTTGACGCTGACGAGAGAAGAATTAGCTGCTGCTTGGTAATTCAGCTAGATAGCCTTTGATGACATCTAGGCCTAAACCGTTTGCAAGATTGAGTGGGATCGCTGGAAAGATGATTCCAGCTGCGAAGGCACCGTCTTCCATTTCGTCAATTCGTTCAAGGTACTCATCTCTAAACTCTTGAACTACATCAACTAATTCATCATCTGCATCATCGACGGTGGGCGGGTTTGTTGAATAATCCAACGTCTTCAAAGTCTCCAGTGAGATCGTTCCGATAGGGGAGCCATTCTCGCCATGGAGGACCAAATATGGAGTAATTGTCTGATCGAAAACACGATTGGCAAGCATGACTGCGTCATCGAAATCCAATTCCATACCTTCGAGAACGGTCACTGCAATCATGCGTGGAGTTTGAAGTTCATCGAAAGCGCGCCACATTTCAATTGTGTCGTTATCTATGCCGGCAGCAGGATTAACTGCGAAAATTGCGACATCACAGGACGGATCAACATCTTTCATCACGGTGCCACCCAAAGCATCGGCTATTTGTTCTGGGTGCGCGCTCACATGGCCATAGATATTGATCGATTTCACCGCGTCTAGGCTGGTTGAATTCATAGAGATAACTCTACGATGGAGCCATGGTCAGTTCGTCATTTAAGCCCGCGGTGAACCGTGTGATTGAACCCATTGCCCGATTGGCGGTGCACCGTGGAATCACGCCAGATATGGTCACAGTCACCGGAACAATCGGATCTATCGCAAGCTCGATCTACCTGATTCCGCAAGGCGAACTCTTTCTCGCTTCACTGGTCATCTCATTCTTTCTCTTGAGCGACCTCTTTGATGGAGCCATCGCTCGATTATCCGAACGCGGACCAACCCAATGGGGTGGCTTTCTTGATTCCACATGTGATCGAGTTTCAGATTCGACGCTCCTGGGCTCGCTCGCAATTTTTTGCATCCTGAACGAGGACGCTCTCTATCCCGTCATTTTGGTATCGATTGTCCTTGGCTTTCTAGTCTCTTACATCAGAGCAAAAGCAGAGAGTTATGGAGTTCCGTGCACCGTCGGAATCGCCGAGCGCACCGAAAGACTTCTGATTGCAATCTTTGCGATTGGCTTCGAGGGACTTGGTATCCCATACGCACTCTCGATTGGTATGTGGATTCTTGTATCTGTCTCGGCGGTAACCGTTCTGCAGCGAGTATTCGTCGTACATCGAGGTCTTGCCGTCAATGGTTAATCAGATTTCATACCTCGCCTACCTCTTGGGGTGGAAAGTGGTGGGCATCCTTCCGGAGCAGCTCGCCTACCGAATCTTTCGAAGGTTGGCTCATTCGATGTATCGACGAGACGGAAAGAGCGTTAAGCGTCTTCGGACCAACCTCTCAATAGTCATGCCCTCATTGAACCCATCCGATTTAGAGGACTTAGTTCTTCGCGGCCTCGAAAGTTACATGCGTTATTGGTGCGACACTTTCCGAATTCATCTTTGGAGCCACGAGCGTATAGAAAAGAGCGTATCGCTGAAGAATGATCATCTTCTGCGAAAGCCTATGAAGGAGGGAAGGGGAGTAGTTATCGCCCTTCCTCACTCAGGAAATTGGGATCTTGCTGGCGCCTATTTCTGTCAGCAGGGAATACCGCTGGTAACAGTTGCTGAAATTCTCAAACCAGAGAAATTGTTTTCAAAATTTCTCCGTTACAGAGAGGAGATGGGTTTCGAAGTTCTTGGTCTTGACTCACGAGCTTTTGTAACGCTCATCCGGCGAGCTCGTGAAAAACGATTGATTGCGCTGGTTGCAGACCGTGATCTCTCGGAATCAGGAATCACAGTAAATTTCTTTGGCCATGAGGCAAAGATGCCAGCGGGACCTGCGGTACTTGCTATACGTGAAGGCCTTCCACTTGTTGCAGCTCACGTGAGTTACACATCAACCGGAATTCACATCGAGTTCAACGAAGTTGATATTCCTGATATAGATGATGAAGAGTCACAGATTCAAGAGACTGTGCAGCGCACGGCAAATCTCTTTGCTGCTGGAATATCAAAGGCTCCCGAAGATTGGCATATGCTGCAACGTATTTGGATAGATCGCGGGCTCTACTCATGACTCTAGAGAAGAAGCGCATCGGCATCGTCTGTCCGTATGGATGGGATACACCAGGTGGAGTACAGGCCCACATTGCAGACCTTGCTACCTATCTGATTTCACAGGGACATCACGTTGAGGTCTTGGCGCCAGTGAGCGAAGATGGCGAGCTACCTGATTACCTCATCAACGCTGGTAAACCGCTAGCAATTCCATATAACGGCGCTGTTGCGCGCATTCTCTTTGGTCCCATCGCGTTCGCACGAGTGCGCCAATGGATATCGCAAGGCGAGTTCGATTTGCTTCATCTGCACGAACCAGCAATTCCTTCCATCTCATTACTCGCTTGTTTTGCTGCCGAAGGTCCTTTGGTTGGAACCTTTCACGCTTCAGCAAAGAGACAGAAGGCAATTTTTGCAATCGGTCCGATCCTTGAACCCGTCATTGAAAAATTAACGGCACGCATCGCGGTCAGTGAGGCTGCGCGCTCAACACTGACAGAGCACCTGGAGACAGATGCAATCGTAGTTCCCAATGGAATCTACGCACGCCGCTTATCGAGCGGATCTCTCGATGCGCGGTGGAGCGGCCAGAGCATTGGCTTCATCGGTAGATTTGAAGAACCCCGAAAAGGTTTAGCAGTACTGGTGGATGCGCTTCCAGAGATCATTAGATCGATTCCAGAGATTCGCGTGATTGTTGCTGGACCTGGAGATCCAGAAGAATTCCTCAAGCACGTGCCAATCGAACTTCATCGCCGTTTTACATTCCTAGGGAGAATTTCGGAAGAAGAGAAAGCTGATTTTCTGCACTCGATCGGAGTCTACGTCGCCCCTAATACTGGCGGAGAATCATTTGGCATCATCCTTGCCGAAGCTCTTGCCGCAGGTGCCGCAGTTGTTGCCAGTGATATTCCTGCCTTTTCCGCACTTCTAGGAGATGGCTCCTACGGGACTCTTTTCCAGTCAGAGAATTCGCTGAGCCTGGCCCACTCCATTATTGATGTGCTGACGCATTCAGAGAAACGCGAGGCGCTCCGTATTGCCGGGAAAGATTATGCTCAAAGTTTCGATTGGGATGAAGTTGCGGAACGAATCTATGATGTCTATGAAATGGCGATGGTCGGTCTCGGAAAAGTCACTCTCTCATCAGAGAACCGTGGCTGGAATAAGTTTTTAGGAAAATAAAATGAATTTCACATCTCTCGCTACCCTCTTCGTGATTGCTATCTTTGCTTGGTATTTATCCTTCCTTGCTACACGCTTAGACCGACTTCACCATAGAGTCGAGACCAGTTGGGCGAATCTCGATAGCCTGCTCCAACGCCGAGCTGCGATTGCATTAGAAATTGCCCGTTCCGAGATTTCAGACCCAGCATCGAGCCTGTTACTTACCTTTGCTGCGCACCAGGCGCGAGAAGCGAGCGTTAAGGATCGATCACAAGCAGAGGTAGGACTAACCGGTGCGCTCGGAATTCTTCTTGAAACTTCTGTGGGGGAGCGCACTCCCAACGAGAACGATCTCCTGCGAGAATTACGCGAACTCAATGAGAAGATCAAAGTAGCAATCTCTCTCCATGTTGAGTCGGTCAATCGCACGCAATTGATTCGCTCTCGTTGGATAATTAGATTCTTCCGATTAGCAGGTCGCGCTCCGCTTCCCATCACATACGAATTTGAAGCTGATGTCCTTTAGAAAATTTCTTATGTTGGCAACCGCCGCAGCGGCGGCAGTAATTGTGGCGCTGGCGATCACTGGAAGATTTTCAATTTCGATTATTTCTTTACCGTCAATGGAAAGTAAGCCCACTTCACCATTGACGGGCGCTCCGGGGCAGAGCGCACCAGTCTTAGTTGTGAAGATTGATGACACTACTCTCGCCCATCCTCAGGTTGGGCTACGGGATGCAGAGGTTGTTTACATTGAACAAGTAGAAGGCGGATTAACACGATTAGCCGCCATCTACGCGTCGACCATTCCAACAGTGATTGGACCGGTTCGATCGGCTCGAATATCCGATCTTGAACTTCTTGCTCAATATGGCAAAGTCGGTTTCTCCTATAGCGGTGCGCAGCGAAAACTCTTGCCGGAGATTGCCGCGGCCAATCTGCATGATGTAGGAGCAAATAAATACGGCGCAGATTTTTACAAGAATGATCCATTGCGAAACCCTCCTTACGCCATGATGTTAAATGCGCCTGCTTTGATGGCAGAGGCGGTAAGCCGTGGAGCAAATTTTGATATGTCCAAGGAGATGGGATGGAATTTTGGAGATAAGTCTGATGTAGCAAGAAAAATAGCTGGCGTTGATATTTCATGGCCAGCAGCTCGTTACGGTGCGACTTGGTCTGCAACAGAGAATCGATGGTTGCTCACTCATGACGGTTCTCCTAATCTTGATACCGACGGCTTCCAGCTAGGTCCGGCGAATCTGATAATTCAGATCGTCTCAATCACCGATTCGATCTACAAAGATAAGGTCGGGGGAGTAACGCCATTCACTGCGACCGTTGGAAGTGGAAAGTGTTATCTATTGAGAGATGGAAGTTACCTTCCTTGTCGTTGGAATCGTCCGAGCCCAGAGAGTGGGACAACATTTACCGATATCAATGGCAACGAAGCTTTCTTCGCCCCCGGTCAAACCTGGTTCGCTCTAACATCGAAAGAACCCATTTTTCAGGGTGAAATCCTGCAAGATGCGACGAAAACAAACTCCAAGTAGACTTCCAGACCTGACGCCGACTCGAAAGGTCGGCCTTTGTGAGGAGAATATAAATGTCTGAGGCAACCGGTACAGCACGCGTCAAGCGCGGTATGGCAGAGATGCTCAAGGGTGGCGTCATCATGGACGTCGTCAATGTTGAGCAGGCGAAAATCGCCGAAGATGCCGGTGCCTGTGCTGTGATGGCCCTCGAGCGAGTTCCAGCAGATATCCGGGCTCAAGGCGGAGTTGCTCGCATGTCTGATCCAGACATGATTGAAAAGATCCAAGCTGCGGTATCTATCCCGGTGATGGCAAAGGTGCGTATTGGTCACTTTGTCGAAGCACAAATTATTGAGAGCCTGAACGTCGATTACATCGATGAATCAGAAGTTCTTACTCCAGCAGATTTCACAAACCATATTGATAAGTGGAACTTCAAGATTCCATTCGTCTGCGGCGCAACAAATCTTGGCGAAGCGCTTCGTCGTATTAACGAGGGCGCTGCGATGATTCGCTCAAAGGGCGAGGCAGGCACAGGTGATGTCTCCAATGCGATGACACATATGCGCACTATCGGCGCTGAAATTCGACGCCTTACTTCGATGCGCGAAGACGAACTTTATGTTGCAGCGAAAGAGATGCAGGCACCGTACGCACTTGTTCAGGAAGTTGCTTCGACTGGAAAGCTTCCTGTTGTCCTCTTTACCGCCGGTGGAATTGCAACTCCTGCAGATGCAGCGTTGATGATGCAGATGGGCGCTGATGGGGTATTTGTCGGATCAGGAATTTTCAAATCCGGAAACCCTGCAAAGCGTGCAGCTGCCTGTGTTAAGGCAACTACTTTCTTCGATGATCCAAAGGTACTCGCAGAAGTTTCTCGCGGATTAGGTGAAGCAATGGTAGGAATCAACGTTGCAGATATTCCAGTCCCTCACCGCCTCGCTGAGCGCGGCTGGTAACAGCCTCACAATTTCTCTCAGACCATGAAGATTGGTGTGCTGGCGCTCCAAGGTGATTTCCGCGAGCATCTCGTAGCTGCGGTGAGCGCGGGTCACGAGGGTATTGCAGTGCGTCGTCCAGAAGAGCTAGATGGCGTTGATGCACTTATCCTTCCTGGCGGCGAATCGACCACCATCGCCCTCCTTGCGACCAGTTATCAATTAATGGATCCCATCAAGAATCGAATTTCGCAGGGAATGCCGGTCTATGGCTCTTGCGCTGGAATGATTCTTCTCGCCGATCGAGTGATTGATGGAGTCGAAGGCCAGAGAACTTTCGGTGGAATCAATATGACCGTTCGTAGAAATGCTTTCGGACGCCAAGTCGATTCCTTTGAAGGAGAAATTCAGTTCGCTGGCAAACCTGTAAATGGAGTTTTCATTAGGGCGCCATGGGTGGAAGAGATTGGCAGTGGCGTCGAAGTACTTGCCATCTCCAACGAACATCCCGTGGCTGTGCGACAAGGAAAGCTCCTCGCTACTAGTTTCCACCCAGAATTAACGGGCGATCTCACCGTACATCAGTACTTTTTTGATGAGATTTGCCAGTAGGCATTACTCTTTCTCCAGTAAACACATCTAGCACTATTGGATTTATCGAGGTGAACCATGTCAGGCCATTCCAAGTGGGCAACGACTAAACATAAGAAGGCTGTCATTGATAGCCGTCGTGCCAAGAACTTCGCCAAGTTAATTAAGGCGATTGAAGTAGCAGCGCGCAATGGTGGACCGGATATCGATGGAAACCCAACACTCTTTGACGCGATTGCAAAGGCGAAGAAGAACTCGATGCCAGCTGACAATATCGAACGTGCTGTTAAGCGTGGTGCCGGCCTCGAATCTGGTGGCGCCGATTGGCAGACCATCATGTATGAGGGATATGGCCCTAACGGTGTCGCCATCATGATCGAATGTCTCTCCGATAACCGAAACCGAGCTGCATCCGAAGTGCGCGTTGCTGTTACTCGCAACGGTGGCACCATGGCCGATCCAGGATCAGTCTCATATCTCTTCAACCGAAAAGGCGTCATCATCGTCAATAAAGCGGTCGGAGCTACCGAGGATACGATTTTAGAAGCAGCCCTAGAAGCCGGAGTCGAGGAAGTTAATGACCTGGGAGAGTCTTTTGAAGTTGTATGCGAAGCATCAGACCTCGTTGCTGCGCGCACAGCGCTGCAAGGCGCAGGCATCGACTACGAATCCGCTGATTCATCCTTCTTGCCATCGATGATGATTCCACTTGATGCAGAAGGCGCAACTAAAGTTTTTGAACTCATCGACGCGATTGAAGAGCTTGATGATGTGCAGAATGTCTATGCCAACTTCGATGTATCTGACGAGGTAATGGCAAGCCTTTCTTAAGGAGTACACCTATAGCCGATAGGCTGCTCTCTATGAGTGCAACGAAGATCATTATGGGTATCGACCCGGGTCTTACTCGTTGCGGAGTAGGTGTAATTGCACAAAAGAGCGCTAAGGATCTCTCCTTGCAAGATGTTGGAGTGATTCTGACTCCGACTGATGCGCCCCTAGAGCAACGCCTTCTGCAGCTCGAGATAGAAATCGAAAATTGGATTGAACGCAATAAGCCCGATGTCATTGCAGTTGAACGAGTCTTCGCTCAACACAATGTGCGAACAGTCATGGGCACCGGTCAAGCAGCAGGCATCGCACTTCTTATCGCTGCAAGACGAGGACTTCCGGTAGCGCTCCATACTCCCTCTGAAGTCAAAGCTGCCGTTACTGGTTCAGGCCGAGCTGGCAAGGTCCAAGTTGCAGAGATGGTTAAGCGAATTCTTTTGCTCGAAGTAATCCCTAAACCGGTCGATGCTACGGATGCACTCGCATTGGCTATCACTCACGCATGGCGCGGAGAGGGAACTTCGCGACTTGCCGCCGCGGTCAAGGCCGAACGTCAACGCGTTGCTAAACTGAGAAACTCATGATCGCTCAACTCACTGGCACAGTTCGCCACCTCACCTCCGGGAAAGTGGTTCTAGAGGTTGGGGGAGTTGGTTATGCAATTTCACTCACTCCGCGGACATCACTCCAGATTGTGATGGGTGCCGCTCTCACCTTATCCACCACGCTCGTTGTTCGAGAAGATTCATTAACTCTTTTTGGGTTTTTAGATCCACATGAGCGCGATATCTTTGAAACTCTCCTATCCGTTTCTGGAATAGGTCCGAAGGTTGCCCTGGCTATCACTGGCGCTCTCACTCCAGATGAGTTGGCACATGCAATAGCGGCCGAAGATATTAAAACGATTGAGAAAGTTCCTGGTATTGGGAAGAAAGGGGCACAACGCCTGATCCTTGAACTCAAAGGCAAGTTGGTCTCAGATAGCGCTCCGCAGCTTGCATCTTCTCAT
>JACCDU011054854.1_pt1 | contig 11585 bp, 10 predicted proteins | sample 7446081 | NCBI WGS metagenome assembly JACCDU01 (sample SAMN15323447, study PRJNA562643) | freshwater metagenome | isolation source: river surface water | place: USA:Blue River Watershed | collected 2017-08-17 | reverse complement strand
CAAGTGTTGGAAAGCGATCGCTTTGCGCTGACTGATCAAGCGCAATACCAGATTTGTCACTGAGAAGCAAAGCGGCAAAGATGTGTCCTGCTGCATCAAGCAGTTCACCTTTTGGTCTTGCTTGAAAACGCGTTTTGTTGCGATGTTTACGGTTCTCTTCTTGAACTAAAGCCTCACAAGCGAGTCTGTAAGTTTCGTCTCGACTGGTGGGCCAGGTTGTTCCGTTCAGAGCTTTGACGGTCAGCTCCAGCGTTTGTGGGTTGCGCAGTAAAGCCCCAACGCCATGGCTTTCTGCTTGCGCAATGAAACCTTCTGCATCAGTTCTGTCGAAGTTACTTTGCAAAATTTGCGTGATGTCTGCTTGATTCAAGGGCTGAAGTGCATAAATCTTTAGCTGACCATCTGGGGATGCTCCGATGACTTCTTCTTGATCTGATTGCCCATACCAATCAGCTGCACGACATGCAATCCGAAAGTGGGGCAAGCCAAGCTTCCTGAGTTTGCTCCTAACTTGATACAAGATGGTTTCATTGGTGCTGCTTGCTCGGACCTCATCGAGTCCGTCTAGGAACAAGCAACGACTCTTCCACTCATCCTCGATATCGCTGTAAACAAAGTCTGCGATCGTCAAACGTAGACCATCACAAGCCTCAGCTTCAATTTCGAAGGCGCGACTTTTCCCCGATCCAGGCTCGCCTAACAAAATCCAAGCTGGCACTGTTCGTAGCGATTCCAGTGCTACCGCTTCGGTGTCTGGACCAGCATCAGACGCTTGTTTGAGTTGTTTGACAGAACGAGGAGCAAAGAACATTTACTTCAACCAACTTTCAATGGGGTTCAGCAAGAAGTCGGAGATGGCCACACCATCAGCCCCCACAACCATCGGAGTAACGTTTTTGAATTTGTCTGCAAAAACCTGTAACCCTCTAGGCGCCGCATAGTCTTCACCGCTTTTGACTTCAATGGCCAGCAATTTTTCGCCAGAGCTCAGAACGAAATCAACCTCGCTTGGACTCTCTCGCCAGTAATAGAGGCTGGAGCTCTCTTGCTTGTTGTTGATCAGGTGTGAGCCGATAGCGCTCTCAACCAAGCGGCCCCAGTATGTGCGGTCATTCTTGGCTTGTTCAAATGTGTATTTGGCCTGAGCTGAAATCAGGGCTGTGTTGTGGGCATTGAATTTGGGTGGTGAGGCTCGTCTGCGCAGTTCTTGTCCGGCGTACTTTTGCAGGCCAGTCAGTAAGCCTGCCTGTGAGAGAAGTTCCAGATAGTGGGCCAACGTGACTGTGTTACCAGCATCCTGAAGCTGTCCGAGCAATTTCGTCAAGGCGACAAGTTGGCCAGAGTATGCGCCACACCCTAATTCAAACAAGTTTTTCAAAAGTGCAGGTTTCTCAACTCGAGTCATCTGCAGGATGTCGCTTTCGATGTTGGGCTTGATCAGAGCATCGCGAACGTACTGTCGCCAACGGGTTTCATCTCGGATCAGGCTGGCTGCACCAGGGTAGCCGCCAAAGTAGATGTATTCGTCCAATGAGAAGTCGAAAGCCTCTTGCATTTCGCTGTAGGACCAGTGCGACATGTGAATGGGTTCATAGCGTCCAGCCAAGCTCTCGGTCAATCCCTTTTGCATAAGCCACGGCGATGAGCCGAGCAACACAATGTGCAACGGTAATTGCTGCGCGCGGTCTGCATCCCAAAGACCTTTCACAATCTCTGACCAGCGGGGGATTTTCTGAATTTCATCAATGGCTAGGATATGGAATTGTCCAGAGGGGAGGGAGCGGGCCTTCGCCCGGGCTTGAGTCCAAAGATTGATTAGCCACTTCTCATTGAAATTGCTGCCTGGTTCCGTTTGAACAGTGGCGGTTTCATTGAAGGGGTCAAAGTCGGTTGAAATGGGCTTGTCCGTAGCTTCAAAGTTTGAAGGACGACCAGAAAGCGCCTGCCTAACCAGGGTTGACTTGCCAATTTGACGCGGTCCTGCTACAACGATCATGAACTTAGGAGGTTCATTGAGTCGAGCTTCAAGGGTATTGAGGTGTGGCCTGTTATATGACATTTGCATATTACTGAGTAAATTTACTTTGTAGTTTACAATTAAACTCAAAAAAACGCAACAGCAAGCTCTTGGGAGGGGCCATGCCGCAAAAATTTGGGTCTTGGTGGGATTTCAACCGATTTACCGCCTCTGTTCGGGAGCGTGCACGGTTCGTTCATGATGCACACGTGACGAAATTTTTGGAGACCTTGTACGAAACCAGCGCCACTCGGCATAGAACGATTCCTGCAGGAAGAATCGTTTGGAGGGCTCAACTCGGCCATGCCACAGAGGAAAGAAGCCAGGATGGTGTGGTTTGGGATGATGCGGTGCCCTATGCTGCAGATCGGATGAAGCCGATGCGGTTTGCTGCACACGAAGGCAGAGTGAATCCCAAGGGGATTCCATGTCTGTACGTTTCAAATGAAAAAAAGACGGCCATGGCTGAAGTCCGTCCGTGGCTTGGAGCCATGGTGTCGATTGCCCAGTTGAAGTTGAACAAGGAAATTTGTCTGATTGATTTTTCTGTTGGGCATGGAGCCAGGCCCAATTTTTATTTTGAGGAGCCTGAACCGGCAGAGCGGGAGAAGGCGATTTGGGAGCAAGTAGATTGCGCATTTTCAGAGCCTGCTGCTCAAGATGTGGCTGTGGCTGAATATGCCCCTACGCAAATAATTTCAGAATTCTTTATGAAAAAAGGCTTTGATGGTGTTGTCTACAAAAGTAATTTTGGAGAAGGATTCAACATCGCGCTTTTTGATCTTGAGGTTGCAGATGTTGTTAACTGCGCTTTGTGTAGGACGAAGGGCGTGGCATATGATTTTGGAGATTCAGAAAAAGGATTCACGATTACGCATAAAGAAACATGAGCTGAATCACGAAATTTTGGAGTAATTCAAACATAGTCTGTGAAATCACCTAGACCTCCAGTATTCTTCAAGCATCAAGAAAAACTATGGACACACTAATCAATTTACTGAAGTCCGACGCAAACGCTGCAAATGCCTTTGGTGCCCTTGCGAGCGCTGCCGTTGCGTTTCTTGCACTGTTTGTCTCCGGGCTTTCTGTGTGGATTTCTGTTTGGTCCGCGCGAACCCAACGCAAACATAATGAGCTTTCAGTTCGTCCACTTGCTGAAGTGACGGTCGCTGACTATGAGAACAGTCTTCGCGTAAAGTTGCGGAACAACGGTACAGGTCCAATGATCGTTACAGCCGTTACCATCTCGGATGGAGCTACGACAAAAGACTGTCTGATTGACTGGATGCCGAACCTCCCAGGTGGAAGGCTTTGGAATAACTTCACCCATGCGCTACACCATCGCACGCTTCAGTCTGGTGCCGAAATTGTCCTTCTGGAGCTAACTGAGCACGACGGTGAACGAAATTTTTCGAAGTGTCGAGACTTGGTGCGCAAGACTTTGGCGCCGCTCACGGTAAACGTTGAGTACACCGACATTTACGAATCCGTAATGCGTCCGAGCAGAAAACCTCTGTCATGGTTTGGTCGACATGTTTGATGCTCAATCTTAGTCGGAGCTTGAATTTGAGTGCCTTCATTCCTTGTCGAAGGACATGAGTTAGATCGCACGCAACAGTGTAGAAAAGCAGTTTTTTGAATCGATCAGAGTGTAGAAATGGGACAAGCAAAAATAAAGCAGCGAGCTGCTTTCGCACCTCATCTCATCGCGGCATGGGAAGCCGAGGGCTGTGTCAATTTTGCATTCGCCCTAGCTAGACTGACGGGATGGCTTTTGCATGTGGACTGGTGGACCCCTTCAACAGACCACACCGTAGACACGCCCATCGAGAAAATGAGGCCGCTGAGAGTCTACGTTGCAGATAATCATAATCTCATCTTTGATGTGCGTGGAGTCAAGTCCATCGTTGATTTCAATGAGGGATCTATTGCTCCTCTGGCAAGAAAGTTTGGGTCTGGTGGTGTGCGCACACGTTTCTATGACGAAGTGGGGATTTCCGCACTGCAATTGCAGTTCCAAGTCGACGAAGAAAAAATTGCCCAAGCTACTGAAGCTATCAAAGAAAATTCTTATTTCCTCGCAGCCATTCCATTAAGACAGCCACCCTACATTCCTGCGTATGAAGCTGCAAAATTCACCTATGGCCGATGCGCGGCGTTCGCTGAAGTGATGTATGAATTGACTGGTCTGCCGCCCACTGCATTATTGGCCGTTCGATTTTTGCCTCTGTACGAAGGGACCCAACGAGGTGCAAGCGGCTATTTTCATAGTGTTGTGCTACACGATGATGGCATGGCTGAAGACTCTTGGGGCAAGGCCTCGCTTAGCGAAATTGCCCGGCGCTTTGGAGTGGTTGAGTTCAAGACCAGTGACGATGAACATCGCATTGTGGTGAATAACCTCAAGTTGTCATCAGCAGATCTTTATGAGGATGCCCGGCAAGAAGCTACGGTTTTAGTTCGGCAATATCGCATTTAGGTCAAGCCGCATCTGACGCGGTTCGTTGAAAGCGACGGTGAGACTTGCCGACATCGTGGCTAATGCAATATTAATTGGCGGAATACAGACCGTTAAGAGTAGGTATTATTTACATTAAAGTAAGAAAATTGTAGTTGAACTATGACCACTGCCACACGGACGACCAAAGGACAGATCACTATCTCTGCTGACGTGCGCGGCGCACTCAAAGTGGATACCGGTGACTTTTGATGCTCGCGCCGCGAAGCATGCGGGCATGATATTGATTTACTGAAGGAAAGCATGGTTATGGAAGAAAAGGGACTGTCCACCGCTTGCACTCATCTGGCGCGCCAGGTTTTGTATGGCAACGGTTCTGAGTCAAAGGATGTTGTTGAAACGTTAGCGGGGAAGTTTCTCGCCATATGCGAGCAACACCAGCACTACGTTAGATGCAACCGTGAATCTGATAACGTCATTGAGAACTCGGTTTGGTATCTGGCTGATGTTCACGCAATACCTCCGATGGGCACTTCCACATCTTGGTTCTCTGAAGCGATGTCTGTCTTGATCGAGTTGGCAGTACCAAATACAGCTCTAGGGGCCAACTCTGCGCGAGTCATGCCACAAATTCAAGAGGGTATTGCGCAATCACTAGCTAACTCCCCCATAAGAAAGGAAGACGTTAGATTAGATGACGAAGATTCTAGAACTATCAAGTTGTTCGAATCAGCGGGATCTGAATTTGGCATCGTCTCTGATTTGCTCGACTTGGTGCAAAGGCTCTATCACGGAGATCCGCTAGACGCAGAAGATCGGCGTTTTTTTCATGTGGCGTCGCTCGCTGCACCGCTTACGCGCCGTGCTCGCATTGAGTCTGGTATCGACAAAGATATATAGGAAACTGAGCGTGTATGAAGGTGCCCACACCATGAATACTCTGCCTAGGGCGTTGGCTCCAAATAGTGCACGTGGTTTTTGAAGGAAAAAAGGTGAGCGTAGAGCACAAACTTCTTTCCCACTGCAATAGCTGCGGAGGGGAGACGCAACACGAAATCAAAGGGACTGCTTCGCGTCGCAGATCAGACGAGAGTGGTTTTAATGCTGTTTCCTGGGGGACAACATGGAAACTACTTCAATGCTGCGGGTGTGAAGAGGCCTCTATGAAGATGGTCAGCTGGTGCTCGGAAGACCATCCAATGGACGATCCAGATGAGCGGTACTTTCCTCCCCGTGTTTCACGAAAACCGCCGACCTGGCTAACAGAAGATCCTGATCTGGATGATTACATTGGACTTTTCCAAGAGATTTACACGGCGCTACACGCAGATAGCCGCCGATTAGCAATCATGGGGGCACGCGCGGTGCTTGATCTTGGCGCCAGTCGAATGCTTGGTGCTAATCCTGGCAACTTCAGCGCGGGCATGCAAAAACTAGTCGATGACAAGCGACTCACTGAAAATGAAAGAAAGCTGATTGATGCCGCCTTTGATGCCGGGTCGGCGGCAATGCACCGTTCGCATCAACCAGAAGTTGATGAGGTAAACACCGTGATCGATATTTTGGAGCGAATGGTCCACGCTGAAGTCTTGGCTAAAAAGGTTAAGACCCTAGAAGATGCCACACCGAAGCGGCCCCGTACACCAAAACTTAGTCTCAAGGCATAGAGGAAAGAGATCCATGCAGCCGACGAATCAAACGATGAAGTGGGGCGGCTGCATACCGCCTGTTCGAGATGCTGCCGCGCTTTACTGTGGATCGGGTGACAACATCGCTGGGACCTACTCTGTCAGTTGGGGCGCAGGGTGATCGGAAGTTCATCAATCTGTTACGAAAATTCTGACAATCTTGATGTTTGCATTCAGTGTTGCTAGGCGATCTGTATCTCCGCGAAGTTTATCTAGGAGGTCGACCTTGCCAACTAGCACAAAGATAACAGGGCGTCCAAGTTGCAGCAGCTGGGCAACCTTCTGAAAGAAGGTTGCTGTTGACCGGATACGTGCGAGTTCAATTCCAATTCGCTCGGGTATTCCAATGCTGTCTGGCCAAGAAAGCAGGAAATCCATCTCAAATGGAACTTCAACGGGTTCAAATGTGGCATCTCTATGCACAAATGCTCCGGAGAGTTCTGGTGATTCGTTGATTACTTTTTGGAGGTATGTACTGAACGCTTCTTCATCAGCTTTCCAAGTGCCGACTGCCGGAGGAGTCCACTTCGAAATGCTAGTCAGCAATTTAGAAAGTCTGCTCTCCTGAGCTTCTATCTGAAGATACGCGTGGCCAGCTGCTAGCTCCTGCATTTCCGCGGAGCTGACGTCTAGAAGATGGGGTAAAGCACCGAGAGTCTGCAGGCGTTGCAAGAGATCAAAAGTTCTTTTCGAACTTCTGACCGTCAAGACAATGCTACCGCAAGCGACTCCGATTACACGGGCGTCAGGCGCGATTCGGGCAAGTGCCGCAAGAAGCGCAGCTACTTCTTCCTTTGATGTAGCGTTGCCTGTGACATGCAATACCCATGTAATAAGCGGCTCTGTTTGTGCCTCAGATGCCTTATCAAACAGCATCTCAGCTAACAACAATTGATCGAATGCGGTCAAGTTCTCACCTCGACCTCTTCCACCGCGCCGCACGGAAATCTTGTCGAACAGCATCTTGAACGCATCATGCTCGGTTCTCCGATAGATCAGACTTTTGTGCATGAACTCTAGGCCGAGTCTCGTGTCGTACCATTCCCCTTCGGGGACATCTGGCACCAGTTGCGCCGCGCTTCGAAGGAGAGCCTTGGGGATTGGATCTGAGCCGGAGAATTCATTCAGTCCGCCAATTCCATTAGCACTGATCGACAGGTATTCGTTTCTGAGCTTCTGCACGTACTCCAGAGCTTGTCGATGGTCATCTCTTATTAAAGAAGTTCCTGCAGTGGGAATGCTCAGGGATACGGTTTTGGCGCCAAGGTCATAGAAGAAGTTACGGTCGAAGAAACTGCGTGCTCCACTCTTGTGCACGTTTGCTTGTAACTCAAGGCTCGTTACTGGAATGAGGCTTACGCCTGGATCATCGCATGTCAGTCGATGGAGGGCTGGGATCAGGTCGAGCTCCAATCGCTTTTTGTAACCTAACAGGGTCTTCATGTGCTCGCATCTATCCAGAGCACCCGTTTCCTCTGGGAACAAGTACACCAAATCAAGGTCACTGAACGTAGCATCGAATTGCTCTCCACCCTTGTAGATGGCGCTTCCGAACAAGTAGAGTTTGCCTTGCAATCCAATAGAGACTTGAGTCGCCCATTGTTCACATAGTTCAATGGCGGTCGCCGCTTCTCTGGTCCAGTCGCTCACACGCGTTTCTCCCTTTGTACAAACCCGAGTAGCTACCGACCTTCTCTGCAGAACCTCAAATTAGTCCGCGGATTGCTTCGTCGGAAATACTCTGGTCGCGTTCTAACGCGATTATTTCAAGGTATGGTAACTCCTCTGTCATACGAGGTTCAACGGCAAACGACTCTCCTTTATGCGGTGCGCAACAGCGCTGCCGGGGTATCTGTGGATGGCCGACTCGGTGTATTAGACTGGGCGTTGCATAGACCAAGGGAGTAAGAATGGCAAGAAACGATGTCATACTGCTGGACGGAATCCTGACAGAGCGTGCGAAATCGGAAACTCTTGACAAAGGCGAGCTCTTTGAGTTGTTCGCGTTCGAGCAGATTCTTAAAAGCTATGACCTGACCCGCAGTGAATTGGAACATGGTTGGGTTGACGGACGCAATGACGGTGGAATCGACGGCTACTACACCTTCGTCAATGGCGCCCTAGTCATTGACCCGTCGAAGTTCCAGTGGCCTAAAAAGAGTGTGCGCATCGATGTCGTCATTATCAATTGCAAGCATAAGGATGCGTTCAAGCAGGAGCCGCTCAACACGATTTTTCCGACTTTGGAAGAGCTGTTGGACTTCAGTAAGACCCCCGACGAGTTCGATGGTCAGTATTCCAAGCAACTAATCGACGCTAGGGAGTGCACGGTACATGCTTTTCGTAGTACTGCGAGCGCGCTACCGAAGCTGAGCTTTCGGCTCGTCTATGCCACGCGGGGTGAGGATGTTGAACCCAATGTGGAGGCCCGCGGTAATCAATTGGCGCGCGTGGTCTCGGATTACTTTAGTAATGCCGATATTTCCGTTGAGTACGTAGGTGCGACTGAACTCATCGAGCAACATAGAAAGAACAAGTTCGTCCTCCAACTGCCATATGCCGAACAGCTGGCAGGAGAGCACGGCGCCTACATCATGCTCGTTAGGTTGGCTGCATACAACTCATTCATTCGCGATGAGCGCGGCAACCTACGACGTTATTTGTTTGACTCTAACGTACGGGATTTTTTGGGCGAGAACCGAGTTAATCAGGAAATCTTAGCCTCATTGGAAGACTCTAACTCGCCCGAATTTTGGTGGCTGAACAACGGCATCACGATTCTGGCGACCAGTGCGATCCCGTTAGGAAAGACGCCAGACGGCAATGCCCTTCAACTTCATGATGTGCAGATCGTAAATGGCCTGCAAACGACACAAACAATCCACAACTACTTTCAGTCCGGCTTGGCTCAGGCTGACGACAAACGATGCGCCTTAGTGAAGGTCATCGTCTCGGAAGAGAGCGTCATACGCGACAAGATCATTCGCGCCACTAATAACCAAAGCAGCGTCGAACTGGCGTCGCTGACTGCGACTGACAAAATTCAGCGCGATATCGAAGCGATTTTGGAGCACGAGAATTTGTTCTACGAGCGGCGAAAGAACTACTACAAGAACATTGGTAAGCCAGTGGAGCGATTCGTGGCGCCTCTGTATTTGGCAGTGGGTGTCGTCGCCCTGATTCGGAAATGCCCCCAACGCGCAGGCCGGTTGAAGAGCAGTTTCATGAAGCATCCAGAAAGTTACGATGCCGTATTTTCTGAAAAATTTCCTATCTCCATCTGGCCGAAGATCGCGTCGATCCTTAAGTTTGTGGACCAAGTTATTGCGGAGAAGCTACCCAAGAAAAGGAAGAATGGTCCGCGGATCGTCGCATCTTGGCGGGGGGCGGTGGCTTTGTGCGCCGTTGCTGAAGTCATAGGCTGCTTCGATTACAGCATTGACCAACTGCTTGATTTGGACCTGTCGAAGCTTTCCGAGCAACGAATCGGTGATATTTTTGAATATGTCACCTCCAGTGAAGTGCCCGCCAAACAACCTCGCGGTCGAGCCGACCTTGTCTGTATGCAGTTCGCTATCGAAAACAACCTCGGCGGAGGTGACACGATTGGTCGCTGGCGTTTGCCAGTTGACTTGGGTCAGCACCATATTCCGGCTGTTGCCTCAAAGCCCATTGCGTCACCGTTGGACGAGAACAAGATTCGCCTGGTGGCAGGCGTACTGCCACCGCAGCCCTGGAAGCCTGGAGTTCAACATCGAGCGGCAGAAGTAACCGGTCTGTCCTTGAACGAGACGAAACGCGCCATCAATCAACTGATTCTCCAGGGCGAGTTTCACAATCAGATCAATGGAGTGGTTTTTGACAAAAATCGGGTGATCGTTGCCATTGATAACGAGCGTTCTAGCACTCAGCAGAAGATTGGGGATATTTATTCGGATGCCCCCGCAACGCCTCCGGCGTAAAGCGCGTATTAATATAGGTTTGTCTGACACCAAAATTTTCGTCTTCTACATGTGGTAATGCGACGTGCCATATTGGTTTCATCGAAACGTCTTCCACTCACCGCTACAAGTGCCAAGGCTAAAGCGCGCGTTGCTGTCTGTCTAAACGCTGCTTGTAAACAACGAGTTATGCTGGAAACGTAGCCATGTACTCATGGCCGCTTCACCCTCAACAGCTGCCATCGCTGCGAAATTAGCGAAATAATCTCCGCCTAGCTTGGGACTTAAGGTGTGGACTGCGGTTCAAATCCAGAGTTCATCTGCGCACAATGTTGGTGCAATTATGTCGTTAAGTTCTTACCGCGCATTCACGCTCATTTACTTTTAATTACTAAGTAGTCGAAATAGCAAGTTCATAAATAGTCAATCAACCACCACCAATTTAAAAACCCACAGTCACTTGGCTGTGGGTTTTTTCTTTGGTGTGTCTGCCTAGCTTAAGATTCAGCGCATGAAAAATGTTCCAAAAATTGAACTCAGGACAGTCATTTCTGTGGGCTTGGGCATTTCTCTGTTGGGCTTTTGCCTCATGATGACCGACACTTTGATGAATGTTGGGGCCATTTTGTTTGCGCTGGGTTTGTTGCCGCTGGCCGTGACTTTGGCGAGAGGCAAGGACTAAGCCCACACGCTTAATCTTGGCGCGTTTGCCGAAGCTTATACAGTTGAATGCACAAGCTGACAGTGGCGAGTACCAGTACCGTGCCTAGCCAGTCGCCCACAGCCATGGCCAGAGTACTGGCTAAAAAGTCTGGTGTTTTGTCTAACCAGAAATACCAAAGCTGGTGGAGCAAGGCATTCACTGCAGCAAAAAGCACAGAGAGTCTGAAAAAATCACGTCCTGTCAGGTTCATCAGCAACGGATCCAAATTGAACCATCGCCTAGCCAGGTAGGCCGCAATACAAGGTGATGCGCCAGAAATCATTCCTGTCACGATGTTGAAAAGATGTGCTTCTTTATCTCCTAAGGTGTAGTTGATGTAGATCGTACTGAGTGCAATGCCAGTGCCGCCAAGACGAGCCAACAGCAGTACAAACAGTAAGCGCAAACCACTGGGAATGTAGACCCAGTTCACACCGTGAGAAAACTCAATCCAACTGAACCAATACAGATTGAGCTTGAAGGCATAAAAGTAAGCCAACGCACAGCTCAATACCAACAGCGCTTGCGTCTGCAGTGTGAGTTTGTGGGAAGCCTCCGAGGCTGACATGCTGGCTGTTTAGATGGTCTCAAATATCAAGACCATTCTAATAACCCGCGTGACTGCTTGATTTTGGCAACCCTACAGCCCAAAGTGAGCGTCATGGGGTGTTTTGATGCAACTGAACCACTTTTTGCGCGCGTTTGCGAAAGCGAATGTTGAGCATCTCCACAATCACCGAGAACGCCATGGCGAAGTAGATGTAGCCTTTAGGGATGT
>JACCDU010331110.1_pt1 | contig 11588 bp, 12 predicted proteins | sample 7446081 | NCBI WGS metagenome assembly JACCDU01 (sample SAMN15323447, study PRJNA562643) | freshwater metagenome | isolation source: river surface water | place: USA:Blue River Watershed | collected 2017-08-17 | reverse complement strand
TCCAGGACGATGGAGAATGCAAGAGGTAGGGCAAGAGCGGCTGCTGTTGCTGCGATGGTTGCCAGAAGTGTTGTACCTGCTGCACCACCTGCTGCTGCGGCTGCTGCGGAACCTGCTGCACCGATACTACCAAGACCAGCGAGTCTGCCAACGATACCTGCCAGTGAACCAATAAGTTTAATGGCTGTGGCTACTGCAATCCAGTTGATAGCTGCACCTGCGATACTATCGAATGCTTTGAAAATTGCATCCCAGATAGGTGATTGCTTACGGAGTTCTGTTGTGAAATCTGTGAAGTCAGCTAAGTAGGCACTGAAAATCATACCCATATTATCCAGGAAGTATACCATTGGTGTAAGCTTTTGAGCAACATACCCAATAATATTTCCTAGAGATTTGAACAATGCTGTGTTATCCTGTAATGCAAAACCAACAGCGTTGAAGAGTTTCATCACGCCATCAACCATTCCGAAGAACATTGCGGCCTGAATATCTTTGACACCGTTTGCAATACGCATCTGCGCTACAAGGATTGTACTTTGTGCTTTACCATAAGCATCAGCAGAGTTGTTCAGTTGCTCCATGGCTTGAACCATCTTCTTAACGAAGTCAGCACCAGACATTGTTTTAGCGAACTCTTTAAGTTCTCTTACAGATGTTTTACCAGTTAACTGAAGAAGCTGTTTGATAAGTGCTGGTGAGGCATTGACTACCTGGAGCCAATCCTGCCCCATCAAATGTGTAGATGTGGCAATCTGTTGCATAGCATAGTTCAAACGACCTACAGCTTCCTGAGCCATACCTGTCTGGTGGGCGAATACCGATTCTGTTTCCAGGAGTTTGACAATATCAGCATTAGAGAACAGGTCATCTGGCATGGTCATACGTAGCTGTGAAGCTTGCTGACGAGCGCTGGTACGGTCTGCACCATACTTGTTAGCATATTCATCAATAGCCATGATGATAGCCTGTGACTCTTCACCGAAAGCTGTCTTAGACATGGTTGCTGTCTGCTGACGTTTGTAACCTTCTTCCAGTGAGCCTTTGAAGAATTCAAGAGCAGTGTACACTGATGCAAAACCTTTTACAAGGTTCAGTGTAGAATTCTCAAGAGACTTCTGCATGTATCTGCCCTGGTCTAAGGCTCTGTTATATTCTTTCTGTGCGCGTACAATATCTTTGTACTGGAAGATTGCCTGACGAGCCTCACGTTCATAACCACGTGAATCGCCTGTACCTTTGTATTTGTTTAGTGTATCCTGCATGGTCTGACGGAATGCACCCAGTTCATTGACCATACCCATACGTTTCATAACGTTGGTGAAACCACTCTCAGTATTTCTGATGAAATGTGATTCCATCCATTTATCTTGTCTCTGAGTATAGGATAGTCCACCACCGCCACCTCTCCCTGCACCCCCAGCCCCTGCACCGGAACCTGCTCCAGCACCACCAAGACCTGAACGCCCAGCATAACCACCCAGCCCCATTGAGCCACGAGGAATTCTGAAAGCATTCTTGAATTCTTTCGCTACAGCCCTTGCAGCAATTGACGCTTCAGACTGAAAACCTTTAATAGAAGAGGAAGCATGAGTTTTAACGTTAAACCCATCCTGTAAAGCCTTTTTGATAGCTAACCCTGTGCGATTAGCATCTCTGGTAATCTTGTCAAAGGTTTGCCCCATGACCTTAGCACCATTGGTTTTGAAAGCTCTGTTGAGTCTCAATTCCATATTTGTTGCAACTTTGTTAACCTGTGCTTCAAGTCGGGACAGGTTCTTCATCACAGTTTCCTGGAATCCGACCTGAATCACAAATTCACTGACAGTAAACTTTGCCATTGCAATTACCTGTGTTATTGTCTACTTAAACGTCTCTGGTTATCATTCCGTTCCTCTTCACGAAGAGACCAGTGATAGAGACTCATCTCAAGCTGAAAGAAAGCGGTGAATGGCATCTCCATGAGTTCTGTCAAGGAGTCTCGACATTTGTCATGAATCATTACCGATAGAACCCTGTCAAGAACAGGGTCTTTCTCGAATCTTGCATTGTCAATGGCAGCATCAGCACGAGGTGTGTTAGTTACTGCTTGACTTTGGGCGTCTGTTGAGTATCTAGGCTTTTCAGGATAGCTGCTTCGAAAAAACTTCCGAAGTTCGCCTCCAGCGCGAATGCAAGATAGTCAACCAGTTCACCATAGTTACCAGCAAAGTATTCATCTGGTTTGATAGGGAACTCATTAACAGTTGAGCCACTAAACAGTTTCTTGATAATACCTTCAAGGTCAAGCTCATCAGAGTGTTCCAGTGCAGCGCCTACGATATCAGAGACTGAACTCTGGCTCCCATTCATTGCACCAAGTGCAGGGAAAAGAACCTTTGACAACTGAGTGGTAATCTTGATACCATCCATTGCACCAACAAGTACAATTTTAACTTGTTTGCCGTTGATTTCTTTTTCAGAAGTTTTGATAGCCATTATAGTAATCCTAAATAAAAGTATGAGAAGCTGTATGTTAACAGTTTGTTATTAGAATGTCAACAAAAAACCCCCGAAGGATTTCTCCAACGAGGGTCTGCTTATTTGTTGCCAGAATTATACGGTTGATGCTGGGAGAGTGGATGTGTAATCCAAGTGCTCACAACCGAAAATCCAGGTCTTAGAGTTTTGGTCTTTACCAAGTTCAACACGTGGCAGTTCTTGCAGCCAGGCATTACGCCCTGTAGCCATAACTGAACCAGATGGGTCAAAGATGACAAAGTTTGAACTAATGTTGTTTTCCAGTTCCATTAACTGTTGTTCTGCATAGATTGCAGCAAGAGTCAAGTTGGAAGGGGATGTTTGCATAAGTTCAATTTCAATTGTACCAGTCGTGTCAGCGTTACGGGTCAGGGCTACGTCGCCGCCAGCACCAACAACAGGTGATACAAGAGCAGATGTACGCTGTAGTCTCAGGAAGCTATCTGGTGCGAAACCTTCGATAGCAACCCCATTCCAAGAGCATACTACATCTTTAGGAGAGTATTGCTGAAACATTTTTCACACCTCTTAGTCGTAAGACACAGTTCCCTGAAGATTAACGTCATTAATAGCACCAGCAAGGATACCTGTGAATGACATATCTTTCAGTAGACGCTGACGCTTCAGTTCTGTTGAAATTTGAGAAGCACGTGGGACTTTAACCTTGTAAGAAGAAAGCAGGTTACGTCCAACAGCACGTTCAAGTGAAGACTCAATAACCTGACGTACACGTGTGATACCACGGTCATCATAAGTCACCTTGCCGCCTTTCTGATTAACCAGGAGGTCTCTCAGAGCAGTTGTCAGGTCAGCCTGAAGCCAGTCAGTACCATGAACAACGTCAATCCATTCACCACTTGACAGCTTACCGTGACGAACACAACTTACACCACCGTCATAATCGACATAGTTACAGTTACGTGTTTCAAGAGCAGCTTTCTGTCCACTGTTCAGAGGACGACCAGTTGTTACACCGTCAACTACGTTCAGAGTCTGAGGCTGCATTGAGTATGCAACACCTGCAAGCTGTGCGTTAGACCATGTGATTGAGCCAGCATCATATGGAGCACCGTAACCGATGTAAGCCATTTCTGGGTAGTCAGATGCAGCAGTGTGGTGCCACAGTACAGCAACACGAGGAGACTTCTGTTGAGCCAGTGCAGCAACCCAGTCAGTAGCATTTGCAAGTACAGTACCTGAGAGTGCAGTAGAAATGTCAGTTGCAGTGAAGAACAACTTACGACTTGTCTGAGCAGCAATCTGATTAGCAAATTCTGTCACAGTTGCTGGCTGACGGTCTTCGATGGCTACGAAATACCAGGTATTGTCATATTCCATAATGTTCTTCAGGAATGTCGCAGGGTCATCAGAGGGTGATGACTGATTAGTAATCAGCGCACTCGAAGTGACACGTAGGAAGTCTACAGCAGGATTGGTTGCAGTTACAAGGATTTTTGCAGTAGAACCTGAACCTGAAGAGGTAACAGTAGTAATACCACCAAATGTAGGGTCTGCTAAAATCTGCGTTTTAAGTTTATTCAGAACTGCTTCCTGGTCATCTCCAGCGGCAGATTGCACACTACGTTGAGATGATGTACCATTAGCACCGAACAGAGTTACTGTGTAAGTCTGACCAGATGTTGGGGCAGCAGGGATTGATAGAAGATACTGCATATCACGACGAGCAACCGATAGGGAAGTTACTTTAGGTGTTTGTGCCCAAAGTTTTGTAGCAGCTTTATTTACTGCACTGGTAGCGTCTGGGAAATCAGCAGCAAGGTCTGTCATAGAGCTATAGGTACGAACACGTTCAGGGAACACATCAGTGTTTGCAATGAACAGTGGAAGTCCGAAGCCTTCACGAGTAGAACCCGTAGTATTCAGGGTGATATCTACTTGTACAATAGGTAGCCATTCAGCCATTAAGGAGCCTCGATATGTAATTTAATGTCAGGAGTAGGCTGGTCGCTTGAGTAGTACAAGCTGCCATCCGTGATAACTTTCTCGATAATACCGCCTGTAGGGTCTACCAGAACAGAGTTAAGAACGAGAGAGATAGTTAGTGGGGATTCTGCTTCAAAGTCTGTATTCATGTAGTCATAGTTGTTAGGAAGCTCACCCGTATCTGACAATCTCGCACCTGTAAACTGTTCCAGTGCATCTCTGTTGCCAGCAAATTCCAGACGTTGTTTCAATTCTGTAATAATACTGTGAGAGCCTTTACCATGAGCGGTCACTCTGACATTGACACGGAAAGCAATCTGGTAACAAGTCCTGTCCTCTTCATCAACGTACACACCAAGAAGCCACCCATAAGGTGTATCTGCATTGACTGTGTAGACGCTCATGTAAGGTTGGTCAGGTTTAAGACCTTTGTCATTTGAATTGTCTGATGGGTATGCTACGATAACGTTAGGACGACCATTCTTATCACTGTTCAGTCTATGACCGATGATATCGACGAGAAACTTGACAAGCCCATTCTCAATGAGATGTGTTTCGATATTCATTCATCTTGTCTCGTCTGATAATGATGTATTCATTGTGTGAAGTATGTGGAAGTTGATTCTCCCAGTCCATTCTCATGAACACTTCATACTCATGACCATCATAAACAACTGTGTCTGATTCTTCCCATTCCTGGTCATCAGACGTTCTTAATCTGGCAACAGTGTACAGGATTTTTGTGTCAGTAAGCCTTACACCATCAGGGAGAATAAGCTGAGTCCCGTTCATGACAGACCCTTTGATATATGGCTGAAGATTGCCTTTGATTTTAACTTCAACGAGTGCTGATGAGGATACCCATCTTCCATTCTCGTTGTAGTGTCCATCTTCAGCAGCCTTTCTTCTCACTACGAGAGTATGTCTGTTCAGTAATCTCATTATTTACCCTTTTGGTTGATGCGATGAGTCAACTTGTCCATAAGAGATGATGTCTCAATAAGTGGTGCGTTAAAGCCTTTGATTTTAACTGTAGACTGCGCGTTAGGCTGAAGTTTACCAGTATCTCCAAAGACTGCTTTAACACTCTTCTCCATCTCAACACACGTCACCTCGATTGCACCACTAGGGTCTTGCAATCTACCAATTGAACGTGCTAGTCTTGACTGAAGGTTGTTCATCAACTTATCTTTATCATCTGTCATGGCAATTTCAAAAGGTCTTCTTCTGACTGTGCCAGTGAGAGCAGAACGTACACCCTTAACCTCATGTAGATACATCAGGGTCGGGAAGTTCATTCCAGAGTGGTGCTTCCCCTGGTTCGCAAAGTACCCCACTTTCGCAGAAGTGTTCCTGAGAATTCTCAAGTTCTGTTCCAGTTTTTGGCGTTCCGGGTGGACAATACGTTTCACCATTATATTCACCGACTACAATAACTGCGTCGTTACTTTCGAGGAAGGTATCTTGAGCATAGTAAGCTTCACCAACATCCATTGCGAAAGCATCGCCTGTGTTAGTAGGTTTCTTGATAGAGTCCCAAGAATTTCTGCGACATTTGACATCTGTAATTGAGATACCGCCAGCATACACCGAACAACCGCCAAGGGTTGCAAGTTGTTTCTTAAGGTCATTCAGAACAAGTTGAAGATTCTTGATTCTTTCAGAGTTCTTAAGGTAAACGCCCCCGACCTTCTCATCTCCCATTTTAGCAATTTGGAACAGGAGATAGCCGAGGGCTTTTAATGCTGCTTTCTTTTCGTTACCATCAGATTCTTGTAAGAAGAATGCTAAGATGGAGTCTTCAATAAGCAAATCGTCATTATCTGTGTCAGTACAGTAAATACGGACTCTGTCAAGAGGATTGTTGACTGGGTCTCCAGTATAGCCCATTTTCTAATCCTCCTGTCAGACCTGATTAAGCAGGACGTGGTTCAGCCAGGATGTCAACCAGAAGCTGTGGACGTGTGCAGAATGGCATCAGGATGCTGTGTGCTTCGAAGTCAATACCTTCGTCACGTGGTTTTTCGTACTCGAACACGTACAGAGGCTGACCAAGGGTGTTTGCATAGCCCATTTTGAATGGTGGAGCATAAGCAATCTGGAACAGGTCAGAACCAGCCAGAGAGGTCACGTTAGGGAACGCATGACCAACACCTGTTGTAATCGCAGTATCACCAGCAGTGTTGTAAGACTCTACCAGTTTGTGAACTTTACCACGGTTATCCATGAACTGTCCACGGTATTCTACGAAGGTAACACCACGGTAGTGGAATTCAGACATACGAGCCTGTACACCATCAGCACGACCAGTACGCAGAGAACCGGTAATCTGCTGGTAGCTCAGAACAGTCTGCTGCTGTAGATATGCATCACGCATGTATGGGTGGCTTGTCAGAGCGGCGAAGAATGCTGAGTCAACCAGTACAGTGATATCTTCACCGTTGATGATTGTACCTGCACCAGCGTTATCTTCCATGTAAGCTTTCAGTTCTTCGATAGCAGCATCAATCGCTGAAGTCGCTGAAGTGTCTGCAACTGGAATAACAACAGTTTTCTTTGTAACACCGAACTGTGCAAACAGGTCAAGACGCAGAGTACCATCAGCATCAAAAATACGACCCTTGATAGCGCCAGCTTTCAGGAACTCGTTAGTGATGTCGAAAGAGGTACGAATCTTAGCCAGTTTACGTGCACGAACACGCTGTTCTGTTTCAGGAGTGTTGGCAGTACCAACCTGACGTACACCCTGGATTTCTTCAGGAGTCAGAGCTTCAACCACTTTGTAAGGAATCAGAGGGAAGGCAATCTGACGTGCAGCGTTGCTACCCAGTGCATCAGCCTTACGAGACAGGCGAGAATCCTGTGCATCAAGCAGACGGATGTCAGACTTTTCAACTTCAAGAATGAAGGAATGCTGAGTTGTTGGTGCGGCTGTGAACAGATTCAGGCTGTTCAGGTAGCCATATTGGTTTGGAAGCTGGTTGACTACTCCAGTCAGGTCAGCTAACATGTAACGACTTTCAGGTGTGGTTACTAACATTGTGGTAATTCTCCGAGTTAAAACTTAGCGTTAGGTGAGCTATCAAGCACGTCAATACGCAGTGCTTTTAACGCTGTGACAATCACGTTCTTTTCTGTTGGTGTAGCAGCAGCGAAGATAGTGTCTTTGATTTCTGCATCACGTTTGATTGTTGCTACTGCAATATCACCTTCACGTGTCAGACCACCAAAATATGCAGGAACAGTAGTCAGTGAGATACCAACAATAGTTCCAGCTTTAGTTGCGTCGATACCAGTTACAGGAACGACAGTACCATCAGCTTTAAGCAGGTCGCCAACCTTAACACCCGCTACAGCAGGAACTTCACCACGAGACCAGCCGTTTGGACTAGAAACTTCGTAAAGTACAAAATCAGCAACTTCATCACCACGTGTTGCGATTACAGGGATTGAGCCATTGTAAGCCATTATTCAATTCTCCAGGGATTTTACATTGCACCGATGTGCTTTAGTGCTTCCATAAGGGCAGCATTAGGGTCGGTTTGGGTATTCTTTTCTGCATTTTCATCGGCAGCAGCGTCACCGGAGTTGCCTAGTTCTTCCATTGCTTCAGACTGCTCAACAGCGGCCTGTGCAGTGTTCTTCACTTGAGCAAGTTCAGTTGCGTGAGTTTCTTTCAGTGCAGCCATTGAAGCAGCCATTTCAGCTAACTTAGAGCTTGCATTGTCCAGAATGCTCATGCAGAATGTTTTTTGTTCTTCACTCATAGAGGCGAGAACATTAGCACCAACTGTTGCATCAAAACCGATTGCTTCAGCGTGTGGTTGAAGTCCCTTAACCTGTTCAGCCATCAGAGCCTGAGCTTGTGAGGCTTCAGCTTGTGCCTTAAACTGGCGAAGTTCATTCAGTTCTTTTAATTCTTGTTCAGTCATTTCAGTTACCTGATTTGATGATTCTTCAGCTTGTGCAACAACAGGTTTGTGTGCTACGCTTGAAGAAGTATTAGATGGGGTGATGTAAGCAACGAACTCATCAGGTGTCATGATTTTATCAATCAGACCAATCTTCAGAGCTTCCTGAGCATTGTATACAGAAGCTTCTGTGTCTTTAGCACCTTGCTGAGACAGAGCACTGCCACGGTTATTTGCTACAAGACTTGTGAAGGATTCGTACATATCATCAATGCGAGCCTGCATCGTTTCTTTTGCTTCTTTTGAAAGCGGAGCGTATGGAGAACCCATACCCTTGTTTGCACCAGCTTTGATAACTGTCGCTTCAATGCCTTCTTTTGCGAGCATCTTAGAGTAGTCTTCATGAACCATGATGACACCAATAGAGCCTACATCAGCATGTGGGGAAGCGATTACTTCATCAGCAGCAGAGGCAAGTGCATATGCAGCGGAGCAAGCCATACCATCAACATAAGCGATGATTGGTTTTGAACCACGATTTGAAGCAATATGGTTAGCCAGGTCAAAACAACCTACAGCTTGTCCACCACCTGAGTCAACGTGCATTACGATACGCTCAACTGATTCATCAGCCATAGCTTCATCAAATGCTTTTGTCAGACCAGCGTAAGAACTTAGTCCACCTGTACAAACAGCATCCATCATGGTAGCGCGGTGAGTTAAACCACCCATTACCGGAAGAATTGCTGTTCCTTCTGAAACTCTCAAATAGAGAGATGCATCACCAGAGGGCTTATTAAAGTTTACTGCAAGGTCTACATCACTCTTGCCAAGCATACGTGCATTGATGTATGTTGCTACAGAGGATGCGAGGGATTCAGTGGCAAGCAAAGGTTGATTGAACAGCATATCCGCAATACGGAGGATTCCAGCCATTCAATCTCCTAATTACTTGTTAAGGTCAATCGTCAGAGTGTTGACAATATACTTACCAGTAGTGTTATAAGTTTGTGAAGAACTCAGAGCACCAGTTGCAATAATTACTGGAGTGCTGGAGTTGTCCCATAGAGAGTAGTGTGATACAGTGACTGGTGAACCAGAGACTGTGATATCAATCTCAACAGAGCCACTTGTCTGGATTGCACCATTTGCAGCAGCATTCACTTTACCAGTCAGGTCAGCTACAGCACCAGCGATAGCGCCAGTTGTGCCTGAGTCTGTTGGGTCAGCGGAGTGTAGCTTAATGGTTTTCAGACCGAGACTGTTAAGAAGTTTGTTACGTGTAGCAACAGTAAGTGTACCAGCCATTTTAAATGAACCTTAATTTGCGAACGAGAACAATAGAGGGGTTGTCTGACTTATCTGTCACATGCACTCTCATATCATAAATCTTGTTACGTTGAAGCACCGACAAATCTGAAGGTGTTGCGATAACATAAATAAGATTACTGATAGGGTCAATGTTTGCAGGTAATTGCAAAACATCATCAAAGGTGAGATAAGCAGATGTGAATGTCGAGACATTTAAAAGAGTGTTGTCGCATGAGTACAACTTTACACCCAATTTGATAGAACTGTCAAGAGAAATTTGAGAAATTTCTGTAATTTGTCCTTTTACGAATTCATAACCAACTCTCATAGAGGTTGCATAGATTTCACAAGGAACATTTACATCAGAAATCGTACCACCTAATGAGACACCTGTCAAGACAACCGTAGCGGTATTTGAGATAATAATATCATCGTGTTCCACTTGAATACCTTCGAAAATGTCTGTCCATGCATGGTGGCTGATGGTAATATCCCCAGGTTGAATACCTTGTACAGAAACTGACGAGCCACTTGATACACTTTCGTCAGTCCCTGTGATAAGAATATAACCAGTTCCAGTATCTGTTCTTGAGCCATTACTGACCAATACACTACTGGTGGGGATACCCCCTAAGCCTACAACATCAATGTTAACACCATGCACAGTATGGATTTCATGACCATCAGTGATATTAACTTTTCCTCCATTAGAAGCATTAATACCAATGTCAAACATTTTTGGAGTTGCATACAAAGTGATTAGTGAACCATTGTGTACAGACCAATCTGCTTGCTTAGGGTCATACCCTGTGAGTGAGAATCTTGCCCCGTGTGATACTGCAATATCTTCCAGCTTCAGAGCATCGACATTGGCAGTATTGGTTACACGGATAATATCGCTGAAGGTTACATACCCAGATACTTCAACATTGTTTGTGTTGTTGTTGGATAAGCCACCTCTGTCGGGAATCCATGGGTAGCTATCCAGTTCTGAATTGTAGCCAACGTTAACAATGATGTCTGCCATTACTTGTTAGCCTTGTTAGCGGAAGATGGGTCACCTGATTTTCCAGGAGTTTTTGCAGTCCCTTCACCTGCTGTCTTCATTCCCTCTCCAGACTTACTTTGACTGTTAGGGGAAAGTTCTTCAGATACAGGGTTGTTCTCATCTGCTGCTGATAAACCAAGGAGTCCACGCAGGTAGTCAGACAGGGCTTTATCTACTTCCATAGCACCTACAGCAACAACCTGCTGTACGAACTTAGCGATGATTTCAATGTCTGGGTTTTCGATATCTTCATAAGAAATCTGGACATGTTCTTCATCATCCCATTGGTTCAGTGCATATGTCTGTGCAACTAAGTCACGGTTAATCACAGTCTGAATCTGCTTTAACAGAACTTCAACAGACATTGCTAACAGACTTGTTTTAGAATCTGCTAAACTGAATGAACCATACTTAGAGTTACCCATTGCAATTACGTCAGCCATGAAAGCCTGCATAATCTGCTTAGAGTAACGTTCAATGATTGCTTCAGTGTCATATGCCTTAGCACCCTGGCGCGAGACAAGACCAAACTCAAAGACATCAGCCTTAGTTTCTGGGTCAATGTAACGAGGGAAGATAATACCAGCCCTGTCATTGGCAATCATGTCATTAATGAGTCTCTTACAGTATTCTACGAATGCTTTCTTTTCAGGGTCTGCATTCTCATCCAGATAGTCAGGTGGTAGACCAATCTTAGGCATCCCTACTAGGTCTCTTGATACACCGACAGCTTCATACTCTTCAATCTGTACCTTGTATTTCCATGGAACATATGCATTAAGTAGTGGACTGCGACCTTCTGGGGAACCACTGTTCTCATCATATTTAAACAGTAAAAACTTAGAGCGAGGCAG
>JACCDU010021898.1_pt1 | contig 11588 bp, 11 predicted proteins | sample 7446081 | NCBI WGS metagenome assembly JACCDU01 (sample SAMN15323447, study PRJNA562643) | freshwater metagenome | isolation source: river surface water | place: USA:Blue River Watershed | collected 2017-08-17 | reverse complement strand
GGTCTTTAATGCCTCATAGGCTAATTCAATAGTATCAAGATGATCGTAATCAATAGCGGGAGCGGAATGACGGTGCAGGCCGGTCACGCGTTCACAGTCTGGATCATTTTGTAAGAGATGCAATAGGGCGGATCCAATAGTTCCGGAGGAGCCAAGGACAAGAGCACGAAATGGTTTGGGAAGCATCAGTCAGCTTAAGAGTTTGTACCGCTTAGGGAATTAAAGAGGTAAACAAGTAGGTAAAGAAAATAATGAGATGAACAATTCCCTGAAGGATTGTTGTCTTACCTAAGGCCAGCGTAATTAAACCTACAAATAAGGTCAGAATTAGAAGAACCATGTTAACCGGACCAATACCTAGGCTAAGTGGTAAGCCAAAATAGATGGAGATGATTGCCACGGTAGGTATGGTTAGGCCAATACTGGCCAATGCAGAACCAAGGGCAAGATTAAAGCTGGTCTGAAGACGGTTTGCCCTGGCGGCACGCAGTGCGGCAACACTTTCAGGCATGAGGACTAACGCAGCAATAACAATACCGACAATCGTTTTTGGAGCACCAAGCGCCTTAACGCCAGCTTCAATTGATGGGCTAAGTGCTTTTGCTAAACCAACAACAAAAATTAAAGCAATAAAAAGTAAAACAGCGCTCCATATTGTTTTATTCCTACTGGGCGGCTCAGCGTGCGCTTCTGCATTTGTCTTGAGATCAGACTGATGCGGCAGGAAATAGTCGCGATGGGAGACTGTCTGAAAAAAGATAAATGCACCGTATAAAACTAGGGAGGAGACACCAGCAAAGGCAAGTTGACTGACAGTAAAGGTGGGACCCGGCGAGCTAATTGTGAACACCGGCAGAACTAGAGTGAGGGTAGCCAGAGCGGCCAAGACTGCAATTGCAGAGTTTGGCCCCTCAATCCGAAAGCCGAGCTCGCGGTGATTGAGACCCCCAATAAAAATACAAAGACCAACCACGCCATTCACCACAATCATGATGGCTGCAAAAACAGCATCTCTTGCAATATAAGCGGCACCGTCCGATCCCGATAGCATCATGGCTACGATCAGGGCCACCTCAATGACGGTGACACTTACTGCCAGAACCAATGTTCCATAGGGTTCACCCAATTTATGGGCAATGACCTCTGCATAGTGCACAGCAGCAATAATGGAGCCGACAAGAAGAGTAATTAAGACAAAAATCATGGGAATTAGGTTAGCGGTTCAATGCCCATGCTACCTGAAATCACAAGATTGAACATGTTGTAGATTCGCCTGTATCTAAAAGGGGATACAATAATTCCTGAATTAGCCCACCGCCCTGAAAGGAGACCGTATGTTACTCAATGATTCGATGAGCCCACTGGATAAAGCCATGAAGATTGCTGGTTTTTCTGGGATGGTCGTTAGTATTACTGTTGCTTTGTATTTAATCTTCTCCGCTAGCGCCCCAGAAGCAAAAACCGCTGTCTTGGTATTTTCTTTAGGCGCCGCAGTTGCATTAAGTTATTTATCGTTTGCTATTAAATCAAAGTCTAGAAAATAATTAGTGTGTATGAATTAATGAATGGCTCCTTGGTGGGGCCATTTTCTTTTTCTAGGATTGAAATTTGCCCGTGAAACATGAAACAAAGGGAATGCTCATTGGTTTTATCGGCATCTTTATCTTCAGTTTGACCTTGCCAGTAACCAAAATAGCTGTCCAAACTTTTAATCCTTACTTTATTGCATTTGCAAGAGCAGCTCTTGCAGGATTTCTGGCGGCACTTTATCTCTTTAGCATCAAAGCAAAAATACCCAGTGCGCACGAGATACGTCAATATCTGATTGTTGCTCTGGGCGTTGTCTTTATCTTTCCGCTCTTTATTAACTTAGCGATGACCGAGGGTGACGCGTCCCATGCTGGGGTGATTCTTGGAATCATGCCCTTAGCTACTGTAGTTGCAGGGGTTATCTTGTTTAAAGAACGGCCATCGACGGGCTTTTGGATCAGCGCTTTAATCGGCTGCTTACTAGTAGTGACCTACGCCTTTATTAATAGCCAGGGCGGCTTACGCTATGCCGATATCTTATTGCTGGGGGCTTGTATTGCGAATGGTATTTCATATGCTGTTGGGGGTAATTTATCCCGCTCAGTTAATGCGAAGGAAGTTATTTCCTGGGCACTAGTGATCGCATTGCCCATAAATCTACTTTTTGGTGTGCTGACATTTGAAACAAACTATTTACAAGCGAACGCAATTGCATGGACTAGTTTTTTATATCTCAGTATTTTTTCAATGTTTATTGGTTTCTTCTTTTGGTATGGAGGAATGGCAATTGGCGGTATTTCTCGGGTGAGTCAAGTGCAATTACTGCAACCATTCTGCACCTTGCTGGCATCTGCCATATTAGTTCATGAGCCGATCACCTTGATTAATATTATCTTTGCAACCCTCGTGATTGCTACCGTCATGATTGGCAGAAAGATGTTGGTGAAGAGAGGGCCAGCTGTCAAGTAAGGAATGGGGTATTTATCTCCAGATTATGAAATTACCCTCTAAATCAAGCCCATAAAGGGTGAGATCGATCTCTAGAAAGATCAAAAATGAGGGATTATCCCTAGGGCAAGCCCCTTGTCTTCATAGAATCGCTGTAGCAAACTAACTCCGTTATTAATTGCTTGCCATTCAGTAATTGGTAATAATTTTTTGAGTGACTCCTATCTTAGGGCTGCGCTTGCAGTCCTTTTTTGTAGCGGTTGTTTAATTGTTTGTTTAAAGGAAAAATATGAATAAAGCTGAACTCGTAGAAAAAATTGCTGATGATGCAGAACTTTCAAAAGCAAGTGCAGAGCGTGCCCTTAACTCTGCGATTGAAAACATTATTAAAGCAGTAACAAAAGGTGACTCTGTTCAGTTGGTTGGTTTTGGAACATTTAGCCAAGGTAAGCGTTCTGCGCGTACTGGTCGTAATCCAAAAACTGGAGAAGCAATCAAGATTGCTGCTTCAAAGACTGCGAAGTTCTCTGCAGGTAAAGCATTTAAAGATTCTGTAAACAAGCGCAAGTAATCAGTTACCCCTGATTTCTAAAAGGCCGCCCATCAGGCGGCTTTTTTGTTGCTCCGCAGCAAATATTCCCTATAAAACTTCATCGATTGAGTCTTTGCTGAGCTAGAATCACGAAATGCTTGGATTTATTAAGAAAAAACTAGCACATTGCTTTGTCATTGCATCCATTATTTTTGGGTGCTCTGTCCAAGCTGCGACCCCTTCCTTTAAGGAGGATTTGGATGATTTTGAGGAAATCCATTTCATTGATCAAACCGCAGCTATTTCAACGCAATTTGAGCCACTCGTAATTCTGTGGCAAAACGAAGATTTAGCCCAAACACTTACGGTCAGCAATACGTTTGCTGACGATATCGAATTATTTAATATCAAGCTTGGGAATTCTTTTTCATTTCTCATCAATCCCAGCGCCTTACTTTCTTGGAATGCTGAATGTATCCAAGCTACCAAAGTAGGGCTGAAGCAGGCACGAGCACCCCCGTTCTTTTCATAAGAAAAAACTCCATTCTTAGAGTTCATTCTCTAATTGTGTAACCCTTGCTCGGGGGATTTATGTTGTATCAAAGAAAACAATTGCGTTTTGTCGATCGGCCGTGAGATCTATGGATTTCTCCTCACGGTTAGCTTCTGCGATCATGGTGCTGTTTACATGCATCGGGTCAGCTCACGCCCAAACTGCTCCGAAGGACATGGATTTGCGGCAGCTATGGAATGAGCTAAGGCTGAATAACCCGCAATTAAGTGCATTACGCGAGAACTATTTATCTGCCAAGGCAACCGTTCCACAGATTGCGGCACCGGCAAATCCCCAGGTAGGGCTAGTTTGGTCTGGTATTCCAGCAAATTCTCCACTCGCTTTGGGATCTGCTGGTAATGCGGGTAGTGCCAATAACTCAATTTCCATTGCTCAACCCTTTCAGTTTCCGGGAAAGAGAAGTTTGGCTGCTCAGATTGCCGATACCTCTGCCGAGTCTTTGCTGGCGCAGAGTGAATCGAGTTATTTGCAATTAGGGGCACAGCTGTCCACTCTTTACTACAGCGCTTTGTCAGCCCAAAAGCAATTGCAAGTCTTAAAAGAGATGGTGACGCGTTTTGAATTAATTAAGAACGTAGCCCGAGCTCGTTATGCCAATAATGCAGCCGCTTATGTTGAGTTTTTGAACACCCAGGTTGCTCAAAACGCAGCAATTGCTGAGCAATTCAATCTAGAGAAGCAGTTGCAGGTTGCCTATCGCAATATCAATCTTTTGATTGGTCGAGACCCTCGGGAGAAGATTGCCTTATCTGGCAATGTGCAGCAAGTAATACGCACGGTTCCCACCTTGATTGAATTAGAAAATTATGCGGAGACCAGTCACCCTCTGTTGCGTAGCTCGCAGTTAGATGTGGATGCAGCCAGAAAGGGCGTGAGTTTGGCAAAGAAGGCTTATCTTCCTGATTTCCAGGTGATCGGCTCGTCCTACACGCCGCGCGGACCATTTGCCTCAAATAATGGTGCTTTGTATTACCAATTTGAGTTTGATATTGTGATCCCTCTATATTTCTTTATGAAAGAGAAATACGGAGTAGAGCAGGCAGTTCGCAAGCAGGCAGCTGTTGAGGCTAGCAATATTGCTAATCGGCAGCAAATTATTTTGGGTGTCTCAAGTGCATACACCGTGTTTGAGCAAACTAAAAATAAGATGCAGTTCTTGCGCGATAGTCAATTACCCCAAGCGGATGCGGCCTACAAGGTGGCATTAACCCAATACTCCAACAATGGACAAGGATTTAATGATCTATTGACTGCCCAGAATCAATTACGCCTTTTGCAAACCCAACTAACAATCGTAGAAAGTGATTTATTGCAATCGTATGCCGTATTGATGGTCTCATCTGGGCGCGAACCCTTTTAGGAATGAATGTGAAACAGTATTTCAACCCACGAATACGTCAGTACATTGACAAATTGAGATCTGCACTGACTAGCAAAGTGAAGCAGGGCTTGGACTATTACTGGCAATTAAGCCCTGAGAAGCGTTATCGACTCCGCTTGGCAGCTTTTGCTTTTGGAATTTTGGTGATCGGATTTACGATTGGCCGAATTACGGTAGTCAATCGCATTATCAAGATTGAGCAACAAGAAAAACAAATTGCTGTTGATCAGTCGGGCGCAATGTCTCTCAATTTACCTGGAGTTGTATTAAACCCAGAAATCTATCGTTTTGAGAAATCTGCAATACAAACAGTTCCACAAGAGATCAAGGTTCCTGGTCGCTTGGTCTTTAATGCCGAAAAAGGCAAACTATTGAGTGCCCGCGTCCAAGGAAGGGTGGAGCGTATTTATACCTTTGAGGGCGCACCGGTCCAAGTGGGTGCCCCGGTGATTGAACTCTATAGCCCAGAGTTTAATTCTGCTCAACAAGAATTCTTATTAACCTATCGCACAGTCAAGATTCTGGCTGAGAGCAATTCGCTTACTAACTTATTGGCAGATGCCAAGATTACGCAAGAAGCAGCTGCAAACCGCTTGCGTAATTTAGGCTTCTCCGATAGCGATATTCTCAATCTAGAGAAGACCGGAAGAGCCCACAGCAATTTACTCATGCGCTCGCCTATTCATGGGGTAGTCGTAAAACGTAATGTCGAACCAGGTGCCATTATTAGTAATGGTGAGCCATTGGTATTTTTAGCAGACCCGAAAGCATTATGGTTTGCAGGTAATATTTTTGAGCAAGATGCACGTCATCTGGAGCGCGGCCAAACAATGAAGATTCATTTGGAGGCCTTCCCAGATCGGGAGATTGTTGCCAAGGTTAACTACATTGCTGCTACGGTCGATACTCAAACGCGCGGCTTATTGATTAGGGCGGATATTGACAACACCGATGGCTCCCTTAAGCCCGATATGTATGCCAATGCCAAATTGCAAATTGGTACAGCACAAGCGATTGTGGTACCTCAATCGGCTATTGTTCGCGATAAAGATTTACGCTACGCCTTTGTACGAACTGGACCAGAGAGTTACCGTCGCTTAGTAGTAAAAGGGTATGACCTAGACGGTAAACGTTTTGCGATTACCGAGGGAATTGAGCCAAACTTAGAGGTACTCATTCGAGGCGCCGTTCTTCTCAATGAGCGCTTCACAAAACAGGAGTAATTAGTGAGTTTGATTACTTCTTTAGTAAGGGGTGTGATTCATAAACGAGTAATCGTGCTATCGGCATGCCTACTCCTATTGATACTGGGTGTATTAGCGCTCCGTTCTTTGCCGATTCAGCCATACCCCGGAGTGGCACCACTCACAATTCAGGCGATTTCTCAATGGCCAGGACGCGGGACTACTGAGGTTGAGCAGCAAATCACCATTCCTGTTGAAAATGCCTTAGCCGGAATTCCGGGTGTACAGACCTTTCGCTCGGTATCTTTATTCGGATTATCGGTTGTTACTTTAAAGTTTGATAATCGTACCGATGCATTTAAGGCGCGACAAATATTTATTGCCAACCTATCGAAGGTTGATTTCCCTGCGGGTGTTGTGTCTACGATTAGCCCTGACTCGGATGCCACTGGTGAGATTATGCGCTACCAAGTGGTCTCCAATCACGCTGACTCTACCCAGTTAAAAACATTACAAAATTATGAGATCTACAAAGAGCTGAAGCAAACCCCGGGTGTTGCTGAAGTATCTTCATTCGGTGGCAAGGTCCGTCAATACCAGGTCATTATCCGCCCAGAAACATTGCAGTCCAAAGGCATTACTCTGGCGCAGTTGGTAAATGCACTATCAACCTCGAATACCAATATTGGCGGAGGCCTTCTGCCTAGTGGAGAACAGCAGTTTGTTGTTCGGGGAGTAGGCCTTCTAAAGAACGTCGCTGATATTAAACAAGTTGTTGTGGCTAACAATAATGGCATTCCAATTCGGATTGGCGATATTGCTGAGGTTAGGATTGGTCACGCACCCCGTTTGGGGATGTTTCAGTTCAATGAACAGCCAGACGAGGTGGAGGGAATTATTTTTCTTCGCAGAGGCGAGAATGCAACTGAAGTTTTAGCCAGGGTTCGTCAGCGAATTGAAAATCTTAATACTCATGTCTTGCCGCCCGGCATTGAAATAAAGCCCTTTTATGATCGCCAAAATCTGTTGGATATTACTGTTGGAACAGTAAAACATACCCTGTTCTTTGGCATCTCCTTGGTATTGGTAGTTTTATACATCTTTTTGGGTAACTTCAGGGCAGCAGCAGTCGTGGCAGCGGTCATTCCCTTAGCCTTGTGTTTCTCTTTCATCCAAATGGACCTTTTCTCGGTTCCAGCAAACTTAATTTCTCTTGGCGCAATTGATTTTGGAGTCATTGTGGACGCAGCAGTGATCGTTACTGAGAACGTCATGCGTCATCTTGAAGACGGAAAAAAGCGCCTGAATCAAAGTATTATTTTGGCTATTAGTGAAGTCCAGCGCGCCATGATTTATTCGGTATGCATCATCATCGTGGCTTATTCCCCCTTATTTTTGATGGGCGGAGTTGAAGGAATCATCTTTAAACCGATGGCATTTACGATGGGCTTTGCCTTGATCGCTGCCATGATCTTGAGCCTGACCTTCTTGCCAGCGATGATGTCTTTAATCTTTGGCGAAAACTTTCACCATAAACCACCAAGCTTCATTACATCGATCCTTGCTTGGTATCGACCCTTATTGCGTCGCTGGATAGATAAGCCACGTACTATTGCCGCTATTTCTGTCTTTATCTTGGGCCTCGCCTTACTCAGCACAACACGTTTAGGCACAGCTTTTTTGCCGACCTTGGAAGAGAACAATATTTGGTTGCGAGTCACCTTACCAAACACAGTTGACTTAGATTACTCCGCGAAGATTGCGAATCAATTACGTGAGCTATTCCGTAAGCAGCCAGAGATTGAGAAGGTGGCTGTACAAATCGGTCGACCTGATGACGGTACAGATCCCACGGGAGTCTTTAATCAAGAATACGGACTATATCTAAAGGCTCCTGACAATATGCCCAAGGGAAGTAATAAGAAATTGTTAATCCAACGACTGGAAGAGGAGTTAAAAACAATCCCGGGATTAACCTACAGTTTCTCCCAATACATTCAAGACAATGTGAATGAGGCGCTTTCAGGTGTAAAAGGTGAGAACTCGATCAAGATCTTTGGTTCTGATCTTGAAGTATTGGATCAAAAGGCTCATGAGGTCATCAAACTTCTTAAGCAAGTTAAGGGAATTGCAGATGAGGGCATATTGAAGGAGTTGGGGCAGCCAACCCTCAATATTGAGATTGATCGTGATCGAGCGGCGCGCTATAACGTTGAGATGGATGAGATTCAAACGGTGGTTGCGAACGCTATTGGCGGTACGGCAATTACTCAACTGCTGGAAGATGAAAAGAGCTTTGGGATTGCGATTCGTCTCAATGAAAACAGTCGCAACGACACCACGGATATTGCTAGTCTTTTGGTAGATACTCCAAGCGGTGCGCGTATTCCCTTATCAATGATTGCAAAAGTTCGTTTAGGCGATGGCCCATTCTTTATTTACCGCGAGTCTGGTAAGCGCTATATCGCTATTAAGTTTAGCGTGCGGGGTCGAGATTTGGGTAGTGCAGTAGAGGACGCAAAATTCTTAGTCGATAAATCAATAGCTTTGCCGCCCAATTATTCGATTGCTTGGGATGGGCAGTTCAATCAAATGAAAGAAGCTCAACGGCGCTTAATGATCATTGTGCCATTGGCTTTGTTGGGGATCTTCCTTTTACTTCTGAGTGTGTTTGGTAATTTGCGAGATGCCTCAATGGTCTTAATTAACGTGCCATTTGCCGCAGTTGGGGGTATTATCGCTTTGCATTTGGCTGGCGAGACCCTTAGTATCTCAGCCTTGTTTGGCTTCTTATCCCTGTTTGGCATTGCCATTTTGGACGGCGTTATTCTGATCTTCTTTATTAATAAGGCGAATGTCGATGACATTGTGCAAATGAAAGACGCCATGGTGGAGGGGGCCAGCTTGCGGGTTCGTCCTGTACTGATGACCGCTTTGCTGTCAGGCCTTGGCTTACTGCCCGCTGCCTTATCGCAATCAATTGGCTCAGAGGCGCAGCGACCTCTCGCCTTGGTGATTGTTGGTGGAATGATTACCGCCACCATTTTGACCTTATTGGTCCTACCAGTCTTTTATGCATGGATTCGAGGAAGGGATTCTGCGGCGAACTATACTGTCTAAAACCAATTTATTCATAGGGGACAGTGGTTCATACAAACGATATCGTGATTGTGGGCGATGGCTTTGCTGCTGCAGTCATGGCAGTTCATCTATTGCGCAAGCAGATTCCGGCTTCAGCAATTACCGTCATCGGCCCTGGTCAACTGGGCAAGGGTAATGCGTATACCGCTATCAGTCCTGCCTATCGCCTCAACGTGCGTGAAGATCTGCCCATTATCTTTTCAGAGGATCCAGAGCATTTTGCCCGCTGGGCAAAGGCGCATATTGAGGATCCCAAGGCACAAACAGCCGCTGGCTATTTCTATCGGCGCAATGACTTTGGACGTTATGTCTCTGAGTTGCTAAGCCATGAGCTTGGCACACAAACCATGCACCATATTCGCTCGCGGGTCAGTCGGATCAGTGCCTCTGGGAGACAATGGCAACTTCTACTTGATCAGGGCGACACCTTGAACGCCAAGCAAGTCATTCTTGCAACTGGTAACGCGCCACCTACATGGCCCTGTCCGGTATTCATCGAACAGTCTTCTTCTGATTGGCGATCGACCCATTTGATCGAGAACCCATGGCCGGGGCATCACCTAAAAAGTATTGCACCAGACGACGACATTATCTTGCTGGGCGGAGGCCTTACAGCGCTTGATGCGATCAATGCCTTGGTTGAGCAAGGCCATCGTGGCATGATTGATGTGATTAGTCCGCGCGCTCTTTTTCCTCCGTCACAGGCCCCGTGGCAGCGCAACAAAGAGCCGGATTGGCCAAGTCAGATAAGCCCTGCACGCCTAGTACGCTTCATGCGAACTTACTTACCCTCGGCCCCAACTAATTCTTCAGAGTGGCAATGCTCTTGGGAAGAGTTACGACCCAATCTCAATCGGATATGGCAACAATTTACTCCTGGGCAACGTCAGCGCTTAATCAAGAGGCTTGGTTGGCTTTGGTCCTTGTATCGTTTTCGTGCAGCACCGCAAACCATTGCTGCTTATCAGCAGTTACAAGCTAGGGGACAATTCCAGTTTTCAGTCGGTCGGGCAAAACAGGTAATCGCATGCGAGCCTAAGGTTAAGGTTGTTTTGGGGAATGGCACTGAGCGAATCGGCGATCGGCTTATTAATTGCACGGGGGTGGCTTCGGACCCATTACTTCAGCAATTAATCCAAGATCAATATGCGCTACCAGATCCACTCTTACAAGCAATTGCTGTCGATGCGCAATTGAAAGTAGTAGGCCCAAGCTCCACTTGGAATAATCTATGGATGATTGGACCGGCTACGATGGGAAGCTTGGGGGATGTGGTAGCGGCAAGCGCAATTGCCAAACAAGCTGAGCAATTAGCCGATCAGATTAAGCTGAGCAGATTAAACTGAGATCAAATGAACTATCGGAACTGTATGAGACTCTCTTGGATTGCTTTTGCACTAGTGCTGCAGTCATGCGCTGCCGTATTTACAGACGCATCTGACGCAAATCACGTCACCTTTCTCAATAGTGCGGATGAGTCTCTAGCGCAACTGACTCAGAAGGCAAATGCGTATTGCGAGCAATATGGCAAAAAGGCGGTCTACCGCAAGGGCGACAACCTCTTGGTTGCAGTATTTGACTGCCGGTAAATCTACTTCAACTTTTTCTTGCTTGGCATGGGTGAGTTCAGCAATTCTGGTTTCACTTCAGTATCCGCCTCGATCGATTTACGATACCCTGGGGGATATTTATTCCATTCATAGCCTTTCTTAGCGCGCTGATAGCCATAGTCAAATAGAGCTTGCATGTATTTTGTATCAAATTCTTCAACATGAGGGTAGTTGAAATCCGCACCGATATAGGCAAGATTAAATCCAACCTTATCATCTTGGGTAATGTTGTAAATACGGTAGAGGTCACCTAGACCTTGTGCCTGAATCAGCTGGGAGATTGCTCTACCAGCAATGCTTAGGGTGCGACGCTCGGTTTGCTGCCAATCCACGTCCAATCGCGCATTGCGAATAATGTAAGCCTGTCGATCGGTAATGCGTTTCACCCCAATCTCTTTTGCTCGAGCAGCTGCAGCGCTAGGGTATAGAAAGACCTGAGTACTAGCCCCACCATCGACATGCATCTCCTGAAACTCTTTACCATCAATCATGAAGTCAAACATCACAGGTGGAAATGCTGCAGGAATGGAGGCAGATGCCAATAGGATTTTGCGAAAGAGTTCTAATGACTCAGGGGTGCCAACACTTGCTATTTGTCCCATATTCCAAATAACCGGTGTCCCAGCATCAATATTGGTGGTACCAATTAAAAGCCAGCGACCCCTTTTGTTGTACTAGTTAGCAACCT
>JACCDU010251206.1_pt1 | contig 11591 bp, 10 predicted proteins | sample 7446081 | NCBI WGS metagenome assembly JACCDU01 (sample SAMN15323447, study PRJNA562643) | freshwater metagenome | isolation source: river surface water | place: USA:Blue River Watershed | collected 2017-08-17 | reverse complement strand
TAGCGGTAAATCACCCAGCTTGCGGTGTCGGCACCGTTGCCAATGTTTGGAGCAGTGTAGTCGCGAAACTTGCACTCGAAGTAACCGTTCGCTAAGTTCAATGGATCCACAACTTTGATGTTTACAGGGCCAGCACCGTAATCATAGGTTGGGTTGGCCATATAACCGTCATTGAGGATAGTCTTCAAGGACTCATCTGTAAGCTCCAAGCTGCGGTTGCCGTTTCCGTAACCATCCAAACGCGTGATGCGCGGTGAAGAACCGTAAGCAACAAGTTGCGCAGTTCCGCCTGCTTCTGGCATTGGGTTGTGTGGGATGACTTCAATGACTTTTACCTCGCCAACAGCTGCTTTTCTGCTGGCAATGTAGCGTTTCTTTTGCCCGTCTAATGACAACGGGTCATTGGGAGAATAATCTTTATAGTTGTTGTGCGCATAAGCAATGGCCATGAAGTAATAGCGCTTGAAATTCACGAGTTTTTTATCGCCTTGTGCAAACTGATCAGTTTTGATGCTAAAGCTGTGTTGAATGCCTTTATCTTGGCCATCAACTCTGATCACTGGAATAGACGCATTGAGCTCATCGCTAAATTCAAAATTGATGATTTTTCCTACTCCGTCTTTGATGTCGCATTGGGCAACTAAACGGGCTTGATCTGGGTCTTGAAGTTCAGAACTGGAAACCTTTGAATTGGCTAACTGAAAAATCTGATAACCTTGAAAATTATAGGTTTTGTCGGCGTTAGGATCAGCTGCTACAATGAAAGGATCAAATTCTTCGTATTCCTCTTTATAGTTATTTGAATTCACCGGATTAGAGAGCATCAATATGACTTCGTTGGCCAATTCCTGAGCTTGTACTTCAGGGGCATGTGGCCCATCGAGCACTTTAAAACAGTTTTCAAAGAGCGCTTGTGCTTTGTCGTCGGCTCTGCGCAAAGATTCAACAGATGCAAACGGATCACCCGCGCCTGAGCGTGCCCAAACCACCCCAACAGTAATATTATTGACCGCACCAGGTTTCAAAATAAAGGGCCCGGCTGACTGCACAAAACGGCGGTCGTTGGGTGTGTTATTGGCAGTTTGTTCGGTCCAGTTGGGTTGCGGGTTGCCGCCCGTGCCCCAACCAAGTGGGTCGGTGTTACCCGGGAACATGAAGTCACAGGGCATATTGGGGTCAGCCTCTGGGTCAGAGATGTGCCCACTGCCACCGTATACAAACTTGGTTCCGTCTTTCCAAAAACCGCGCAAATAATTGTAGTAGTCACCTGCATTCACGGGGTCAGTTTGATTCGGGTTGGCACCGTTAGTGGTATTAGAATAGTACAGAAAACGACGCATACCAAAGCGTTCGTTATCGACAACGCCGTCGCCGTAACCGATACCATTCAGCGCTTCGTTGTCCCAGATACCAAATGCGTTGTCGATGCCGTCGTTATCTTGGTAAGGCCCTTCAAAAAAGTCAACGCCAACTGCTGGCGGCGAGTAGCCATAGCCTTTGAAGCCCGAGTTGTCGCCATCATAGTTGTCACCGTTGTAGTAATAACCGAGTCCGCGGTTGACGTCGCAACCAACGTAGTCATCATAGGGGTCTCCGAGGGCGCCATCCGTGAAAAAGCCAAAATAGGTATTGTAAAGCGTTTGTGTACCGCGGTTGATCAGTTCATAGTTGTAAAACGTCATGTTATTTACTTCGTCATTAGAAGCAAAGGCAAAGGCTTGCGCCCTGATTTCCATGCCGATAGGGTCTGCACCTGTTTCCGTATGGATATTTCCTTTGTCATTCATGACCCACCAATAATTGAGGTCACCGTAGAGAGAAATTTTGCGTTCGGTGCTGCAATCTTTGGTTTTTTTGATGTCGTACCACGGAAAATCACCTTCCTCCCAATTATAGGTGCCGTCATTATTGCGGTCATAAAATGGCGCTAAATAATAATCTTGTCCTTGTGAAACGTCGCCGTGAGCTGGCCATTCTTTGATGATGTCTGGAACTTTGTAGTTCGGAAAAAGATCAGCCTGGGTGCTGGTTCCGTTGACTTGGTCATACATTCCGGCTTCGTACCATGCATTGAATTCTCGGATTTCGTCTTGGCTCGAAACAAAGTGCTTGTCGTACTTACTACAGTTGTCATAGGTCGTTTCAGCAAAGACCTTCGTGAGTGGACCAGTCCAGTAATCTTGACCATTTCTGTAGCGCAAAGCGGCAAGTTTCAATTGATTATTGACATCGGTTCCACCTAACCAGAGTGCAGCAGTAAAGAGTGCATTAATGCCAGAATTTTTTGGCACTTCATACATCGAATAATTCTGATTCGGAATTTGCCAAAGGTTACCCGCGGTATGAACCATGGCGCGCACATTGTTGAGCTCCATGAAGGTGGTGTGCGTTGGGGGCGGGCAGTTGGCGCCTTTGTTTTGTTGTTTGATGCTGGGCTTTGAATTCCCGGAATAGGCTTGTGAAAAAGCTATTTGAGAAAAGCCATAAGTTACGAAAAAAAAGAATAAAAGTATGCGCATGAGGTTTCTAAATTAAGCAAAAAATCGCTGTAAATTTGAATATGAAACAACTTGAAAACGCAGCAGATATCCATCAGTTGGTAAGTGTCTTTTATGATAAAGTACTCCAAGACGAACTTTTAGCGCCTTTTTTCTCTAAACTGGACTTCTCAGCACACCTCCCTCAAATGGAAAAATTTTGGCGTTTTGCCTTATTGTCTGAAGCAGGTTACACCACAAACGTTACTGAAAAACACCTACACATGCCTTTGAAAAAAGCGCATTTTGACCGTTGGCAGGCCTTATTTAATCAAACACTTGACGAACTTTTTGAAGGTGAGTTGGCAAGCCAAGCCAAGCAAAGAGCAGCCGTCATTGGCTGGACGATCAATTCGAAAATGAACCCGAATCATTAAATAAACATTTCGATCTTAAAAACTAATGCGTGCTCGATAAATGCCTTGCCGACTAAAATGTATTTTTGAATCATGGCAAAAAAGGCAGATATCTATAGCAAACGCGGTATTCGAACAGGTTATGTCTCGACCGTAATCGGAATTTCACTCGTTATTTTCATGATTGGCCTTGTATTAGGCGGAATTTTCGGCTTGCGCAGTATTGAGAAACAAGCCAAGGAAAATATTCAGGCAGACATCTTTTTTAAGTCAGACTTAAACGATGCCGATATCAAGCAAATTGAAGAAGAGCTAAAATCTTGGCCTGAATTTTCAGATGTATTTTTCATTTCCCCCGAGCGCGCTATTCAAGAATTTGCTGGTGAAAGCGAAGTCGAAAAAGATGTATTAGCCTTGTTTGATGCAGAAAATCCATTACCACCAACTATCGGCATCAAGCCCAAAATGGAATTTGCCAGCCAAACTGGTATGGCGGCCATCAAAAGAAAATTGTTTGCGCGTTTCAAAGCAGAAATTGACGAAGTGAACTACGATAAATCAAGCGTATCCAATGTGAATTTAGGCTTCAAGCAATTTGCACTCTTGTTTTTAGCAGTGGCCTTATTACTGATTATTATTGCGGTGGCCATGATCAACAATACCATCAGACTCGCGCTTTATTCCAAACGATTCACAATCAAAACCATGCAGCTTGTAGGGGCAACAGCCATGTACATTCGCAAACCTTTTCTTGGTCAAGCGCTATTTCAGGGCCTCATTTCTTCTTTAATTGGTTTGGCCTTGCTTTTGACGGTTTTCTACGGATTAAATAACCTACTAGACACCATTGAAATTTCATACACGCTTGAAAGTTTCTTGTTTTTGGTCGGTCTTTTGTTTGTGATTGGCGTTTTTATTACCATGATTTCTACGTGGTTTGCACTAAACAAGTATCTTCGTATGAAATTAGATGATTTGTACTAAGCTATGAAGGAACCTATCAAACACTTCGGATTTGACCCAGCCAATTACAAGTGGCTCTATATTGGTCTTGCCATTAACATTCTTGGTTTTCTACTTATGATTGGCGGGGGCTCTGATGACCCTAAAGTCTTTAAAGAAGACGAGCTCTTCAGTACACTTCGCATCACCATTTCACCTATGCTGATTGTTGCAGGCTATGTCGTGATTTTTTACGCCATCATGAAGCGCAACAAAAAGGATAACCAAGACGCCTAATCCATGACTTTTCTCGAAGCGATTATTTTGGCCATCATTGAAGGCCTCACCGAGTTTTTGCCCATTTCTTCCACTGGCCACATGATCATTGCCTCTACCATGATGGGAAATGCAGCTGATGATTTTGTCAAACTCTTTACAGTAGCCATTCAGTTTGGCGCCATTCTCTCTGTGGTTGTAGTTTATTTTCAGAAGTTTATCCAGACCTTCCGCTTTTACCTATTATTGGCAGCCGCGTTTGTGCCAACTGGAATTATCGGTTTGTTAGCCAAAAAACACATCGATGCTTTACTTGAAAATGTAACGGTTGTTGCCTGGACCCTTTTGTTGGGTGGTATCGTTTTATTGTTTGTGGATCGCTTTTTTGCCGACAACGAAACCCAACAAAAAGAAAAACCCATTGATTTCAAAACAGCCATGATCATTGGCACCATTCAAAGCATTGCTATGGTACCCGGTGTTTCAAGATCAGCCGCAACAATTATTGGCGGCCTAAGTCAGAAACTTACAAGAAAAGCAGCTGCTGAATTCTCTTTCTTTTTAGCAGTGCCCACCATGTTTGCGGCCACGCTTAAAAGTATGTACGATGAAAAAGAACTTTTGCTGCAATCTGGCGGCCGCGAATGGGGTTTATTGCTGGTTGGTAATTTAGTCGCATTTGTCGTGGCGTATTTAGCCATTAAGTCCTTCATTGCTTTCTTGCAGAAAAAAGGCTTCCGTGCCTTTGGTTGGTATCGCATTGTGCTGGGCGCTTCGATGCTCATTTTATTGGCATTAGGTTATAACCTTCAAATGGCAGGCTAATGCTAGACATACAAGAAGGCTTAACCATACTTGTAGACAAGCCCTACACCTGGACCTCATTTGATGTCGTCAATAAAATCCGCTGGAATTTAAAGAAAAAACTAGGTGTTAAAAACGTAAAAGTTGGGCACGCCGGCACCCTAGACCCCTTGGCAACTGGGCTTTTAGTCTTGTGTTTAGGAAAGCACACCAAGCTCATCGAGGGTCTAACCAACGATACCAAAACCTACACGGGTACTTTTTTGCTAGGCAAAACAACTCCTTCTTTTGACCTCGAAACTGAGTACAATCAAGATTTTGAAACCGCGCATATAGATGCCGATTTACTAGAAAGTGTTCGCCAATCTTTTTTAGGTGTTCAATTACAAACACCCCCCATTTATTCGGCCAAGCAAGTCGATGGCAAACGCGCTTATGACTTTGCCCGAGCAGGAAAGGAAGTCGAGCTTAAACAAAGCCAAATAGAAATCACAGATTTCAAAATAGACGCCAGTCGTTTTCCTGAAATCGATTTTGAAATAGCCTGCAGTAAGGGTACCTATATTAGGAGTATTGCTAGTGATTTTGGCCGCAAACTGCAGTCAGGAGCTACACTCATTGCCTTACGCCGCACACAATCTGGGGCTTTCAATATTGAAGCCTCCAAAAGTGTTGAGCAATGGATTGAGTTGATCAATCAGGAAGAAATTTATATTCCGTCCTGATTAAACGCACACAATAGCATCTATTCTTTAATATGCTTTAACTTTTCTTGAACGTCTTTAATGAGGCGATTGTAGTTAGCAATCTTGTCTTGGTATCCATTTTCTTCAGCCCTGTGTAATCTCTTTTGAAGATAGTGTAATCTACGTCCGAGTTTGTATTTGTCCCATTTGTATAAGATGCGTTTCATGGTGCAATAATTTTAATGAATACTGAATGAAAAGTCCGTTTGACTTCCCTTAAATGTAGTGAATTCCTAATTGAAATCCAAGAAATAATATTTGTTACATGCCGTAAAAAATTGCCGCAGCAGCTCCTTGATTAATTTGCGAGAAAGTTATTTTGTTTGTATCTTTGCAACCCTGAAAGTCGAAAGAATGCCTCGGTGGCGGAACTGGTAGACGCGCTGGATTCAAAATCCTGTTCTTTCGGGAGTGCCGGTTCGATCCCGGCCCGAGGTACAAAAGCCCTAGAGTAATCTAGGGCTTTTTTGTTTACAGAAAGAAACCCTTTACTTATCATCCAACATATTGATGACGCCGCCTTTGCCATCTGTGATGATTGTTTTGGTATTTGGAGAGGTAGACAATTTCATAAATGCCTGAATTTGGTTCATTTTCAGGACATTTGGCGTGAGACTCGAGTTGAGCATATCGTTGGCGGCTTTGTTTGCTTTGGCCTCAATTTCTATACTTTTCGCCTTTCCTTCAGCTTCAATTTTAGCGGTTTCTGCACGCGCTTCTGCCTGAATAATGGCATTTTTCTTAGCGCCCTCCGCCTCGATCAATTGTCGATCCATTTCCTTTTTCTGACGATCAAGGACAAACTCCATGCGCAAGGCTTCTTGTTCGGCTTCAAGTTTCGCCTCGATAGAACGCGTTAAACCTTGTGGAAGACTAATACTTTTGAGCAGGACTGCTTCAATTACAAAGCCTTTTTCTTCGCAAACTTCAGCCAATCTTTTTCTGATTTCTTGTTCAATTTCATTGCGCTTGGCGCTGTGCATGTCTTTGGCATAGTAACGCGAACACACATCAGAAGCCGCCGATCTGAAAACTGGCAAAATGAGGTTTTCTTCATAATTAAGCCCCGTTTCTTTGATCACTTTTGGCACATCTTCAGCCTTAATATGATATAGAATAGAGCTTTCAGATAAAATGGTTAGTCCTTCTTTTGACGGAAGATTTTCTTTAATCGATAAGTTCATTGTTCGGACATTGACCTTGATCACTTTGGTGATAAAAGGGTTGTAGGCCACAGGCCCCGCTTGTCGAACTTTGTTGTCGATTTTTCCGAGTTTACTCTTGACCGCCACTTGATGAGGTCTCACGACTGTACAGCTTGCAAATCCGGCAGCCAATACAGCAAAAAATAGTAACTTTTTCATTTTTCAGGTTTTGTCGAACCTGAACCAAAGCCCATGCCAAGCCCATGTTTTAGGGCCAGCATTTACATTGGTTTTTGTTATGAAGAGAATAAATAATTTTCTCTGGTATCAAAGAACAAATATGTGTAGCCAATGTTACTTAGTTTTAAACCACTCCCATGAAATCATTTCTTCTCTCTTTATTTCTTTGCTGCATGACAGCTATTGCTGCACAAACCAATGTTTCAGGAGGTATTTATCAAAATACAACCTGGACGCTCAGCGGAAGCCCATATGTAGTAACGGGGTCAGTGGTCGTATTTCCTGGAAAAACACTCACCATAGAGCCTGGTGTTGAAATTCAGATCAACAACCAAACAGCAAGCAATATTTATATTGAAACCCGTGGCACCCTCAACTGTGTCGGGACAGACCAGCTCCCAATAAAAATTCACGCCTTGTACGATACCATGAGCAACGTGGCTTGGCAAGGGTTTGTTTGTACGAATTCTCAGGGTGGAGTCTTGAATGCAGATCGCGTTCAGATTTCAAATGCGTATGCTCCGTTTGCTTACGAAACCATTCCTACGACGCTTTCTTATACCAATAGCAAGTTCATCCGCTGTTTTCAGGCGATTAATGTCGGGACCAACATTTATCTTTCGAATTGTGAGTTCATCGACAACGAAGTAGGGGTTTATGGCTGGGCTAATTTTAACATAGAGAACTGTTTCTTTAAAGATAACACGACTTCAATCTTTGCTTATGCGAGTGCGTTCAACATGAGTAATTGCAGTTTCATTGACAACCAAATAGGTTTATCTTTTCAAGCGAATGCAGTAGACTCTATCGTTATTTCTGATTGCGAATTTTTAAATAACGGTTTGGCACTCGGATACCCAAATAATGCAGTTGTTCAAAATTGTGTTTTTAACGACAACACCACAGCCATCCAATATGCTTATGAGGCTGAAATATTCGACAACCAATTTTTTTATAACGAGCTAGCACTTGAGGCTTCGGTCAATACGGTTGTTTACAACAATCAAATCAATGAAAATATAGGTGGGATTAAAATTTCTGGCGTCAGTAACGTAGGGGATAGTCCGGCAATCTATAACAATGAAATTTGCGCTAATATCAATTTCAATGTAGATAATAACACCAACATGAATTACTCTTTGCTCAGTAATTGTTTCTGTGGACTTGATTCAAGTCAGATTGAGGCGCTCTTGATTGACGGCTATGACGAAATCACAAAAGGCTTAATCAATTATCAAATCTTTGACACAAGCTGTAGCGTTGTTTTGGGTACTGTTTTGAAATTTGGCGAAGGAGCAGGAATTAAGGAACAAAATATAATTGTCCGTTTTGAGAATCCGGTTTCAGATGTACTGCAAATTCTTGCCGCTCCGGTGGTTCAATTTATTGAAGTCAAAGACCTTAGTGGAAAAACCTATGTGTTACCAAGCTCCGGCAACAATCATTTTGATGTTACTGCATTAGCGCCAGGTTTCTATGTGCTGTCGGCACTTGGTCAAAACCCTACGCAACAGGCGTTTATTAAGTTGTAGCATAAGTGCTTATCTTGCACAAAGCTAGGGCTGAAGAGCTCGTTTCTGTAAAATTAGCTATGTAATTATACGGACCTCTATTAGTTATTTATCGAAGAAAAATAAATCTTATCATTTGTTCAGGTTACATTTATTTTAATTTTATGAAATTCACAAAAAAGTGAATTAACAGAAATAATTTTATACATTTGTAATAGCAATTTGATGGAGATTGAATTTGTTAAACCCTATTTATTAGAGTTGTATACACATGGCCGATCTCAAAACAAAAAACATAGATTTCAACCTAATGTAATTTTAAAGTCTATCCAAATTGTTGATTGACTTCGATCAATAGGCAGAATGGAAGATTTATATGCAATTAAAAGTCTCAATTTTAAAAAATTGCAAGGTGACAAGGCAGGTCTATGGTCGGTAAGGGTTAATCATCAATACAGAATTGAAATTTTTCTTACCCAACACATCAATGATATTCAAACGATGACTGTTTGTTCCATTGTTGATTTAAGTAATCATTATACTTGACACATTTAAAAAATGAATAAAACACTTCCTTTTGTTGCAACCCATCCGGGATCGTTAATCCTTGATGAACTTGTATTCAGAAAAATGAGTCAAAAAGAGTTGGCTCTCAGAATGGGAGTCCAAAAGTCTTTTCTTAATGAATTGATTAAAGGAAAACGGGCCGTTAATGCCGATACAGCACTATTGTTAGAACAGATATTTGAGATTTCTGCTGAATATTGGATGAGCTTACAGTCTCAGTTTGAGTTAGACCAAGCAAGGCTAAAACAGAAAACTAAAGAACGCTTAGCAAATGCTGCTGCCTGGAGTTCAGCCGGAACCAATAAATAGCCATTTATAACTTCACCCCAATCGTTAAGTAAAACGTTCTGCCATTACCTGGCAATATTCCTGGGCCAGGGTAGCCTCCTGAACGGCGAGTTGCATAAATTTCGTTGGTAAGGTTGTTTACACCTGCACGCAATTGATAGATTCCTGCCCATTGATACGTCATGTTGAAATCAATTACTTGATATTCAGGTAGTTGCCCGATTGTTGAAGTTGCATTTGGCGCAATGGTATTGGCAGCATCGGTAAAAACAGCACTCACATAATTGTATTGTAGCGTTGAACTAAAGCCACGGTACTTGAAATTTAGCCCCGTTCTTAAAATATGTTTCGGAGCGTTCTCAACTTGTTTACCTACCAACGTTGCTGTAGGGTCATTGACCAGTGCAGGATTATCCCAGCGCGTGTAGCGGGCGTCAACATAGGCGTAGTTTCCGAAAACAGATAATGCACAGGCGCTAAATTTTGGCAATAATTTCAATAGATCTATTTCTAAATAGCTCTCTATACCCTGGCTTAAAGATGCGCCAATATTGGTGCGATAAGCTATATTATTGATAGAAATGGTTCCGATACGGTTATCATAGAACAAACGGAATAAACCGATGTCAAATTTCAAAGCGCTGTTTAATAAGGAGCCTCTGAATCCGAAATCTGTATTGTAGCCTTTGGCATCTTTTAAGTTGGGATCGATGACGTCTGTAGTAGCTGCAGGCGTGAGTTCTGAATAAGTAACTGGGCGGTAGCCTTGACTATAGTTGGCATAGAAATTAGCGGTAGGAGTAAGTGTATATTCAGCACCAATGCCCACTAAAACAATGGCTCGGTCTCGTTGCTGTTCTTGAATTTTTCCGGTGCTTGAAGTGTTGATGTAACCACTGGTGCTCGAACGCAGCCATTCATAACGGATACCCGGCGTAACACTCAATTTTTCAGTAAGCCTAAATATGTTTTCGGCAAAAGCCGCAAAATTTTGTGTGCCAAAAGTGAGGTTTGCTTTGTAGTCTTGGCCATCTTGCTGCGTTGCAATGCTGAGGTCAAAATCAGCACCCGTAGTTCCGATACCTTTCTGCTGACGATTTGTGTTCCCGTTGTAAAAACGAAGCCCCCCTGAAAGCGCTGACTTTTGCCCAAGAAATTTGTATTCATGAATGCCGCGCAGTTCGGCGCCCACATTTTGGTAGGCATCGCAATCCACTTGACGCGGGTTGTAAGCGGCAATGTCTGTATTAATCGTGTCGGCAATATTGATGCTCTTCATAAAGCCAACACTATTTCTTTGCGCAACAATTCCGAAGGTTTTAAAAGTGAAACGGGTAGCAGCCGATGGCGTAAAATTCAAAGAAATGTTGGCTGTATTCCAAGGTGTACTGAACCAGTTTCTTGCCCTTGAAGAGCGGCTTGGGTAAGTGGCAAATTGCTCATCTGTGAGGCCACCGGCTTGCTGGCTCACATAATTCATATGGGTGTATGCGGCACTCAATTGCCATTTTTTTGAAAAATCATAACTCATCGAAATGCTACCGGTTTGCGTACGATACTGGCTATTTTCTCTCCAACCTTGTGCGCCGCGATGATGCATATAAGCATAATAGCTAAACTTCTTTATTTTACCTCCGATGGCATTGAATGAGTTGAACATCCCATAAGAACCCATGGTTTGAGAAGACTCAACCGTAATGGGTTTGCTTCCCAGATTTTTTTTAGTCACGTAGTTGAGTAGCCCTCCAAACTGAGGCCCGTATTGCAAAGCACCTGCACCACGCACAATTTCTATCTTCTCAATAGCTTCTGTTGGTGGCGTATAATAAGCCTCGGGGTAGCCAAAAACCTCAGAACTGATATCTCCGCCGTCTTGTCTTACATTGAATTCCCATGAACGGTTTGGACTGAGCCCACGTGTGGCAATTCCGGTCTGAATACCTGAGCCGTCGTTTTCCCAAATGCTGAGGCCTGGCACTTTACCAAACAGTTGTCTGGAATTGTTGGTAGATAAATCGGCAGTGGAGGCACCGAGATTGATTACTTCGTTTTTCTTCCCTGAAAAAATATCAGTTCCTTGAATACTAGGAAGTCTCGTTACATCAACGCTGCGCCCAAGAATATCTCTTACATATATATCTTGAACTGTTTTCACTCTCGAGGTATCTTGAGAAAAAAT
>JACCDU010032854.1_pt1 | contig 11595 bp, 12 predicted proteins | sample 7446081 | NCBI WGS metagenome assembly JACCDU01 (sample SAMN15323447, study PRJNA562643) | freshwater metagenome | isolation source: river surface water | place: USA:Blue River Watershed | collected 2017-08-17 | reverse complement strand
TTCAAGGCTTCTTTAATGTTCCAGTAGATCATTTGGAGAGTTCTATTGTGTTTGTGCCGTACATTCGAACCATTGATTCAGAAAATTTGGTTATCGCAGCTCCAGATGTTGGAGCGAGTAATCGTATCCGAGAAGTAGCCAAAGTGTTAAACCTTCCCATGATTATTTGTGATAAAGAACGTCGTAAAGCAAACGAAATCGCAAATATGACTGTAATCGGTGATGTTGAAGGAAAAGACGTGGTTCTAATCGATGATATCATTGACACGGGTGGGACTTTGTGTAAGTCTTCCGCTATGTTGATGGAAAAAGGAGCGAAAAGTGTAAGAGCCCTTTGCTGTCATCCAGTGTTAAGTGGAAAGGCATACGAAAATATTGAGAACTCAGTTTTAACGGAGTTGGTTGTAACAGATACTATTCCATTGAAGCAACATTCCTCCAAAATAAAAGTGCTTTCAGTAGCTCCATTGTTCGCAAGAGCTATACGTAATGTTCATGAGAATGGAAGCATTAGTTCATTGTTTAAGCAGGTTTTTAATTCTCAAACCAGCTTGGATTTAAATCAAAAAAGTTAAAAACGTAACAGTAAAATATGAAAACCATCTTATTGAAAGGTGAAACTCGCTCCGAAGTGGGCAGTCGTACCGCAAAAGAATTGAGAAACAAAGGAATGGTTCCTTGTGTAATGTACAGCGAAGGTAAAGAAGCGATGCACTTTGCAATTTATCAAGCAGATTTTAAAAACTTGGTTTATACGCATAATGCTTACAAAGTAAAATTGGATATCGATGGAAATTCCTATACGGCTATTTTACAAGATTTGCAGTTCCACCCAGTATCAGAAGCTATTTTGCACGCAGATTTTATGAGTGTAGCTGAAGGTAAAAAGGTAGTTATGGAAGTACCAATTCGCGTTGTAGGTAACTCTCCTGGGGTTAGAGCGGGTGGTAAGTTGGTAAGAAAAATCAACCGTCTTCGTTTGAGAGGTTTATTATCTGAAATGCCTGACTACGTTGATGTATCTATCGACACTTTAGAAATCGGTCAAAGCGCAAAAGTTCGTAACTTGTCTTTGGAGAACTTGGAAATTTTAGATGCTCCAGAAAACGCAATCGTAACCGTGAAAACAACTCGTGCGTTGATGCAGGCAGCTGCTGAAGCAGGTAAAAAATAATTAGTAAATTATCAATTATATGGGAAGGCTGTTCAATTGAGCAGCCTTTTCTTTTTGCCAACTTTTTAATCCCCAGACAGCCAAGCCGATAAAAATTGCATATAATGCAGAAGTAATGTATTGATTCCCCCAAAAGTATAAAGGCACATAAAGGATATCGGCAAAAATCCACAAATACCAGTGATTGATAATTCGTTTTGCTTGTAAGTATAGTGCAAGTAAGGAAACAGAAGTTAAAAAAGTATCTAAAAGAGGTGCTCGGGGATTATCGAATAAATAAAGATAGATCACGTAATAGCATCCCCAGAAAAATAAAAAAATTAGGAAATATCGGAATGTTTCACAGAGACTCAGTGAACGAATAGGATTGGTTTGAGTAGCAGCTTGAGTGGTTTTTTTATTGTTGATTAGGGAAGCAGAATCCATCTTTTGGGCTTTCTTTTGTTTGGACCAAACATACCAACCGAAGATTTGAAAAAGTAGAAATACAATCTGTAGATAGGCATCTGAATAAAAGCGATTTTGAAAGAAAACTCCAAAATAAAGAACAGAAGCAATCATGCTAATTGGCCAGTTTAGAATGTTGTTTTTAGCAGCGAGATAAACGCACCACAAAGAGAAAATAGCGGCAACGGATTCTATGGCCTTGAAAACAAAATCGTGCATGGGTTAAAAATGCAAACTTAACGATAATTTCATAGTTGGTTTGTTACCGAACAATTCGTGATGTAACTTTGTTTAACTAACAAAATCAAATATTATGTTCGAATTACCAAAACTACCTTATGACTTCAACGCGTTGGAGCCACACATTGATGCGAGAACTATGGAAATTCACCATGGAAAACACCATCAGGCATATGTAACTAACTTGAATGCAGCGATTCAAGGTACAGATGCTGAAGGAAAAAGCATCTTGGAATTATTGTCATCTATTAGCAAATATTCTCCAGCCGTTAGAAATAATGGGGGTGGACATTTTAACCACACTTTGTTCTGGAATATCATGGGTCCTAACGGCGGAGGTGAGCCAACTGGAAACCTGAAGGCGGCTATTGACACTACTTTCGGCAGTTTTGCTGCTTTCAAGGAAGAATTTGCTAAAGCTGGCGCAACTCGTTTTGGAAGTGGTTGGGCTTGGTTAGTAGTACAGGATAAGAAATTAGTTGTGTGCTCTACTCCCAATCAGGATAATCCACTAATGGATGTTGCTGATGTAAAAGGAACCCCAATTTTGGGATTGGATGTATGGGAACATGCTTATTATTTGCATTATCAAAATCGTAGACCTGATTACATTGGTGCATTTTGGAATGTTGTGAATTGGAATGCGGTTTCCGAAATGTTCGAGAAAGCAATTTTATAATTGCTCAAAGAATAGCTTTATAAATTAGAGGAAGTGTAGAACTCTGTTTTTTCAGTAGTATGACTGCGAATTGCTTGTAATCGCATCAAATCAACTAAGATTCTAGAGGTTCTGCGCTTCCCTAAATTAAATTTATTACAAATATCATCCAAGGTGGTTTTTTCTCTTCCACTAATAAAAAGAAGAATTGACTGTTCTAATTTTCCCAGCGTCATTTTTACGGGTTTCGAACGGTTATGCATAAAGTCAACGGTAGTTTTAGATGCTAAAATGCATTTGTCATTGACACGAACATAAACCCACCATTTATCATCATCAGATTTTGCATAGTAAGGTTGGTTTTCTCCTCGGGGGATATGAACTTTTAAAACGGTCTTTCCTTCTAAGATGTATTCTTGTATGGTAAACTGAATCTCTGGTTTGGAGTAAAATGAAGCAGCGAGTCCTAACATATGAACTTCATCTTCACTTTTAATACCCGCAATACTTCCATTATCACGAACGCCTATTAATAATATTCCACCCTGTGTATTCGCAAAACTGACCATGGATTTTGCAATTTTTCGCGGATTTTGAATTTCCTGTTTGAAGTCTAAATCAACTCCTTCCCCTTTTGAGATAAGTGATTTTATAGGATGCTCTCTATTTGTCGGGGACATAATATAGATGGCTAAATGATTCAAGATCGAAAACAAGATTTGCTGTTTCGAGTAAATTTTCAGCGGTAATTTTACTTATATGGTCAATGGTTTCTTTGATAGAATTAGCTCTACCTGTTTTTACAATACCCTTTCCAATATGCAGCATTAGTCCACTTTTGGACTCATTTGCAATAGTAAGCTGGCCAATAAATTGATTTTTTGCTTGGGACAGTTGGACTTTACCAAGCTTGGTGTTTTTAAGCTTTATAAGTTCTTTTTCGATGAGTTCTATAGATCTTTTTAGGTATTTTTCTTCGCAACTCAAATAACAGTGGAATAAACCCGAGTCACGAAATGCTTGGTATCCACTTTCAATATGATAGGTGTAACCATATTTTTCACGTATTGCTAAACTCAATCGAGAATTCATTCCTGGTCCACCCAATAGATTGTTCAGAAGTAATAAGGAATATTTGTGGTTATCAGACTCGTTAAATGTGGGTAAACCAATAATTCCGTATGCTTGACCGAAATCGCTTTTCTTCACATCGCGAAATGGAAAATAATCAAAGGTTTGGTTTGAATGGTTGGGTTGAATATGAGTGTCAAATGTATTTTGATTTGGGTGTTTATTTGATACACTTTCAGCTATTTGGATAACCTTGTCAAAAGCCAAATTTCCCACTACAACAAATACGAGATTGTTATATTGGTAATGTGTATTAACAAATTCAATAATATCGTGACGGTTTATGTTTTCGACTGATTCGGAAGTGCCTAAAATATTATGAGCGAGCGGGTGTGAGTTGTATATTTTCTCTTGAAATTCGTCATAAATATTCTCCTCTGGTGTGTCTAAATACATATTGATTTCGTCTTTAATTACCTTTTTTTCCTTATTCAATTCATTTTCAGGAAAATTCGAATTAAAAGTGATGTCAAATAATATATCAGCGGCGCGTTTAAAGTGTTTTTTTTGAACAGTGGCGTAAATGGAGGTAATTTCTTTTGTTGTAAATGCGTTTAACTCCCCACCCACAACCTCAAGGTGATTTAAAACATGAATTGTTTTTCGAGTATTGGTACCTTTAAAGAGCATGTGTTCGAGACAGTGGGCAATACCAGGATGCTTGCCATCGTTTCTGCTTCCTGCATGGATAACAAAACCACAATGCGCGAGAAGTGCTGAGGGAGTTTTTAGGTAGGCCACTCGTAGTCCATTAGACAAGGTATGCAACCGATAATCTGAACTGCTCATTTATTGCAAATTTACTTTAGGTAATCCGTATTTTTGTTGTGAAAATGAGAATAAACACCACAGCAGAGTTAATCGAGCAAATTAAAAGAGGTCAATTTGAAAAAATTGCCATCACTACCCACCATAAACCTGATGGCGACGCAATGGGTTCTACCTTGGGTTTGTGGCACATTTTGAAGAACTTAGGACAGGATGTACAAGTAATAACTCCAACGGATTATGCAGATTTTTTAAATTGGTTGCCCGGCAATAATACCGTGATCAACTTTGAAGAAAGAATGGATGAAGCTATGGCCTATGTAATGAGTGCAGATTTGGTATTTTGCATGGATTTTAACCGCCTTTCTCGAATTAATTACCTAGGTGAAATAATTAGAAAACAAAAGGATCAAGGTACTCAAATAGTTATGATAGATCATCATTTAGAGGCAGAAGAGTTTTACGATTACTGCTATTATGATACATCTGCAAGTAGTACCTGCGAGTTGGTATTTGAATGGGCCAAAGAATATTTTGGAACCCATTCTATTTCTAGAGATGCGGTAAACTGCTTGTATACAGGATTAATGACTGATACCGGGAATTTTCAGCATAACAACACGAAGCCACATACCCATCGAATTGCAGCTGAAATGATGGAGCTAGGTGCGGATCATATTCAAATTCATCAAAGAATTTATGATGTTTTTACGTTGAATAGAACCCGTTTGTTTGGATATTGCATGTATCAAAAATTAGAAATAATTGAAGATTGTCATACAGCATTGATTTACCTTAATAAGGAGGAATTAGAACAATTTCAAGTAGTTACAGGCGATACGGAAGGGTTAGTTAATTTTGGTTTAGGCCTAAAAGGAATCGTATTTAGCGTACTAATAATAGATAGAACCGAACGGGTTAAAATGAGTTTCAGAAGCAAGGGAAAGTTTGCAGCGAATGAATTTGCTGGCAAGTATTTTAGCGGTGGTGGACATTTCAATGCTGCCGGCGGACAAAGTGAAGAAGCTCTTGAAACAGTTGTACAGAAATTTAGAACGGAATTGGTTAAGTATAAAGAACAATTAAAACAAATTGCAAATGAACTCTAAATGGTTGATTCGATCACTGGTATTGTTAGCGACAGTGTCTTTAGGATTTTTTATTTATCGCTATTTTTTTGGATATCAAACAACAGAAAATGGATTGAAATATCGATTTTTAAAAGGAAAGCCGTTGCAAACAGTTCTTTCTTCAGATAATTATTGTTTGTTGAACTACATGATTATTGGTCCCGGAAACGATACGATCTTCAATTCTTATACTGCAGATACTTTAGTAGAAGTGCCTTATCCGTCTGATGCTAATAATGAACTGACGGAAGCCTTGCAAATGGCTTCGGCAGGAAGTAAGTTGGAAGTAATTATACCAACAGATAGCTTGAAAAAGAAGGTTTCTAGTCATTATAAAGTTCAGCTATTGCCTGATAATCAAGAAGCTAGAGTGATTTTTGAAGTGAATAAAATAATGTCGAGCCAAGATTATTTCAATTTCATTTCTGAAAAGGCTTATCAAAGAGCTGTGGTTGAACAAAAATTAATAGAACAATTCTGTGGTAAAGGATGGTTTTTAGATACTTCTACTGGAATTCGATACAGAAAATTAGCTTCTGCTTCAGACTTAGATGTAAATAATAAGAATTCCATAACGTCTGATGGAGGTCAGTTGGGTCAAACAGGTTTGCAAAATCTGTTTAAGAATGCACCTTTTCACAAAGGTGCCTATAGTTTGGAATATGAACTAGTAATGAAGAGATTAAATGGTGATTTAATTTACGACTCCAAGCTAGAAGGAAAAAAGTACTTCACTCAGTGGGATCAACAAATTAATCCAGTGGTTGCTATGAATGAATTTCCATTTTGGGTTGCATCCAATACCACAATGGAATTTGTAATACCATCTAAATTCGGTTTTGGTGCTGCTGGTAGAATTGGAGTTCCAGCTTATTCGCCGTTGTATGTGAAAATTTACGGTGTAAAACCCGTTCAAAGATGATTTTGTATTGTTTACCAAATAGTAACTTGAAATCCGATTCAACACACCGAAATTTGCAAATAGAATAAATCTTGATCAATAGATTTTTTTCTCAATACCAAGAAAACATTCATATAACAACTAATTTACCCCAAGAAAAAATGAAAAAGAATATATTAATCACTGGCGGAGCAGGCTTTATTGGCTCTCATGTAGTAAGACGTTTTGTAAATAAATACCCTGAGTATCATATAATAAATCTAGATGCACTTACCTATGCAGGAAATCTTGAAAATTTGAGGGATTTAGAAGGTTGTAGTAATTATGAATTTCAAAAAGTTGACATTACCAAAGCAACTGAAGTTGAAAAGTTATTTCAGTCCCAAAAAATTGATTCTGTAATTCACTTAGCAGCAGAAAGTCATGTAGACAGAAGCATTACCAATCCATTAGAGTTTGTTATGACCAATGTTGTTGGTACAGTTATTTTGTTGAATGCTTTTAAAGCATTTGGAAATGCAGAAACAGGTAGATTTTATCATGTGAGTACCGATGAGGTGTATGGAACTTTGGGGGATGAGGGTAAGTTTACTGAAACAACACCGTATTCACCTAATTCTCCCTACTCAGCGAGTAAGGCTAGTTCGGATCATTTTGTGAGAGCATATGGTGAAACTTACCATATGCCATTTGTAATAAGCAATTGTTCAAATAATTACGGTAGTCATCAGTTTCCTGAGAAACTGATACCTTTGATGATACACAACATCAAAAACAGTAAACCCTTGCCCGTATATGGAAAGGGTGAGAACGTACGTGATTGGTTGTGGGTAAATGATCATGCGGCTGCTATAGATGTAATTTTTCATCAGGGAAGATTAGGTGAAACTTATAATATTGGGGGAAATAATGAGTGGAAAAACATTGATTTGGTAAAGAAATTGTGTGAAATCATGGACAAGAAACTAGGCAGAAATGCAGGCGAATCAGAAAAATTGATTACTTATGTTACTGATCGTGCAGGTCATGATTTTAGATACGCCATTGATGCATCGAAATTGGAAACAGAGTTAGGATGGTCCCCCAGTGTGAATTTTGATCAGGGTTTTGAGAAAACCATTGATTGGTACTTAGAAAATGAAGAATGGTTGAATAATGTGACCAGTGGAAACTACCAGTCATATTATGAAAAAATGTACGAGAATCGTGAAACTTTATAATACACTTAGCAGAACTACAGAGGAATTTACGTCTATCATCCCCCAAAAAGCGGGAATATATGTGTGTGGACCAACCGTTTACGGTGCCCCTCACTTAGGTCATATTAGAGGTCCTATTGTATTCGATGTACTTCGACGTTATTTAATCCAACAGGGTTATCAAGTCCGTTTTGTTCGAAATATTACGGATGTGGGACATTTGGTTGGGGATGCAGATGAGGGCGAAGATAAGCTGCAAAAACAGGCTAGATTGGAGCAGTTAGAACCCATGGAAGTGGCTCAAACCTACACCGATATGTATAATTCGGTAATGGATCGTTTGAACGTGATACGACCCAGTATTGAGCCCAAAGCCAGTGGCCACATTATAGAACAAATTGAGATGATTCAAGCCATTCTAAATCAAGGCATGGCCTATGAAGTGGATGGCTCTGTTTATTTTGATGTTGAAGCCTATAGATCTGCTTCCAACAATTATGGTGAATTAAGTGGTCGTGTGTTGGAAGATCTTGTTGCTGGAGCTGGCAGCCAAAGTCGGGATTTGGAAGGTCAGTCTGAGAAGAAAAATCCCAATGATTTTGCGTTATGGAAAAAGGCAAGTCCAGAACATATAATGCAGTGGTCTTCACCGTGGGGTAAAGGTTATCCCGGTTGGCATATTGAGTGTAGTGCTATGTCGGCTAAGTATTTAGGGGAGTATTTTGATATTCATGGGGGCGGAATGGATTTGTTGTTTCCGCATCATGAATGTGAAATAGCACAAAGTAAAGCAGCACATAAACACACGCCTGCAAAATATTGGATTCACCATAATATGATTACCATCAACGGCCAAAAGATGGCAAAAAGTTTGAATAATGGAATCAAAGTGGAAGAATTGTTTTCCGGTGAACATGAATTACTAACTAGAGGATTTGGTCCAGCTACTTTGCGCTTTTTTGTATTACAAGCTCATTACAGAGGTACTTTAGATTTTAGTGAAGAAGCATTATTGGCTTCTGATAAAGGGTTGGCTCGATTGATAGCTGCAGAACAATTAATTGGAAGTTTGAAAGTTTCAGATATTGCTAGCCTAGACTTTTCAGATTTAGAACAATCAATAAAAGACGCCTTAAACGATGATTTGAATACTCCGATTGTAATTGCACAATTATTTGAGGCAGCTAGAAGAGTGAATTTGGTAAATGACGGAAAAGAAACCATCGATAAAAATAATAAAGAACTCGTACAGCAGCTTTTCCAGGATTATTTCCGGGGTGTATTGGGTATACCCTCAAACCAAGATTCAGGCGATGATGGTACTTTAGATTCTGTACTTAAATTATTGATAGAGTTGCGTTCTGAGGCTAAAATGAATAAGAATTATGCACTCAGTGATCAGATTCGGAATAAACTGAAAGAATCAGGTATTGAATTAATGGATTCAAAAGAAGGAACTTCTTGGAAGAAAGCCTAATTTTATGCCCGGAAGATTTACGTTTTTTACAGAGTCCATTCATCAGAATATCGCGGAATTCTCCGATGGGGAATACAATCATATTGTTAAAGTTACACGTTACACTTTAGGTGACTTGGTTGAATTTACTGATGGTAAAGGACATCTTTTCAGGGGCAAATTAATTGAAATTAATAAACGCAGTTGTTTCGTTGAGATTTTAGAAACCATTGTTCAGGAATTTCCAAAATTGAGAATTGCCATGGGGATTTTAAAGAATTCCGACCGTATGGAATGGGCAGTTGAAAAATGCACAGAACTCGGCGTGTTTGAAATGATTCTGCTCCACACAAAGAATTCAGAAAGGAGTAGAGTCAATATTGATCGGTTGAGCAAGACAGCTATAAGTGCAATTAAGCAATCGCATACTTCTCATTTACCGCGAATTTCGGATATGAGCTTCAAGGAATTTGTAAATCATTTTTCTGGTGATGAATACCAAAGTTTGGATAAGTACATTGCATTTTGTGATTTAACAGGTTTGAGTCAAGGGGATAGCTTATCCATTCAGAATTTATCTATTAGCGATTTGATTTCAACATCGAAGGACTTGAAAAGTGATGATTTAATTGTTCTTGGCCCGGAGGGAGATTTTAGTATAGATGAAGTTAAATTGGCAGTGGCTAATGGTTTTCGTTTGTTGGATTTAGGAAGTCGGATTCTCCGTTCAGAAACAGCCGTTGTTTCCACTTGTGCCATTGCAAATCACAATTGACTGATAAATAAACGTTTAAAAACGTTTATATCTGTTTATTGTACAACTCTAAGGTAAAGGGTTATTCATCTTTGTGTTAGAAACTAATCGAAACGCGCGAATCGATTTTAAAAAACACAAAAATGAAAAATCTATTAAACTCAGTAAGATTGTTTGGGAATGTGGGTAAGGATCCCATTATTACTCAATTTGAAAACGGAAACAAAGTGGCAAAATGGAGTATGGCCACCAACGAAAAAATCAAAAATTCTAAAGGTGAAACCGTGGACGATGTTCAGTGGCACAACATTGTAGCTTGGGGAAATGTGGCTACTGTTGTAGAAAAGTACGTTAGTAAAGGTACTCGATTATCGATAGAGGGTAAGTTGCATTATCGACGATTCGTGAATAAAGATGGGGAGGAAAAAGAAGTTGCTGAAATCATCGTAAAAGATGTTTTATTAGTTGAAAAATCGGGTAGTAGAAAAGCATTTTCTGTAACGGAATCTGAAGCGGAAGAAGAATTTGAGAATGTTGAAATTCCCTTTTAGTGAAATGTAGAACATTTAATAAGTAATTGAATTACTTGAACTACAATGGCCATTTTCGAATAGGATTTGGCCATTTTGCATTTAACGCAACTTTTTGAGCTTGAATTATTCTAGTGGTTATGGGGGATTGCTGTGAAAATTGAATTTTTTAAGGCATGGATCAAAAATTACTTAAAACCTGCATAGAATGTGATGAAGTAATCCGGGGTAGAACGGATAAACGCTTTTGCTCTGATTCTTGTAGATCAGCATTTCACAATCGAGATAAATTTCAGTTGCCCGCAACGTATCGATTAATTGATCATCGACTTAAACGAAATCGAAAAATATTAGAAAAATGCTACAAACTTTTAGAAAATATTGATACAAAACCGGGATTAATAGAACGAATGGATCCGCAGTTTGATAAAATGAATGTCAAAACACTGGGTTTTGCTTTTGATTATTACACCCACAAAGACTGGGTAGATGCCAAAGAATTTACATTTTGCTATGAATATGGCTATAGAATTACTGAAAATAATGCAATTGTGCTAATTAGAAGGATGCCTTTTGATGGGGACTCCGTATATTTTGTGTAATTTTGTAGTTTTAATTTTCACCATGAGTAAAAACCAAGAAGAGGGAAACAAATTTAATTTAAATGAACGTAAACCCGTAAGTAAAGATAGAGGCAACAGTTCGCCTGATAAAAAGTCTGAATCTCGCGGGTCAGAAAACCGTCGCCGGGATGATTCTGGTGGACGCGATTCTGGTTTTTCTCGAGGTGGAGATAGAGATCGTAGAACCAGTGGCGGATTCGGTGGGGATAGAGAACGTAAACCTGGCGGGTTCGGCGGAGATAGAGATCGCAGAGAAGGTGGATTCAATCGCGGAGAAAAGCGTGAAGGATTCGGAGGTGAGCGAAGAGAGAATCGCGGTGGATTTGGTGGAAATGACCGCAGAGGCGGTTCAGGAGATAGAGATCGTAGATCCAGTGGCGGATTCGGTGGAGATAGAGAACGTAAACCTAGCGGGTTCGGTGGAGATAGAGATCGCAGAGAAGGTGGATTCAATCGCGGAGAAAAGCGTGAAGGGTTCGGAGGTGAGCGAAGAGAGAATCGCGGTGGATTTGGTGGAAATGACCGCAGAGGCGGTTCAGGTGACAGAGATCGTAGACCGGGTGGTGGGTTCGGTGGAGATAGAG
>JACCDU010160136.1_pt1 | contig 11596 bp, 9 predicted proteins | sample 7446081 | NCBI WGS metagenome assembly JACCDU01 (sample SAMN15323447, study PRJNA562643) | freshwater metagenome | isolation source: river surface water | place: USA:Blue River Watershed | collected 2017-08-17 | reverse complement strand
TCCAAATGATAAGCTTCTTGCTATTGTTGACAAAAATATGGGGCTTAGAGAGAGCTTTAAAATTGTTGATGATGTTTTAACTAGAGCCGTAACCGGTATTAGTGGCGTGATTTTAAATTACGGTGAAAACGATATAAATCTTGACTTTGCTGACCTTTCAACTGTTATGGGCCATAAAGGTATGGCGCTTATGGGTGTTGGCGAGGCAAGTGGCGCAAATGCTGCTTATGACGCAATGAAAAATGCTATTGAGTCACCACTGTTTGATAACATTTCTATTAATGGTGCAATGGGTGTTCTTGTTTGCTTTAATATTAACCCAAGTTTTCCATTGGTACAAATCCAACAAGCAATGGGTGTTGTTTACGAAAATGCAGATGAAGAAGCAGATATTATTTTTGGTACAACAACAAGCGAACATATTGCTCCAGATAGAGTAATTATTACAATTGTTGCAACTGGTTTTGATAGAGAAGCTAACAACTTTATACCAAAACAAGCAACTGCGGTAAATACATCTGAAGGCGTAATAAGGGCAGCGCAACCACACAGACCACAACCAATTGAAAGATATTTGAGAAAAGTAAGTGGTGGATTTGATATGATGGCTGACGAAGACGAGCTACAAATCCCGACTATTTTTAGAAGACAAATGGATTAATACTAACAATCGCAAGGCTAAAGGCCTTGTGGTATTAGTTAAATTTTAAATAAACTCTTTCGCTAATTTTCTAGCTTCGAAATCTGCAATACAAACATCATCTATCGAATTTAAAGCATAGCTTTCAAATCTTTTTATCACGCTTTTAACAATTTTTTCTATTTTGCCAAACTCTATTTTTGAGTTTAAAAACATATCTACTGCAACTTCATTTGCCGCATTAAATGCACAGCCTAATTTTGGATTGTCTAAAATATACTCTTTAAGCTCCCATATCGGATATCTATTTTTACAAATCTCTTTAAATTCTAATGACTTTAACCCTAGCCAATCAACTGGTTTTGCAATCTCTTTATCAACGCTATTTAGCATTGCATAGGCAATTGGCAGTTTCATATCTGGGCTACTTGCTTGAAGTAGGCTTGCGCCATCTTTAAAGTCTATAATGGCGTGTATTGCAGATTTTGACTCTATAATAGCATCTAAAGAAACATTTGGAAATAGCCATTTTGCCTCTAAAAGCTCAAATAGTTTATTTACCATACTAGCACTATCTACTGTTATTTTTCTTCCCATAGACCAATTTGGATGTGCTAAAACTTCATTTATGGTTGCAGTTGGTATTTTGTTTATATCAAAATTTCTAAGTGCGCCACCACTTGCGGTTATTGTAATTTTAGCTGGATTTTTATCTCCTATTGCATACCAAGCTGCAAAATGTTCACTATCAACAGGTATAATGTTTGAAGAGTCTATAAAAGCACCTGCGCAAACCAAGCTTTCTTTATTTGCTAGAGCTACTTTTTTATTTAATTTTAACAGCTCTATTGTTGGCATAAGTCCTGCAAAGCCAACAATGGCATTTAGTGCGATTTTTGATTTTGATTGATTTATGGCTTCTATAAGCCCACTATTTGTTGCATATGTATAGTCTGCAAAATTTTTAATTTTTTCTAAATCGTCTAAGTTTTTGCAAACCAATATTTTTGGCTTAAACTCTTTTGCTTGAGCTATTAAAAGCTCTATATTCTCGCCGCCAGCAAGTAGCTCTATTTCTAAATTAAACTGCCTTGCAATTTCTAGAGCATTAACACCAATAGAACCAGTGCTACCAAGTATTATCAGTATAAAGCCTTCATAAGTGCTGCAAGGGCAACCGCGCCAAATAGATGACCGTCTAATCTATCCAACACTCCACCATGACCAGGCAAGATAGAGCCGCTATCTTTTACATCTGCACCTCGCTTAAGTGATGATTCGAACAGATCACCAAAAACACCAGCGATTGCAACTATTAGAGCAATAACTATTGCCTTCCAAGCTGGCAGAAATGCTATGCCAATTAATGCGCCAACTACAGTTGCGGCTATAACACCGCCAACAACTCCTTCTAATGTTTTTTTAGGGCTTGCTGGAGAGAATGGAATTCTGCCTATTGCTTTTCCTGTAAAATATGCAGCACTATCGCAGACGGCAACAATAACAATTAGCCATAAAAGTCCTGCAGAGCCATACTCTTTATAGATGTCTAACATGGCAAGCATTGGAAGAGTTGGATATAAAATAAGCCCAAGCAGATAATATTGCTTGTCTTTATCCCTAGCAAAAGAGTTTGTGAAACCAAGCCAAGACGCATATATTAAAATTGCTATAAACGCAAGACCTTGTGCGGGTGAGAAAAAAAATGCAATAATCCAAAGCGTAACCGCTCCAACTATTGCTACTAAACTAGGAGGTGCTTTAAAAAGCTTTTGTGCTTCAAATAAAGCTGCAATATAACATGCGCCTAAAGCTATCCATGTAAGCCAAAATGTGTTTACAAGTAAAATTACACAAACTACTGCAATCAGTACAATAGCTGTCACATATCGCTCTGGCGCTTCTTTTAAAAATCTTGAAATCATAAGCGCAATATTATCAAAAATATGTGTAAAAGGAGGCTTTTAAAAAAAGTAGTATAATTTGAGCAAAATTCCAATTTTTCGGTTAAAAAATGTTTAACGATAAAACAGTATTAATTACAGGCGGCACTGGTAGTTTTGGCAAAAAGTTTATTGCAACTATTTTAAAAAACTACTCTCCAAAAAAAGTTATAGTCTACAGCAGGGATGAGCTAAAGCAATATGAGATGGCAGCAGAGTTTAATGCGCCATGTATGCGTTATTTTATTGGCGATGTAAGAGATGCAAAAAGATTAAATTCTGCAATGAATGGTGTAGATTTTGTTGTACACGCAGCAGCGCTAAAGCATGTGCCTATTGCAGAGTACAATCCAATGGAGTGTATTAAAACAAATATACTAGGTGCGCAAAATGTAATTGAAGCTTGTATAGAAAATGGCGTTTCTAAAGTTATAGCACTCTCAACAGATAAAGCAGCAAGCCCGATTAATCTTTATGGTGCAACAAAATTAGCATCTGATAAACTATTTGTTGCAGCAAATAATATTAAAGGCACAAATCCAACAATATTTGCAGTTGTTAGATATGGCAATGTTGTTGGCTCAAGAGGCTCTGTTGCTCCGTTTTTTCAAAAACTAATTAGTGATGGCGCAAAAGAACTACCAATTACAGATGATAGAATGACAAGATTTTGGATAACACTAGAACAAGGCGTAGATTTTGTACTAAAAAGTTTTGCAAGAATGCAAGGTGGAGAGATTTTTATTCCAAAAATACCATCTATGAAAATTACAGAGTTTGCAAAAGCAATTGCGCCGAATCTGCCGCACAGAGTTGTGGGTATTAGACCTGGCGAAAAACTACATGAAATTATGATTACAAAAGATGATGCAAGATTAACCGTTGAATTTAACGATCATTTTGTAATATGTCCTACAATTAAGTTTACTGACAACGATACAAACTATTTAACTAATAGATTAAACGAAGCTGGCAAAAACTTGCCAGACGATTTTGAATATAGTTCAGATTCAAATAGTGAGTGGCTTGACAAAAATGGACTACTCGGGCTTTTGAAAAATGTTTAAAAATTATACACATAAATTTTATTTCATTGTGATACAATTAGGACAAAATTTATCACATTTAAAGGTGGCAATGTGACAGCTTATTTAGATAACAATGCAACAACAATTGTTGATCCAAAAGTAAAAGAGCTTATGGATCCATATTTTTGCGAATATTACGGCAATCCAAGCAGTTTGCACGCATTCGGCGCAAAACCAAGAGTAGCACTTGCAGATGCTATGGATAATTTGTACTCTGCATTTGGCGCAGATGACGAAGATGACATTTTAATGACTTGTGGTGCTACAGAGAGTAACAACCATGTAATTCGTTCTGCATATTACGATTTTATTTTACCAACTGGTAAAAACCATATTATAACTTCAAGCGTTGAGCATCCAAGTATTTTATCTGCATGTAAATGGCTTGAAACTATGGGTGTTGAGGTAACTTATCTTCCAGTTACTGAAGAGGGCGGCATAAAGTTTGAAACTGTAAGAGATTCAATCACTCCAAATACATCACTTGTTAGTATTATGTGGGCAAATAACGAAACTGGTATGATTTTTCCAATTAAAGAGATTGCATCACTTTGTAAGGAAAAAGGAATTTTATTTCACACTGACGCAACTCAGGCAATTGGTAAAATAAAAGTAAATTTTCGTGAAGCAGGTGTTGATATGGCATCGTTTGCAGCACACAAATTTCACGGACCAAAAGGTGTTGGCGGACTCTATTTAAGAGCTGGTATTAAACTAATGCCTTTAATGTTTGGTGGTGAACAAATGGGTGGCAAAAGAGCTGGCACACTTAATGTTCCTGGTATTATTGGTATGGGGCTTGCTGCAAAACTTGCAAATGACTCTTTAGATTATGAGTTAAAAGAAGTTAGAGCTATGAGAGATGAGCTTGAAGATGCTATTTTAAAAATTCCAGATACATTTGTAATTGGCTCTAAAGATAATCGTGTGCCAAATACTATTTTAGTTAGCATTAAAGGCGTAGAGGGCGAAGCTATGCTTTGGGATCTTAATAAAAATGGAATAGCTGCAAGTACAGGGAGCGCATGTGCGTCTGAAAGCTTGGAAGCAAACCCAATTATTGTAGCAATTGGCGCAGATAAAGAGCTTGCTCATACAGGTATAAGATTTAGTTTAAGTAGATTTACAACAAAAGATGAAATTGCACATGTAAAAAATGTACTACCGGGCGCTGTTGCTAGACTTCGCTCTATTTCTTCTGGATATGATTATAAAGGATAATAAATGGCAAAAAATGATTTAATTGGCGGATCAATCTGGGAACACTACTCAAAAAAAGTATCTGATAGAATGGATAATCCTATCAACCGTGGCGAAATCACAGAAGAAGAAGCTGCGAAAATGGGTTGTAAACTTATTATTGCAGATTACGGCGCAGAGAGCTGTGGCGATGCAGTAAGACTATTTTGGGCTGTTGATCCGACAACAGATACAATTAAAAACAGTAAATTTAAATCTTTTGGCTGTGGTACTGCTATTGCAAGTTCTGATATGATGGCAGAGCTTTGTATTGGCAAAACTGTTGATGAGGCAGTAAAAATTACAAATCTTGATGTTGAACACGCACTTAGAGACCATCCAGATGAGCCAGCTGTTCCACCACAAAAAATGCACTGCTCTGTAATGGCATACGATGTAATTAAAAAAGCTGTATCAATGTATAAAGGCGTTGATATGGAATCTTTAGAAGAAGAAGAGATTGTTTGCGAGTGCGCTAGGGTAAGTCTTAGAACAATTAAAGAAGTAATTAAAATTAACAATCTAAAAACTGTTGAAGAGATTACAGCGTACACAAAAGCTGGTGCATTTTGTAAAAGTTGTATCAAACCAGGCGGGCATGAGCAACGCGAACATTACTTAGTTGATATTTTACAACAAACATTAGACGAAATGAATAAAGATAAATTGGTTGCAGCAAGCTTTGGTGATTTTACAGCAATGACAGTAATCCAAAAAGCAAAAGCAATTGAAAAAACACTAGATGAGCATATCCGTCCTATGCTAGTTATGGATGGCGGCAACTGTGAGCTTTTAGATGTTAAAGATGAAAGCAATGGCGAAACAACTGTATTTATAAGATATACAGGCGCATGTAACGGATGCTCTTCTGCTGGGACAGGCACACTGTTTGCAATGGAAAATGTATTAAAACAACATTTATCAGAAACTATAAGAGTTATCCCTCTATAACACATTTGCCGCTTTTTGCGGCATTTTTTTATTTACTCTACAAAAAACTACATTCAAATCTTCTAGTTGTGATATAATTCAAAAAACATCAGATTAGGCATTTTAATGTCAAAAAATTTTTCATATATCAATAACTCAATTTTCTTATTGCTAGCAATTGGTTTGTCTATTATTTTATATTTCGACTCTGTATGCTCTATAAATACAACCATATTTGCTATTTCAATTTTTGTAATGTTGTATTTTTTTGCAATTTATATAAAAAAATATGCAACTCAAATTAGTATAAACGAACACAAATACGAAGAACTCCTAGAGTCCGCATCAAAATTAAAAGATACAGAAGCTAAGCTGCAAAATATTATTAACGAACAAAATGCGCTTTTAGATGTTAAGATGATAGGCTTTGTACACCTAAACAATAGGCATTTTATTTGGACAAATGAAGCTTTTGAAAACATGCTAGGCTACGAAAAAGGCGAGCTTCAAGGCAAATCATCAAGAGTTATAATGGATGAAGATGTCTACAATAAGTATGGCGAAGAAGGATATAAGGCCTTGCTTGAAAATGGTACATTTTTTAAAGAGGCAAAATATAGAAAAAAAGATGGAACCTATGCATGGCTTATGACAAGCATGAGTCTTTTAAAGCCGAATTCGACCGAGGCAATGGGTGCCGCATTTGATATTACTGAGAAAAAACTCGCAGAGCTTAAAATGCAAAAGTTAATAAATGAGCAAAATGCAATTATTCAAAATAAGACAGCAGGGCTAACGCATATAAAAAATAGGCATTTTTTATGGGTAAACGAGGCTTTTGAGCATATTTTGGGGTATGAAAAAAATGAACTGCAAGATATGGAGACAAGGATAATTTTTGCAAACGAGAAAGATTACACTGAATACGGAACGCAAGGCTATAATGAGCTTAAATCGTGCGGAACTTATGTAAAAGAGCTGCTTTGTGTTAAAAAAGATGGTTCTAAAATATGGATACTTACAGCAATGACATCTGTAAAAGACGAAATAGATGAGGCAATTGGCGTTATTGTAGATATAACAAAGCAAAAAATTCTTGAGCAAAATCTTCAAGATTTGGCAAATACCGAAACTCAAAAAAGAATAACACAAGAAAGAATGTTGCAACAGCAGTCAAAAATGGCTCTAATGGGGGAAATGATAGGAAATATTGCCCATCAATGGAGACAACCGTTAAATCAAATAGAAGCACTAAAAGATGCAATTGTGGAAGATTATGAATTTGATGATTTAACAAAAGAAAAAATGCAAGCGTATGGCAAGCAGACTACAAATATACTTGAGTATATGTCTAAGACGATTGATGATTTTAGAAATTTCTTCTTGCCGTCGAAAGAAAAAATGTTTTTTAATGTATGCGAAGCTATAAAAAGCTCTGTTGATTTAGTCTCAGCTTCATTAAAAAGCCATAATATTAGTATTGGTGTTAAGTTGTGTGAAAATTGCAAAAATTGCAAAGCAATTAACGGTTTCCCAAGTGAATTTACGCAAGTTATAATCAATATTATTAATAACGCAAAAGATGCATTAATAATCAATAAAGTTGAAAATGGGCTAATATCCATAGAGGTTGTATCTGATGATTCAAAAATGCTAATTACAATTGCGGACAACGCTGGCGGAATACCAGAAAATATAATGGATAAAATATTTGAGCCATACTTTACAACAAAATTTGCATCAAAAGGAACAGGGCTTGGTCTTTATATGTCTAAGCTGATTATTGAAGATAGTATGCATGGAAAGTTGGGTGTTAAAAATGGTAGCGATGGCGCTATATTTACTATAGAGCTTTAGTTTTAAAACTAAAAAGGCGCAAAATTTTGCACCTACGGCTTATAGATTTTTATTACAACTCAATTTCAAGTTTTAAATCATCATCGTCACTGCTATTTTGTTGACCATGTATGTTTTTTAACTCTTCTTTTAGCTTAGCCTCTGCTTGCAATTTGGCTTCTGCTTCTTTTGCAAGCTCTGGATAAATTTTATAAATCGCTTTTGTTAGGTTATCCATGTTTACTGGTTTTAACACATAGCCATTAGCCCCTGCTTTAATAGCGCCCATTACCATCTCTTCTTGCCCGTGAGATGTAACCATTATAATTTTTACGGTTTTACTCAATTTTCTAATTTCTGCTACAGCTTCAATGCCGTCCATGTCTGGCATAGTAATGTCCATTGTTATAAAATCAGGTTCAAATTTCTTAAAGCAAGACACAGCTTCCATACCATCTTTTGCTTCAGATACAACTCTATGCCCCATTTCCGTTAGCATTTTATTGATATTTCTTCTTAGTATTAAAGAGTCATCAACTATTAAAGCTTTTAACATTCATATCCCTTTTTTGGTTTTTATTTTATAATATAAATTTAACTACTGATTATTGCCTATAATCGCTAACATAATCATTCCATAATTTGTTTTAAGTTCAAACTTAATTATATTCGAACTTTGTGATTTTGATATTCGTTTGCAATCATCAAGAGATAGTGGCGGGGTTATTGTTATTCCTTTTCCGCCATTCGGCATTAAAGGCAAAGAGTGTCCTATTATAATATTTGCAATTTCAGAGCCAACCGCCTCTTTTAACTCTTCAACCTCTTCATCACTCACTTCCCCGTATGTAAACCTCTTTGTAAGCTCTAGCAAGGCTTTGTTTTCGTAGCTAATCATAAACATAATATTTATTGCGCCACCAAGTCCAATAACTGCTGTATAGTCATAAGGTATGAGTTTTTGCTCTATATTTACACAATTGTACTCTTCTACCTCAAAGCCTATTTCTATTTTTAAATAATTTAATGTTTTTTCTAAAATTGGATTTATTATTTCTGTTGCTTTCATTGCGTTCACGCCTCCTTAAACGCCAAATTAAAAATAAATGTAGTGCCTCTGCCTTTAATAGTTGCAATACTCATATCTCCGCCCAAAGCTTCTAGTTCTGCTTTTACAGCAGCTAAGCCAACACCTCTGCCTGATAGTTCACTTACTTCATCTTTTGTAGAGAAGTTATCACTAAAGATTAGCATAGCAATTTCATTATCGCTCATTTTATCTATCTCTTCTTGTGTGCAAATACCATTTTCAATTGCCTTGTTTGCTACTTTTTGTATATTAATACCAGCGCCATCATCTGCTATTACTATTTGTAACTTTTTATTCTCACCAATAGAGCCAACACATGTAATTGTTCCAAACTCATCTTTGCCATTTTCTGCTCTAACATCTGGATATTCTAATCCGTGGTCTATGCTGTTTCTAAATACATGAACGAGTGATCTTATAAATGGTTTATATTTATCATCTAAGAATATATGCCTATCGCACTCTATATGCATTGGATATACACTTTTTTCAAGCTTAAGTGCTACTTGCTCTACTGTTTTAGCATAAGGTAGCATTGCTTCGTATAGAGATTTTTGTTTTAAAAACTCAATTTCTAATATTAATGCATCTAGCATATGCTCTTCTATTCCAAACTCTCCAACTCTATTTTTAATTTTCTCTTTAAGCTCTTCTATCTTGTCGTTACTAATTACTATTTTAGACTCATCATCAAAGAAATCATCTCCTAAAACTTGTTTTAGAATATTTAAATCTTTATCTAGCCAATCTTCAAGCTCTACTTTTTTAAGCACGGCTATTACTGCTTCATTTGTTGTATTTGGGTCACTTAGGAATTTAGATAGTCTTGTTTCTAGTTTATGTAATCCTTGCGGTGTTACAATAAAATCTTTTTGAGCAAAGTTACCTTTAAATGTATGAACAGCTCTATATAGTTCTGTTAAGTTATTAAGAGGTGTTTTAGATACATCAATTAGATTTACTCTATTTGCCATAAACTCTTTATACTCTTTAAGTAGTTCAAATAGCTCACTTGTAGATGCAACACTAGACACTACCATTTTTAGCACTTTTTGCTCTTTGTCTAGCTTTTTCTCTAGTGCTCTTTTTTCTGTAATATCTGTAAGTATTATCATAAAGTCACTATTTGCAACCATCTTATACTCAGCAGTAATTATTTTAGAGTTAATATTAAACTCTTTAGGTAGTAAAGAGAGCATGGTTTCAACTCTAATAGCATCCTCATCTCCAATTAAAGAAATAATAGTTTCTTTAAATTTAGCTCTATCGCTCTCTTCTTTAAATAGTAAAGACGATATATCTATTAAAGCAATGTTATCTCCAAATATATCGTTACACATAATTGAGTATTCAGGGTGAACTAAAAAGTCATCTGAAAAAGATAAAAAGCCTTGGTCTGCGTTGTCTAGGAGGGTTTTTATTTGGGTGGTTCTATCAATAACCTTTTGCTCTAACTCTTGGTTTAGCTTTGTGATATTTGCAAAGTAATCTTTTAGTTGTTTGGACATTGTGTTGAAGCTTGAAATTAAAGAGTTTAACTCCGAACTAACAGCTTTTGTTTTTAGAATTCCGCCAAAATTTCCATTAGCCGTATTTGTTGCAGTTCTTGCAAGTTCTGATATTGGAGATACTATTTTATTTGCAATAGCAAAAGCAATAAAAAGCAGTATTATAAATATTACAACGCCTATGATAATAAATTTCTCTATTAGATTATATACATCGCCCATAAAATCAGCTTTGCTAATTGCATTTACAATTATCCAGTCTATACCGCTTGCATCGCAGTAGTTCGAAACATTTATTATGTAATTGTCATCATCTAGGTACATTTCCAATGTATTGTCACTTGGCAAGACATCCAAGCTGCCAATATCTTGTAGGAGTTTTTTATAGCTTTTTGCAATTATTTCATCTTGAGCATCAGATACAAAAATGCGTTTTTTGTCTGTTGCATTAATATCAATATATAGTTTTTGTTTGTCGGAAGTTGCTACAAGCATGCCTTTTCTGTCAAGAATATATGTAGTAGAATTTTTACTTATTTTTATTTTTTTTAAGTATTCAGATAGGCTGCCAAGGGTTATATTAACACCAAAAGCGCCAACAAATTCGCCTTTAATATTATAAACTGGCGATGCTGCTGTAATGCCAAGGGCATCTTTGTTTTTAAATAGATGTGCATCGCTCCATATAGCACCGCCTTTTTCTCTTGCTAGTTTAAACCAATCTCTTGTTGTAGCGTCATATTGTTGTGTTTTTACAACTTCTCCAACTGTTCCATTTATATCTAATTTGTAAAAGTTTCTATTAGGAAAATCTGTTGTGATTTTATATATATAGCCATTTGGGCTTTTATCTACTCCAACAATTGCACCATCGTATCTGCCAAAGTATATGTCATCAATCTCTTTAAATTCTTCATGTTGCATTAAAAAGTACTCTTGGGGCTTGTTAAATAGATATTCAAGACTGATTAATCCAGCGTTAAAATTGTTAGAATTAATTTTTGCAACAGCTTTTGGCATTTCAAGAAGCTCTGTAAGCTTATATTTAACACTCTCTGCATTACTCATTGCCAATTTGTTTGTTAGTACTAGTACGCTTTCTTTGGCACCACTATATGCCAAATATGAAAGAGAGCTTATTGCAAGAAATGCAATTATTAAAAATGGTGTAGATATTATTAGTTTTAAACTTTTTTTCACTCTTTGCTTTCTTGTTGTTATATGCGAAACGCCAAATTAAAAATAAATGTAGTGCCTCTGCCTTTAATAGTTGCAATACTCATATCTCCGCCCAAAGCTTCTAGTTCTGCTTTTACAGCAGC
>JACCDU011144578.1_pt1 | contig 11599 bp, 10 predicted proteins | sample 7446081 | NCBI WGS metagenome assembly JACCDU01 (sample SAMN15323447, study PRJNA562643) | freshwater metagenome | isolation source: river surface water | place: USA:Blue River Watershed | collected 2017-08-17 | reverse complement strand
GCGATGAACTCACGGCCGAACCAGATCACCACCAGCAGGGCCAGGAGGTTGAGCCAGTGGCGCGCAGGCAGCAGCAGGGGCTTGCCGCCGATCTTGCCGTTGAGCTTGCCGAAGGCGATCAGCGAACCCGAGAAGGTGACCGCGCCGATCAGGATGCCGATGTAGATCTCCACCTCGTGGATGATCTTCTCCGCCCCCTGGTACTGGATGGACGTGTCGACGTAGCTGGCAAAACCGACCAGGCAGGCCGCCAGGCCCACCAGGCTGTGCATGAGCGCGACCAGCTCGGGCATCTGCGTCATCTTCACGACCTTGGCGGCGTAGAGACCGACACCGCCGCCGATCACCAGCGCGATGATGATCCACGCGATGCCCGCGGGCGCGACGCGCGGGCCGAAGATCGTGGCCAGCACGGCCAGGGCCATGCCGATGATGCCGAAGAGGTTGCCGCGGCGCGAGGTTTCCGGGTTGGACAGGCCACCCAGGCTCAGGATGAAAAGAATGGCGGCGCCGAGATAGGCCACCGTGGCGAGACTTTGGGACATGATCTTGTCTACCTTCTTGTTCTTTTACTTGCGGAACATGGCGAGCATGCGGCGCGTCACGGCAAAGCCGCCGAACATGTTGATGGCCGTCAGCACGATGCCGGCAAAGGCCAGCCAGCGGATCAGCTCGTCCGGCCGGCCGGCGGTACCGGCCTCGGGCGGCGCGATCTGCACCAGGGCGCCGATGGCGATGATGCTGGAGATGGCGTTGGTCACGCTCATCAGCGGCGTGTGCAGCGCCGGCGTGACGTTCCAGACCACCATGTAGCCGATGAAACAGGCCAGCACAAAGACCGTGAAGTGGCCCAGGAAGGCCGCCGGTGCGTAGGCGCCGATGAACCAGAAGGCCAGCGCGGCCACGGCAAAGAGGATGGCCAGGGTCTTGGCCGGCAGCGGGGCACTGCTACCGTGTCCATGGCCGCCCTTTTTCTCCGCCACCGGGGCGGCGGCCGGCTTGGGCGCCGGTGCGGCCGCGGGCTTGAGCGGCGGCGCTGGCCAGGTGACGGCGCCGTCCTTGATGACCGTCAGGCCGCGGATGGCGTCGTCTTCCATGTTGACCACGGCCACGCCGTCCTTGGCCTTGCAGAGTTCTTCCGTCAGGCGCAGCAGGTTGGTGCCATACAGCGTGGACGACTGCTTGGCCAGGCGCGAAGCCAGGTCCGTGTAGCCCACGATGGTCACGCCGTGCTTGACCACGGCCTGGCCCGGCTCGGTCAGCTCGCAGTTGCCGCCCTGTTCGGCGGCCATGTCCACGATCACGCTGCCCGGCTTCATGGACTTGACCATGTCGGCCGTGATCAGCTTCGGAGCTGGCTTGCCCGGGATGAGCGCGGTGGTGATGATGATGTCGACTTCCTTGGCCTGCTGCGCGTACATGGCGCGCTGCGCAGCCTGGAAGCCCTCGCTCATGACCTTGGCGTAACCGCCGCCGCCCGAGCCCTCTTCTTCGTAGTCGACCTTGACGAACTCGCCGCCCAGCGACACGACCTGGTCGGCCACCTCGGCACGCGTGTCATTGGCACGCACGATGGCGCCGAGATTGGCCGCCGTGCCGATGGCCGAGAGGCCGGCCACGCCGGCGCCGGCGATGAAGACCTTGGCCGGTGGCACCTTGCCCGCGGCCGTGATCTGGCCGTTGAAGAAACGACCGAAGGCATTGGCCGCCTCGATGACAGCACGGTAGCCGCTGACGCCGGCCATGGAGGTCAGCGCATCCATCTTCTGGGCACGGCTCAGGGTGCGCGGCAGCGCGTCGATGGCCAGCACCGTGGCTTTCCTGGCGGCCAGCTGCTGCATGAGTTCGGGGTTCTGGGCCGGCCAGACAAAACCGATCAGGGCGCCGCCCTCGCGCATCAGCTTCACCTCGTCGGCGCTCGGCGGACGCACCTTGAAGACGATGTCCGATGCGGCCCAGAGCGCTGCGGCCCCCTGGATGACTTCGGCACCCGCGGCACGGTAGGCGTCGTCGCTGAAGTTGGCCGCCTCACCGGCACCAGCCTCGACCGCGACCTTGAAGCCGAGCTTGATGAGTTTTTCCACCACGTCGGGCACGGTGGCCACGCGCTTTTCGCCCGGGAAGATCTCCCGTGGCACGCCAATGCGCTGCGCCGGTTGAGCTGTACCAGCTTGCATGAATCATCTCCTGGATTGATTTTCAGAACGGTCACGCAGGCCCCGTCCTACAGGGGGGAGCGGCCTGCACGCGGCAAGCTTACCCGAGATTTACATTCCACCCGGGCATAAGCTCTATAACTATTTGCCCCGCCATCCATAATCCCGGCCTATGAGCACCCGTTGGAAACCCAGTGTCACCGTGGCCGCGATCATCGAGCGCGACGGCCGTTTTCTCCTCGTGGAGGAGCACACGCCCGAGGGCCTGAAGCTCAACAACCCGGCCGGCCATCTGGACCCGGGCGAGTCGCCTGTCGAAGGCTGCGCGCGCGAGGCACTGGAGGAAACCACGCACCGTTTCACGCCCACCCACCTGCTGGGCATCTACCTCTCGCGCTTCCAGCGCGCCCGGGCCGAAGGCGGTGTCGAGGACATCACCTACCTGCGTTTCGCTTATGCCGGCACCCTGGGCGAGGTGGTGCCGGGTCGCACGCTGGACACGGGCATCGTGCGCACGGTCTGGATGACACCCGAGGAGATACGCGCCAGCGCGACACGCCACCGCAGCCCGCTGCTGCTGCGCTGCATGGAAGACCACCTGGCGGGCCGGCGTTACCCGCTCGACCTGGTCTACACCGATCCGACGGTGCAGCTGCTGCAGGGCTGAGCCCGCACCCCGTCAGGGGCGCGTGAACTCACTCTCCAGCGCCTCGTCGTGCAGCCAGGCGCGCAGGTTGCGCAGAAACAGCTCGAACCCGCGCTGGCGTGTGCCGCTGGATGCCGAGGCGTTGTGCGGTGTGAGGATGAGATGGGGCTGGGCCCACAGCGGCGAGTCCGGCGGCAGCGGCTCCTGGCTGAAGACGTCGAGGTAGGCGCCCAGCAACTGGCCCGACTGCAGCGCGGCCAGCAGCGCCGCCTCGTCCACGATCTCGCCGCGGGCGATGTTGACCACACCCGCGCCGCGCGGCAGCAGGGCCAGGCGGCGTGCATCGAGCAGGCCGCGCGTCTGCGGCCCCAGCGGACAGGCCAGTACCAGCCAGTCGGCGCGCGGCAGTTGCGCGTCCACCGTGTCCAGGGCATGGACTTCGTCGAAGCCCAGCGTGGCCTGCGGGCTGCGACGCAGGCCCACGGTGTGCACCCCCAGGGCCTGCAGCGCCGCGGCGATACGGCTGCCGATCTGGCCCGTACCGATGATGAGGGCGGTCTGGCCGCGCAGCTCGCGCGGCAGCTGGGCGGTCTGGATCGGCGCCCAGGCGCGACGCTGCTGGGCCGCCATCCAGTGCGGGAATCCGCGCGCGAGCATGAGCAGGCCGGTGAGCGCATTGAGCGCCACCGGCTCGGCATTGGTGCCGGCCGCCGTCGTGATGCGGATGCCGCGGCGCAGCGAGGGCTGGTAGGAGGGATGGTCCAGACCCACCGAGACCAGCTGCAGCCAGCGCAGGGCGGGCGCGTCATCGACCACGGACCAGAAGGCCCGCGCCTCTGGGCTGCCGTGTTTTTCAGGCCGGCCCTCCCAGATGTCGCGCGAGTAGAAGGCCGCCTCGATGCCGGCGATCTGCTCGGGCGTGTAACGCGCGCCGACCTCGAAGGGCAGGAGGACCAGCTGGCGCGGCGCGCTGTGCAGGATGGCTTGCAGCTCGGCGCCGTGACGTTCCGCCAGCTCGCGCGAGATCAGCAGGCTGGCTGGCACGGCGGGGCTCCGTGATCAGAGCGTGGTCAGGCGCAGGTCCGCCACCTGCAGGCGCTCCATCTGCCAGAGCTGGGCCAGCAGCTTCGCAGCGGCCTGCGCACCGATGACCGGCGCGGCCAGCTCGGTGAACTTGTCGTTGATGTCGGCGTCGGACAGCGGCGCCTCGGGATCGCCCTTGCGGCAGGGCGCGTACTGCTCGACCACACGGCCGTCGTTGAGGGTGATCACGATGCGCGCGGCGCGCAGGGCCGGGAAACCGGCGCTGAGCTGCGGGTCCGCCACCAGTTTCGTCTTGGCCATCAGGTCGCGAATGGCCGGGTCGGCCAGACGCTGGGGCTCGAAGGCGTTCAGGCGCACCGCCCCGTAGAGCAGGGCATGCGCCACCACATAGGGCAGGCTGAACTTGGCCTCGAAGGCCGTGCGCGGTTCGAAGTTGCCGGTCACGTCCAGGGCGGTCTGGTAGGTGTCGACGCGGATCGCTGCAATCTGCGCGGGGTCGACCCGGCCGCCGGCACGGATGTCCAGCATGGCGTCGATGGCGGCGAAGGTGTGGCCGCAGCAGCCGTGGTTCTTCTGCGTGATGACCTGGATGTTGTAGCGCGTGCCCAGGCCGTCGGTGGCGCGCTCCCAGCGCGCGTCCTGCGACATGGCCTTGCCGAAGCCGGCATCGCCTTCAAGGATGTCGAGCGCACCCGTGAGCCCGTGAGCCGCGCCCCGGCCGGCGTTGACGCCGATCCAGGCCGCATGGCCCGCGTGCAGGCACTTGGTCATGGCATCGGAGCGGAAGGCCTGCTGCAGACCGGAGGCAAAACTGGCCGCGGTCGCGAGGGCATGGCGCATGGCCTCGGGGTTGCTGCCGTCCATCAAAGCCGCCGTGGCCGCCGCACCGCCGAAGCAGCCGATGGTGCCCGTGGTGTGGAAGAAGCGGTAGTGCGAGGGCTGCACCGCCACGCCGATGCGGGTGGAGATCTCGTAGCCGATGGTGATGGCCTTGAGCAGCTCCGCACCGCTGGCGCCGCGCTCCTCGGCCACGGCCAGGGCCGCGCCGATGGTGGGGCAACCCGGGTGGTAGACCGCGTCGCGGAAGATATCGTCGAACTCGGCGGCGTGCGAGATGCTGCCGTTGATCCAGGCCGCGGTGGCCGCCTGCGCTGTCGTGCGCTGGCCGGGCAGGCTGGACTTGCCGCTGCCCAGTTCGGCCGCATGGGTTCGCATGAGCTGCGGGCCCGGGGCCAGGGCGATGCCCGGGAAGAGCGCCGCGAACCAGTCGATCAGCGCACGCTTGGCGTGGTGGGTGACCTCGGCGGGCAGGGGGCGGGCCGATTCGCGCTGCGCGTAGTCGGCCAGTTGGGCGATGACCGTCATGTGGACTCTTTCTAGTAGCTGATGGTGACCAGGCGTTCCTCGGTCATCTCGCGGATGGCGTAGGCCGGGCCTTCCCAGCCGAAGCCGGAATCCTTGACGCCGCCGAAAGGCATGGCGTCGATGCGCGCGCTGGAGGCTTCGTTGACATGGATACCGCCGAAGCGAAGCACCTTGGCCGCACGTAGCGCCGTGTGCAGATTGGCCGTGAACAGGCCCACCGAGAGCCCGAAGGGCTGGGCATTGGCCTGGGCCACCGCGTCATCGATGCCATCGACCTCGATCACCGACATCACGGGCGCGAAGATCTCCTCGCAGACCACCTTCATCTCGGGCTGCACGTTGGTCAGCACCGTGGGCTGCAGCACATTGCCCTGGCGCGTGCCACCGGTGAGCAAGCGCGCGCCGGCCGCCACGGCCTCGTCCACCCAGCTCTGCGCACGCCTGGCGTGGTGTTCGCTGATCATGGGGCCGATGATGGTGCTCGCATCGGCCGGGTCACCGGCCTTCACCTTCTGCGCCGCGGCCACGAGCCGGGGCACGAAATCAGCCGCGATGCGGCGATCCACATAGAGGCGCTGTACCGAGGTGCAGACCTGGCCGGCCTTGCGCAGGCCAGCGTTGAGGATCTTGGGGATGGCCAGTTCGATGTCCGCGTCGGCGCACACGATGGTGCTGGCGATGCTGCCCAGCTCCATCTGCGTGCGGCGCAGGCCGGCACCGCGCTGGATCTCGCGGCCCACGCGCGTGCTGCCGGTGAAGGCATAGAAGGCGATGCGTGGATCGGCCACGAGCTGGCTGCCCACGACCGCGCCATCGCCATGCAGCAAAGCCAGCAGGTCGGCCGGCAGGCCGGCCTCGATCAGGATCTTGCACAGTTCCACGGCGGTCAGCGGCGTGAACTCCGAGGGCTTGATCACCACGGCATTGCCGCCGGCCAGGGCCGGGCCCACCTTGTGCAGCACCACATTGAGCGGCGAGTTGAAAGGCGTGATGGCGCAGACCACGCCGCGCGGCGAGCGCAGCGTGAAGCCCAGGCGGTTCTTCACACCGTCGGCGGCCTGCATGGGCACCATCTCGCCGTTGAGGCGCTTGGCCTCCTCGGCGCAGAGCTCGAAGGTCTGCACGCAGCGTTTCACTTCGTTGTCGCCGTCGGCGCGCGTGAAGCCCGCCTCGTGGCGCATGAGCTCGATGAGCGGCTCCATGCGACTCTCGACCAGGCGCGCCGCCGCCATGAGGATCTTGTAGCGCTGGTAGGGTGTGAGCGTGGACCGCTGCTGGCCCGCGACGGCGCCGGCCACGGCGGCCGCGACCTGCTCGCTCGAGGCCACGGCCATCTCGCCATAGACGCTGCCGTCGTACTTGTCGCGCAGGGCCTGGCGGCTGGCACCGTCGACCCACTGGCCTGCGATCAGCAGCTGACCCACGGGGCTGCCCATCACGCGGCTCCGGCGTAGGTCTGCTGGTTGCCGCGTGTGTTGACCTTGAGGCCTTCCATGAAGCGGTTGCGGATCTTGGCCGCGTCGCGCTCGGTGACACCGGCCGGCGGCGCGTTGTCGGTGCGCGCGCAGATGAAGAGCGGTTGGTCCGTGGCCAGGGCCGCGTCGACCAGGGCCTCGAAATGCGCTTCGTCCTTGGCCCAGACACTGTGGGCCAGGCCCGAACCCTTGCCGATGGCCACCAGGTCCACGCCGCTGGCCGTCATGGTGGGCTGGCCGCCCGTGATCTGGTAGGAGCCGTTGTCCCAGACGATGACGACCAGGTTCTTCGGCTTGACCGTAGCGATGGTGCCCAGAGTGCCGAGCTGCATGAGCAGCGAGCCGTCGCCCTCCAGCGCGTAGACCTTGCGCTGCGGCTGGGACAGGGCCACGCCCAGGGCGATAGGCGCGGCCAGGCCCATGGTGCCCAGCATGTAGAAGTTCTGCGGGCGCTGGCCGGCGGCCCACAGGTCGAAGTGGGTGTGACCGATGCCACCGACCACGGCTTCCTCGTGCTTCAGTTTCGCCACGAGGCGGCGCGTGAGGTCGGAGCGGTTCATCACCTTGGCCGCGTCGCGGCCCACGGATTCGAGCAGTTGTGCGTTCATGTTCAATTCCTCTTGGCACGTGCCGTCAGCAGCGGCGACAGGATCATGGCGGCATTGGCCTGGGTGGCGTAGGCCTGCTTGATCATGCGGTCGGCGATGAACTCCACATCGTCCTGACGCTCGATGGCGTAGTTCTCGATGTTGAGCGAGTTCAGGATAGGCCGCATGGTACGGCAGACGATGACCTGGCCCAGCTGGAAGTCGCCCAGGGTGCCGCGCTCGGAGATCAGCATGAGCAGCGGGATCTGGTAGGGCACGGTCAGCGAGGCCAGGGCATTGGGCAGGGTGGCAAAACCGCTGGTCTGCATCAGCACGATGCCACGCAGCCCGCCCATGTAGGCGCCGGTGACGATGCCCACGGCCTCTTCCTCGCGGGCGGGGCAGATCACCGTGAAATACGGGTCAGCGTGCAGGCGCTTGATCAGGGGCGCGAGCACCTTGTCCGGCACATAGGTGATGAGCTTGATCTCGTTGGCCTTGAAGACGCGGATCAGCGTCTCGTCCCAGGTTTCGCCGGCCGTGCCGGTCGTGTCTTGCGCCATGGCAATACTCCAGTTTTTTAATAAGAGGTGTCGGTGGTCGGGCCGGTACCTGCCGGTCTCACTCGTCGCCCAGCTGCAGCTTGCTGGGCAGGCGTTTTTCGATCGCCCACTTCAGCAGGGCCGCGCTGCGGAAGATGCCGTGGGCGAACTTGCCGTAAGGCAGGGTCAGGAAAAAGGCCATCACGAAGCCCAGGTGCAGGGCGAGCAGGGCCGGCATGGCGGCCGTGCCACGCGCCCACCACAGGCCCAGGCCCGTGAGCGAGGTGAAGAACAGCAGGGCGATGAAACCGCGGTCCATGGGCTTCTGGGCCGCGTCCCCATGCTGCGGGTGGCGCCGCAGGTTCAGGCGCCACAGGCCGGCCGTGCCCAGCAACAGCAGCACACCACCCACGCCACCCAGGATCGTGCGCAGGCTGGGCAGGTCATAACGCGCCACCCAGCCGAAGAGGTAGTGGTAGAGCGTGGCCACGCTGGTGGCGGCAAAGCAGAGCAGGAAGCCGTAGAAGGTGGCGTGGTGGAAGGCACGGCGCTTTTTCGTCCAGGCATCGTCCTCGTTGTGGCAACCCTCGCCGTGGCCGCCGTCCAGGTACTTCAGGCGCAGCACGTCGTGCGTGGCCTCGGCCGCGGCGCCCGTGCGCACGGCGGCGATGGCCGGCGCCGCGTAGTCGCGACCCGGGCTCACCTCGCGCCAGAAACGGCGCACGCCCAGGGTCAGGGCCAGCACCGCAAAGAGGAAGACCGGCGCGAAAAGGCTCACGAGCAGGTTGTGCGGGAAGATGCCGTAGAAGTCCGCCCCGGCTGGCACCCGCCACAGCGTGTCCTTGAGCCAGAGCGTGAGCAGCATGAAAAAGGCCAGCGCACCGGCCGTGGCCAGCGAGAGCGTGAGGCCGTTGCGCTGGTAGAGCTGGCCCAGCGCCGGCGGCCAGGCGTAGTCCGTGTAGGTCTGCAGGCGCACCTTGGCCATGGCCTGCGGCACGTTGATGGCGAACTCGTGCGGCGGCGCGTACTGGCAGGCATGCAGACAGGCGCCGCAGTTGTGGCACAGGTTGGCCAGGTAGTGGATGTCGGCCGTGTTGAATTCGAGCCGGCGCGTCATGGCCGGGAAAACGGCGCAGAAGCCTTCGCAGTAGCGGCAGCCGTTGCAGATCTGCAGCTGGCGCGCCACCTCGGCTTCCGGACTGCCGGGCACCACTTCTCCGTTGGCCAGGGCCCGCGCTTCGCGGGTCAGAGTCTCAAGCTGCTGCACGTTCTTGCTCCGTCTTTTTCAGGTTCAGGGCGGCACGCGCCGCCTCGGTACCGGCGATGCGGCCGAAGGCCGTGCCGATGGACATGCCCACGCCGGCGGTGTAGCCCTTGCCCAGGATGTTGCCGGCCATCATCTCGCCGGCCACATAGAGGTTGTCGCTGGGCACACCGCCGAAGTGCACGGCGGCGCGGTCATTGACCTTGAGGCCGAGGTAGGTGAAGGTGATGCCCGGGCGCACCGCGTAGGCGGTGTAGGGCGCGGTGTCCAGCGGCAGGGCCCAGTGGGTCTTGGCGGGGGTGATGCCCTCGGTGTGGCAGTCGTCCATGACCGTGTGGTCAAAGGTGCCGACACGACAGGCCGCGTTGTAGGCGTTCATGGTCTGCATGAAGGCCGCCTCGTCCAGGCCCAGCTTGCGGGCCAGCTCGGGCAGGCTGTCGGCCTTCACGCCCGGGAACACGGGCGGCATGAAGCGGCCCACGGCCTTGCTGTCGATGATGGAGTAGCCGATCTGCCCCGGCTGCTGCGCCACCAGGCGGCCCCAGATGGCGTAACGCTTGGGCCAGAAGTCCTCACCCTCGTCATAGAAACGCTGGCCGTCGCGGTTGACCACCACCCCCAGGGACACACAGTCGATGCGGGTGCAGATGCCGCCGTCGTATTCCGGCGCGCGCGCATCGATGGCCACGCAGTGCGACTGCGAGGGGTCGCCGATCATGTCGGCACCGTGTTTCATCATGTCCTTGATCAGCACACCCTGGTTGAAGCGCGTGCCACGGATCAGGAAGTTGTCGGCCGGCCATTCGCCGCGCTCGTTCTGGCCCCAGGCCTCGCGCAGCCACTCGCGGTTGGATTCGAAGCCACCGGCAGCCAGCACGCAGGCCTTGGCCTCGATGCGCTCACCCTTCACATACGCCGCCTTGAACTGGCCGTCGACGATCTCCAGCCGGTCCACGGGCGCCTCGTAGCGGATCTGCACGCCCAGCTTCTCCGCACTGCGGTAATAGGCGTTGACAAAGGCCTTGCCGCCCCCCATGAAAAAGGCGTTGGTGCGCGACAGGCTCAGCGTGCCCGACAGCGAAGGCTGGAAACGCACGCCGTGCTTGACCATCCAGGGCCGGCAGGTCGAGGAGGCGCGGATCACCAGGCGGGCGAGGTGCTCGTTGGTGATGCCCCCCGTGACCTTGAGCAGGTCCTGCCAGAACTCTTCTTCCGGGTAGGCGTCCTGCAGCACGTCCTGGGGGGCGTCGTGCATGCAGCGCAGGTTGCGGGTGTGGATGGAATTGCCGCCGCGCCACTCCTTGGGCGCGGCTTCCAGCAGCATCACGCTGGCACCTGCCTCGCGCGCCATCAGGGCGGCGCACAGTGCGGCGTTGCCGCCGCCGATTACCAGAACATCAAGACTCATTCAGCAGCTCCACTGCGTGGTACATGCCCATCGACGGGCGTTATCGGGGAACGCCGTGGAACCGGCTGTGCCGGTCCGCTGGCGTTGCCCCCTGGAGGGGGGTGGCGGAGCGCACGCAGTGCGCGCAGCCTGGGGGTGCTTTAGAACTGGTACTTGCGCAGGCCGCCGTCGACCGGAATCACGGCCCCGGTGATGTAGCTGGCGCGCGGCGAGGCCAGGAAGGTGACCAGGTTGGCCAGCTCCTCGGGTTCACCGTAACGGCCCACGGGGATCTCGTTCTCGCACTGCCACTTCTGGTACTCGGGCGAGTAATTGCGCATGATCTGCTCGGAGATGATGCGCCCGGGCGGCACGCAGTTCACGGTGATGCCGTGCTGGCCCACCATGCGGCTCAGTCCCTTGGCCCAGCTGTGGATGCCGGCCTTGGCGCAGAAGGCGCCGTTGATGTGCTCGGGTTCGCTCTTGCCCGTGATGCAGACGATGCGGCCCCACTTGCGCGCGATCATCTGGTCGATCAGCGCGTCACCCAGCTGGCGCGGGCGGTGGAAGTTGAGCGTGATGGCCTCCTGCCACTGTTCTTCGCTCACGTGCAGGTCCTTGAAGCTGCGCGAACCGCCGGCGTTGTTGATCAGGATGTCCACGTGGCCCAGGGCCTGCACGGCCGCCTGGGCCAGCTTTTTCGCCGCATCCTCGGCATACATGTCCTGCTCGATCAGCACCGGCTGTTTGCCGCCGGCCGCGACGATCTCGGCCGCAACCTCCTTGAGCTTGTCCACGCGCCGCGCCGTGATGGCCAGGCGCACACCCTCGGCCGCCAGGGTTTTGGCGATGCCGCGTCCGATGCCTGCGCTGGCACCGGTCACCAGCGCCGTCTTGTCCTGAAGTTGCAAATCCATGATGCCTGCCTTGCTGAGAAGATAAGCATGCACTGTATCCCTTGCGGCCCGTCCCGGCGAGGGGCCGGGCCGCAAGGGGGTATCACGGATTGTGATGGCAGGGGCCGACGGCCCCGCGCCCCTCAGTGTCGGCCGGACCGGGCCGCCTGTGCGGCGTGGCGGCCGGCGCGACGCCCCGAGACGAAAGCCCAGGCCAGGTGATGGCCGTGGCCCTTG
>JACCDU011318637.1_pt1 | contig 11602 bp, 9 predicted proteins | sample 7446081 | NCBI WGS metagenome assembly JACCDU01 (sample SAMN15323447, study PRJNA562643) | freshwater metagenome | isolation source: river surface water | place: USA:Blue River Watershed | collected 2017-08-17 | reverse complement strand
TCGGAAGTTCGCATCAACGATGTCTCCAAGACCGTTGCCGCAGTTGTTCGTGAAAGCCCCGCAATCGTTGCGTTCAACTCACCATCGGTGGTTCTGAACAATATCGTTGCAGATCACCCCGTCAGATTCATGGGAACCGCCTTGGGTGGAGATGGAACTACGGGAGCCACAGGAACAACAGGCATCAGCACGAATTCGTATTCGTTCTATGCAGTCAACTCCAAGATGTCCTTCTTGGATCCCGATTTGGCTTCTGCGAACGGAAAATCAAACCAAATCCCCGTATTGGCGGTCGATTCGACAGACATTGTCGTGCGAACGCAATCTGAGGATACCTCTGAAAATGTTCTCAAGAAGAAGACTAAGTTTGCAAAGGGAGATGATGTCGGTACCACCAAACCGACAGTTCGTCCCCCGAAGGGGACACCGACAGTATATGAAGAGGCAGAGCCGCCACTATTCCCAGGTTAATCCATGTCTACATTCAAGCACATAGGAAACAGCGTATTCATCGATGGCATGGAAGTGCCATTGAGTGTGTTCACCATCTTGGAGCCGTCGTATAGGCAACAGAGCACATTTGAGATGCTCACATATAATGGCAAGACTCTTCATGTTCGCATGGGGGGAACCACCACAAGTTCAAGCGGACGATGGGCAGATGGAGAGCGATATATCTCCCGCAAAAAGGATTTCGAAACCCTGCTTCGTCTTATGAACAATGAGGATGCCGAAGTCGCTCAAACAGTCGATCCAATTCGGGATCCGATTGGGTGTAGAAAGGCTGCATATCCTTTGGCAGAGGACTTGGTCGTTGCTCTTTGGGAGCACATCGTTGAAAAGAAGAGCCTTTCGAATTCGGGTATCGAAGCCCTTCAGGAGAAGAGGAAAGCAGTAAAGGATAAATACCCCCTGAAGGAGACCACGAATGGCGATAGTAACAACACGGGCGGATCTGAGGGAGTATTGCTTCCGAGCCCTCGGCGCACCCGTAGTCGAAATAAACATAGCGGATGAACAGGTAGAGGATCGTCTTGACGATGCTCTTCGGTTCTTCTCCGAATATCACTTCGATGGCGTGGAAAAGGTCTACCTGAAGTATCAGGTCACGCAGACCGACATCGACCGTGGATACATCGAAATGAAGGCAACCAACCGCAAGGCTTTGGGTGGTGGTCTTGCCAACGACGATGCGATCATGACGGCAAATGAGGTCGGTGCGGACAATGTCAATATCGAAGATTTGGTGACAAGCGTCACCCGCATCTTCCCGTTCACACAGCAGTCGGTAGGCATGTTCGACATCCGCTACCAATACGCCTTGAACGATCTCTATACCTTCGGAACCATCGATCTCGTTCAGTATGATCTGACGCAGCAGTACCTCACTCTTCTTCGTCAGTACCTGTCCCCCGACAAGAGCGTTCGTTTCAGCCGTGTGCAGAACAAACTGTACATCGATATGAATTGGTCGCAACAGGTTCAGCCAGGAATGTTCCTGATCATCGAATGCTACCGAATCCTCGACCCAAGAATCTACCCTGAGATCTATCAGGATCGTCTTCTCAAGAGATACGCCGTTGCTCTGTTCAAGAAGCAATGGGGCGTGAATCTATCCAAATATGACGGCATCAAGTTGCCAGGTGATGTGATTCTCCGTGGCAAGGAGATTGCAGCAGAGGCAACGCAGGAGATCGATGCCATCGAAAAGGAGATCATCTCCAAGTACGAACTCCCCGCAGACTTCATGATGGGCTAAAACTAAATGGCACTAAACCCGTACATCAGAGTCAATAACAAGACCTATCTTCCCGAGCAGAATCTCGTAGAAGACCTGACCATCGAAGCGATCAAGATCCATGGTCTTGAGATGTACTACATTCCGAGAAGCCTTGTGAAGCGTGACGATCTGTTTGGCGAGTCGAAGTATTCTCGCTTCAACAAGTTCAGGATGATTGAGATGTACATGGACACCACTCAGGCATTCGAAGGTGGTGACACATTCAGCAAGTTTGGCTTTGAGATCAAGGACAGCGTGAAGTTCACGGTGTCCAAGAAGCGTTTCATCAGAGAGACAGGAACACAGAGACCTCTTGAGGGAGACTTGCTGTTCCTGCCCCTCAACCGTGGCTTGTTTGAGATCAAATTCGTAGAGCACGAAAACCCGTTCTATCAGTTGGGCAAGTTGTTCTCATACCAACTGACATGCGAACTCTTCCAATACAGCGAGGAAGAATTCGATACGGGCGTGAGCGAAATTGATGCTATCAACGACGAGACAGGCTACAAAGTGCAAGTCACTTTGGGAGGCATCTATGGAACGGGATCTTTCGCAAAGGGCGACATCGTATATCAATACTCGAACGGTTCGGTTACGGGAGGAACTACGGGAGAAACTGCACGGGCGAAAATTCAATCGCTTGACCGCAGAGAATCTCCGACAGTACTTTCTCTTGCCGATGTTTCTGGCAAGTGGGTGTCTGGAACGACTGCGGCACCGAAATACCTGACCAAGACAGGAAATGGTCTGTATGCATCTGTCGTTGGGTCGGATGAACTCATGGCTATCCGTGACGAAGCCAAGAACGACTTCATTGAAACAGAGGCGGATGACATCATCAACTTCAACGAGAGCAACCCCTTCGGAGATCCGTAATGTTTCAGTACTTCTACCACGGAACCGTCAGGAAAGTTGTCGTTGCATTCGCATCGCTGTTCAACGACATCTATGTCTCTCGCAAGGATGAGAGCGGTGCTGAGATCGAACGATTCAAAGTTCCGATTGCATATGGGCCACAGGCTAAGTTTCTGAAGCGTCTTGATCGTGTCGGAACCGATCTTGAGGAAGGTATCAAGTTGGAGACCTATCTTCCTCGCATCGGATTTGAGATTACGAATCTCCAATACGACTCGTCACGGAAACTGAACACCATTCAGCAAACGGCGGCTTACTACGCATCCGACCGATCTCTGCTCTCACGCCGCTATGAGAGAGTTCCATACAACATGACATTCAGCCTGAGCGTCATGTCCAAGACGATGGACGATGCGTTGCAGATTGTGGAGCAGATACTTCCATACTTTGGCCCCGAGTACACCTTCACGATCAAGGCAATCGATCCAACCGATCAGGATGTTGATGTCCCCATCGTCTTCACATCGGCAACATTGAACGATGGTGATGACGGCAGTTACGGCGACTACAGCCAACGCAAGGTCACCTTGGTCAACATTCAGTTCGTTGCCAAGATGTACCTGTATGGGCCTGTTACTCGTCAGAAGGTCATCACACAGGCAGATATCAATCTCTTCGATACGAGATACTACGGAGCAACGGGGCCAACCTACGCAACGATTTCGGTTTTCCCGTATGCGGGTGTGACTGCGGGTGGATACAACCCAAGCATTACTGCGGGAGCAACGGGATACACAGGAAGCGGTGCTTATACGGTGATCACAGAATTCCCCAACGGAGTCTAACATGTCGGAATGGAAAACTGGCATCTATAGCAAAGGATTTAGTGATTCGGTTCCTTCTTGGGTCGGAAGGTCAAAAAGAAAAACTCCCAGAGCCACAGAAGTTTGGACTGCTTCTTGGTGGTCTACTGATCCTTCTGGAACAACAAATGCGAATAAGGTCGAGGACTATGGTGATGTGAACTATTACGAATATGTCAAGCCGATGATTGCGTTGGCTGACTGCGCTAGTGATGGTGGGTACGAAAACTCGACCGCATCGGAATTCATCAACGGCGAAAATGGATGCCCTACTAGATTTCCCGCAATCACAGAAAAGATGATGGCGATGCCTGAGGGAAGAAGGTCTCTTAGACTGACCCGATATGACAATGGCCCCATATACCAAGAAGTTGCCGATAGATATCCGAACGGAGACCAAAGTCCTTGGGCAGAAGTTGCTGGTCTTACTGTCAAAAATGACCTCATAGAGTTGATCACCGCACTTAAGCAAGATGGGTGCTTTCCCGATTATGTCATCGGTGACCTTCCACCTGGTGAGTACAACATATTCAATTTCTTCGATAGTGGTGTTGGTGGCGACACCAACATGATCAACAACATAACGACAGACCCAAAAGCAAACGAAATTTGGTACCAATCACCGAAGAGTTTCAACAACTTCTACACATTTGATGGGACATACGGTCTCACATTTGGAGAGATCTTTGCTGATGTGTTTCATCCTCAGACAAACAGACAGTACTTGCGTTGGAACGGTGCAGTCACGGCAATTCAAAATGAACTTCTGAATGAGTTCATATACAGACCGATGTTGGCTAATTGGAGAAACGACATCAAGTTCAGCAACTTTGATTCGTTTGTTGCGGATGAGGAAACCCAAATCTACGACATAAATGGTCATCCTGGAGTATCTCCGACATATGTTGGAGACGCTACGGCACCAATTTTGTATGCAACTTGGAATGGCTCTGCTGCATATGGTGTGATGAACACAGACAACACAAGACTTGTGAGAACAGATTGGGGTGCATCGAATGGTGGAACCACAGGATTTTCAAATACCGCATGGAATCAGTTTCTGCTGTTGATACAGAAAGTTCGTGGTGTTAAAAGAAAGACTCCAAGTGTTCCAATGAGACCTTGGATTCCTAGTGTAGATTGGGGAAGTGACAACATATTCTCTCCAAGATGGAATGCAGATGGTGCTACGGGTCTTTATTGGGAGTGTGTGAGACATGCAATTCTTACTGGATCCGAAATGCTTAACTATTGGAACTATGGAGATATTGAGAACAACTCTCGGGCACACAATCAGGGAAAGATGGACAACATCATGCGTGAAATAAACCAAAGGACAGGTGGGTTCATCATGCATGAGATAAACACTAGCAGAATCAGTTTTCTTTCTGAGTATGTCATATCGGGATCTCCTTCGGTCTATGGTGGATACCATTGGAGAGTGACTCCAAAGTCTGGAGTCTCGCTTGAATATGAAGGAAATGGTTTGACCTTTGACAACGATGGTGGTCGTTGGATCACCACAACCACATCTGAGGTGCCGTCAATCACGGTGGTTTGACACATGAACAAATCTGACATGAACATTGCGAAAGCACTAGACATAGCGATCCCAACCGAATCCGACGAATCCACAGAGATCGTTCGTTCTGAGCAAACGAATGAAGTACCTGTGGTCGCCAACGGCGAGTACAAGCCCTCAGATGCCGATGTGGACTACAGAGAAGTTCGTCGCAATCTCAAGGTAGTCATCGAACAATCTAATAGCGCAATCCAAGGGATCCTTGGCTTGGCTGAAGACAGCCAACAGCCCCGTGCATATGAAGTGGTCGCACAGTTGATCGGTCAGACCTTGGAGGCAAACACCAAGTTGGTCGATCTGCACCGCCGAATGAAGGACATCAAGAAGGTCGAGCAGGGTGCGAAGCCGACAACGGTGACCAACAACAGCATCTTCGTGGGAAGCACCGCAGAGTTGCAGAAACTGATCAAGAACCAAAGACAGATCATCGATGCGAATTCTATACCCAATGAGAAGAAAGAATGACGAAGAAGGCTGATGACACATACTTGGGAAACCCGCTTCTAAAGGGCGGGAACATCCAAATCGAATTCACGAAGGAGCAGTTGGAGGAGTACCTCCGATGCTCCCAAGATCCCGTGTACTTCATGGAAAACTACATGAAGATCGTCACATTGGATCAGGGTCTTGTGAACATCAAACTCTATGACTTTCAGCGGGACATCGTCAGGACGGTGCACTCCAATCGCTTCACGATCTGCAAGATTCCTCGTCAGTCGGGAAAGACAACTTGTCTTGTCGGAGAGATCGTCCATCAGGTTCTCTTCAACTCAAACTACAAGGCAGCGATCCTCGCCAACAAGTTGAAGACGGCGACGGAAATCATGGATCGTGTGAAGATTGTCTATGAGAATCTTCCGAAGTGGATGCAGCAGGGAGTCATCGAATGGAACAAGACAAGCATCACGCTAGAAAACGGATCGAAGATAGTCTGCTCTTCGACCTCTTCAAGCGCAGTTCGTGGTTCTTCCTACAACTTCCTCCTGTTGGACGAGTTCGCCTTCGTCCCCGATCAGATAGCAGAGGACTTCTTTGCATCGGTCTATCCGACAATTACCGCAGGGCAAACGACCAAGACGGTGATCGTCAGCACACCTAATGGTCTGAACCTCTACTACAAGTTGTGGCAGAACGCCAAGGCAGGGCGTTCGAACTTCAGGACGGTGGAGGCACATTGGTGGCAGATCCCAGGTCGTGATGAGAAGTTCAAGTCAGAAACGATAAAGAATACATCGGAGCGGCATTGGGCTTCGGAATACGAATGCGAGTTTTTGGGTTCTCAGGACACCCTCATCAAGGCTTCCAAGATCGCCGCCTTGGCTTTCATGGAGCCGATCATGCAGACCAACGAAGGTCTCACGGTCTACGAGATGCCCAAGGAGAACCGCCTGTATATGACCCTTGTGGACACAAGCAGGGCTATTGGGCAGGACTACAACGCATTCACCGTCTTGGATGTGACTGAGATGCCCTACAAGGTGGTTGCGAAGTTCAGAAACAATCAGATTCCCGTCACCGTCTATCCGAATGTGATCTATTCGGTCGCCACCAAATACAACGAATCCTACATTTTGTGTGAGATCAACGATGTTGGGCAGCAAGTTGCCGACATCATTCGTGATGAGATGGAATACGAGAATATGTTGGAGATCGTCGTAAAAGGTAAGAAAGGGCAGAAGGTTGGCGTTGCCTACGGTGGGGCAAAGACATACAACGGCGTGAAGATGAGCAGCCAAACCAAGAAGATTGGTTGCATCGCCCTTAAGGAGATGGTTGAGGGAGACAAGTTGATACTCAACGACTTCGACCTCATCTCCGAAATCAGCACATTCGTCGCCAAGGCTCAGTCCTACGAGGCAAGTTCGGGATACCACGATGACTTGGTATCGACCTTGGTCATGTTCGGATGGCTGACCACACAGCCGTACTACAAGGAATTGGTCAATATTGATGTCCGTAGGCGACTCTATGAAGAGAAACTAAGGAAAATCGAAGAGGATCTCACTCCATTCGGTTATGTGGATTTTGGTGATGAGGCTGACGAAGCGGAGCGGCTATTGGCGCAGGAATCAGCAGAAAACAAGAAACAGGGTCGGCGGGATCGGTCGTGGATGTCCGATGCCGACGAGATACTCTGAAATAACGAAGGGTATAAATACCCTCCGACTACCCAAAGTCTAAGAAACCAAGGAGACTACTCAGATGGCATTCCAACTCTCTCCGGGCGTGAATGTTACGGAAAAGGACCTGACCACAATCGTTCCTGCCGTTGCTACTACGAACGCAGCCTTTGCAGGACTATTCGCATGGGGCCCTGTTGACAAGCGTGTGTTGATCGACAGCGAGAACAATCTCGCTAAGTTGTTCGGACTCCCCAACAAGGATAACTTTGCATATTGGTTCACCGCAGCCAACTTCCTTCAGTACGGTAACAATCTTCAGGTTGTTCGCTGCTTGAAGGAGACCACCTCGGCAAAGAATGCGACTCCAGGCAGCCTGACTCCCGTTCTTATCAAGAACGATGACTACTTCACCGCTGCGGGTGCGACCCTGAACGGTCCGTTCATTGCTCGTTATCCAGGTGCACTTGGAAACTCGCTTTCGGTCGAGGTCTGCGGAAGCAAGACTCCCTCATCGGGATTCGATACTTGGTCATATGCCGACGAGTTCGATTCAGTTCCGAAGTCGAGTGCCTATGCTGAGTCGTTGGGTGGTACCGCAGACGAGTTCCACCTTGTTGTCGTTGATAGTTCAGGTCTGTGGACGGGTGCTTCGGGCACGGTTCTTGAGCGGTTCTCCAACCTCTCGCTTGCCGAAGACGCACAGGACTTCAGCGGAATCTCGACCTACTATGTGCAGAAGGTAAATGACACCTCACGGTATATCTTCTGCCCGACCCCGCCTGTTTCGAATGGCTATCTCTCACTCACGGGCGGTGCCGCTAGCGCAACTCCGTTCTCGACATTCGTGTTCAAGGGTGCTACGGCATCGGACAATGTGTCGTTCACGAATGCTCGGTATGTGCTCTCGGGTGGTGTTGATGAGGCTGCTCCTTCGTCGGCAGCAAACTACAAGGATATTGCTTTCGGTGGAACAGGAAATGGCTTCCGTGCATATACCGATCCTGAAAGCACCGATGTGAATCTGATCCTCTGTGGTCCTGAGCATTGCCCCTCGACTGAAGGTGATGTTACGAGCGATCCTGTTGCCAAGACCCTGAAGGATATTGCCGATGCCCGTAAGGACTGCGTTGTCTTTACTTCCGCACCGATCAACAATCCGCAGATCGCAGAAGACACGAAGTTGGCGATTGCAAAGAAATATCGTAACAACATCGGTTCATCTTCGTATGTCTTCATCGACAGCGGCTACAAGTACATGTACGACATCTACAACGACAAGTATCGTTGGGTGCCGCTGAACGGCGACATTGCGGGTCTCTGCGCCCGTAGCGATGCCAACACGGATCCGTGGTACAGCCCCGCAGGATTCAACCGTGGCAGCATCAAGGGTGTCGTGAAGTTGGCTTTCAACCCGACTCAGACATACCGTGACGAGTTGTACAAGAACAACATCAACCCTGTCGTGACATTCCCTGGTGAGGGAACGATCCTCTACGGCGACAAGACCGCACAGGCGAAGCCGTCTGCGTTCGACCGCCTCAATGTGCGCCGTCTGTTCATCGTCCTTGAGAAGGCAATCGCAACCGCTGCGAAGTACAGCCTTTTCGAGTTCAACGATTCGTTCACACGGGCACAGTTCCGTTCGCTCGTTGAGCCGTTCCTCCGTGATGTTCAGGCTCGTCGTGGTCTCATCGACTTCAAGGTCGTGTGCGACGAGAAGAACAACACGCCTGAAGTCATCGATAGCAACCGCTTCGTGGCTGACATCTACATCAAGCCTGCTCGTAGCATCAACTTCATCCAACTGAACTTCGTTGCTACGAGAACGGGTGTGTCGTTCAGCGAGGTTGGAGCCTGATTAGCAGCCTCTAAATAGAACAAGGAGTCACACCACATGTCACAGTTCAGCATTGACGCATTCAGAGCAAACCTTGTAAACGGCGTTGCTCGTAACAACCTCTTCCTCGTTCAGGGCAACTTCCCGAATGCAGGATTGGGTGCGGTCAACTTCGCAGCAGGAGTTGCAGGAGCATTCCTCGGTGCTGCTGCCGCTGGCGCAATCAACGCCGTGGCAGGAGCGGTTGGTGCGGGTAGCCCCAACAATCAAGTTGCCTTCCTTGCGAAGGCTGCTTCGATTCCGAACAGCATCTTGAACATCGGCACCGCCAACTACATGGGCCGTCAGTTCAAGTATCCTGCCGACCGCACTTTCAACGATTGGAACATCACCGTCTACAACGATGGTGCATACACCCTTCGCAAGGCGTTCGAACAATGGCAGAACACCATGAACACCAACAAGACAAACATCGGCCCGAATGCCATGAACACATTCATGACCGATTGGTATGTCTCACCGTTGACCCGTGAAGGTAATGTCATCACGACATATAAGTTTGTCGGCTGTTGGCCCTCGACCTTGGGCGAAATCGCCCTCGACATGGGTCAGCAATCTGAGCCGTCGAACTTCAGCGTGACGATGACCTATCAGTATTACGAGATTGCAAATATCACTACCTGATAGAAACATTCTCAAGGAACGCTCTCCCCAGAGTCACAATAGGAGCGAAGATTCGTAATGGCAGAACTATTTGGCTTCAAACTAGAGCGTACCAAGAAGCAGAAGGAAAACTTCAAGGCACTTAAGTCATTCGTGGTTCCGATCACGGATGACGGTGCCATTCCTGTCGAGGCAGGAGGCTTCTATGGTCAGTATGTCGATCTCGACGGAACGGTACGCAACGATTTCGAATTGATCATGAAGTATCGTGAGATGGCGATGGATCCGATCACGGAGATCGCTGTTGACGATATTGTGAATGAAGCAATCGTTCTTGGTGAAAAGAAGGCACCCGTCAAGATCATCCTTGACCGCCTGAAGCAACCCGACAGCATCAAAGAGAAGATCCACGAAGAGTTCAGAAACATTCTTCGGGTTCTTCAATTTGAGACCAAGGGCTCCGACATCTTCCGTCGTTGGTATGTGGACAGCAGAATCTACTTCCACATCATCATCGATGAGGAGAATCCTCAGAAGGGAATCCTTGAGTGCCGTTATGTCGATCCGATGAACATCACGAAGATTCGTGAGTTCAAGAAGGAGACCCTCAAGGACGGAACCAAGGTCATTGCGGGATATAACGACTTCTATGTCTACAACAAGGACAACCCCCGTCAGGGCGGAAATGTCAGCGGAACCAAGATCAGCGACGATGCAATCGCATTCTGCTCGTCGGGATTGATGGACAGCCGCTACAAGCGTGTCGTTGGATTCCTCCACAAGGCAATCAAGCCGCTGAACCAACTCCGCATGCTTGAGGATGCCGTAGTCATCTACCGCATCAGCCGTGCACCTGAGAGACGAATCTTCTACATCGATGTCGGTAACTTGCCCAAGACAAAGGCTGAAGCCTATGTCAAGGGACTTATGAATCAATACCGAAACCGTCTTGTGTATGACGCAAACACAGGGGACATTCGGGATGATCGCAAGTTCATGTCGATGCTTGAGGACTATTGGCTTCCTCGCCGTGAAGGTAGCCGTGGTACGGAAATCACGACATTGCAGGGTGGAGCAAACCTCGGTGAACTCACCGATGTGATTTACTTCCAAAAGAAACTCTATCGTGCCCTCTCGGTTCCTGTCAGCCGTTTGGAGCAGGACAAGCAGTTTGTGCTCGGTCGATCTACGGAGATCACCCGTGATGAGGTGCGATTCACCAAGTTCATTCACAGACTCAGAACTCGCTTCTCGGAGTTGTTCTTCGACCTCCTGAAGAAGCAGTTGGTGCTGAAGAAGATCATCACTCAGGATGATTGGCCTGACATGCGAGAGTCGATGTACTTCGATTTCGTCAAGGACAACCTGTTCACGGAACTTAAGAACAGCGAGGTTCGCCGTGGTCAAATCGAAGAATTGGGCAATATCAAACCATACATAGGTAAGTACTATTCTCACGAATGGATACGGCGCAACATCCTTGGTCAGTCTGAAGCGGATATTCGGGATATGGATCGGCAGATTGAGAAGGAGCGCAATTTGGGCAAGATCGAAGCCGATACTTCTCAGTTCGGTCTATAAGGGATATCGATGGACGAACAGACACAAGACATTCTCCAGTCCGTTGTCGAGACCCTTCTCAAGAAGGAGGCTACGAAATTCCGTGGTCTCGTTCAGAAGGAATTGGCTGCAAAGGTGCATGCCAAAATCGAGGAATTGAAGAAGGCTTTGTCTGGTCAAGCCATCAGCGATTCTCCAACCACAGTCAAGGAGGTCGGAGGTGCTATGTCACCATCGGCACCACCCACAACTGTTCCCAACAACGATATGGGCGCACCCTCCCCTGCGCCTGTCAAGCCCCTGAAGCCGAAGGACATCAAGATTGTCCCAACCGCTGCG
>JACCDU010412957.1_pt1 | contig 11608 bp, 12 predicted proteins | sample 7446081 | NCBI WGS metagenome assembly JACCDU01 (sample SAMN15323447, study PRJNA562643) | freshwater metagenome | isolation source: river surface water | place: USA:Blue River Watershed | collected 2017-08-17 | reverse complement strand
GATCCAGCGAGGAGAACGCTCCTCTGGTGATCCAGCTGATGCGCGAGCAGGTCGATCGAATGGTTTCGGATGGTGTGACTCAATCCGAATTTGACCTAGCGCTTGGAAACATCACCGGCGGTTTAGCGTTGCGCTACGAGAGCACCTTGGCGCGCATGAATCGACTTCTCTCAGCTGAGATCGGCACAGGGGAGTACCTCTCGGTTTCAGAGGTGATGCAACGTTTTCGCTCCGTCTCACTAGGACAGATCCAAGCAGTGGCAAAAGAGGTTTTTGAACGGCCTTCTTCCTTGGTTGCAGTTGGCCCGAAGCTAACTGGCCTGAGCCTGTAGTTGATAGGGTTTTGCCCATGATGCGTATTGCAGTTTTGGGTTCCTCGGGGCGAATGGGACAACTGGCTCTTGAGCTAGTTGACGCTGATGCAAACCTGAAGCTTCACGCAGCGCTCAATTCAAGCTCCGACCCAGCTCAAATGTTGGGAGCGGACGTGGTGTTGGATTTCACCCTGCCAGATGTCAGTCCCGGACTAGTCAGGTTTGCAATCGAGCACGATTTGAAGATCGTGGTTGGAACTTCGGGTTGGTCTGAGTCCAAGCTTGCCTCACTTTCGCCGTTGCTCGCTGCCCATCCGCAAGCTGGCGTTGTTGTGGTGCCAAACTTCTCCATCGGGTCGATGTTGGCGCAAAATTTTGCCGCTAAGGCAGCCAAGTTCTTTGGCTCAGTTGAGATTGTCGAAGCGCATCATGCTGGCAAGGTTGACTCTCCATCAGGCACAGCAATTCGCACCGCAGAACTAATCTCCAAATCTCGAAGCTCACACCCGTTGATTCCTGGAGTTGACCAACCTGCGCGCGGCCAAGTAGTTGCCGGGGTGCCGATTCACTCACTTCGACTTGAGGGGGTATCGGCCAAGCAGGATGTAATTTTTGGTGGTTCTGACGAGGTGCTAACTCTCAGTCACGATGTCTCTTCGCACCGTGCCTACTCCCATGGCATCCTGCTTGCTATCGAGTATGCAGCTTCTGCAAAGGGCCTGACCATCGGTTTAGAGTCAGTGGTCGGTCTCTGAGTTGAGAACCAAGATCTGGGTCGTTGTTATGACCGTCTTTGCCCTCACTTATGTCTTCATGCTGGGAGGCAGGGCTCTCACTATGCTCTCCGAATCCAACCCAATAGCAATTGCCATGGGAATTGGAATGGCTGTTTTTCCGATTGTGGCGTGCTGGGCGATATGGCGAGAAATACGCTTTGGAATGCAAGCTGAGCGAATCACTAGGCAGGCACTTGAGATGAACATTCCCGAACTTGAGTTAGAGCTGAGGCCCTCCGGGCGCGCGACCAAAGAGTCTGCAGCCAAGGCCTTTGAGCTAGTCAAAGAGAAGTTCGATGAGTCTCAGTGGACGCAGTGGTTATTGCTCTCAGAGGCCTATGAGGCCTCAGGTGATCGCCAGCGTGCTCGTGAGAGCATGCGAAAAGCTATCTCACTTGCCAATCAGGCCAAGGCGCCTTAGCCCCAAATACATCTGGCAGCCAAGGCAGTAGTTGAAGAAAGCGTTCAAAAAGGCTGCAAAGAAGATGAAGGCAAAGCTCACCGGAATCAAGATTGGCCAAACTAGGACTCCGATGATTCCCAAGATCGAAAAGCCAAAGCCAACCTTTTGAGCAAACTGCGGAGGTCGTGGGTCTTCCAATTCCTTGGGCTCGCCAAGGCGTGGGCGGACAAACTTCTTGAAGATAAATCCGTAAGGGTGGGTAGCTGGGAAGAAGACACTCCACGCGAACAACACGAAGAGCAGGATGCTAACCGGGGCACCATAGAGCCAAATCTCTTGACTCAAAATGAAGCCCGTTAGCGAAAGCGCAGCTGTGATTGCAGCGCCAAAACGTGGACCTCTTGGGTCGATTCTCTTTAGTTCACTCACAGTGCACCTAGTTTCTTTAGTTCATTTTGAATGATTCCTGGCTTAGGGGTGCCAGCGACCCGAAACTTAATCTCGCCCCTGGGGTTTAGCACAAAAACCGTAGGGGTTTGACTTACTGAAAAGTGTGCAGCTAGGTCGAGCCGCTCGGTTATGTCAACATCAAGATAGAGCAGGCCGTCTGCCTGCTTTTCAAGATCGGTCAGTTGTCTTCGAACCCCTGGACATTGGCCGCAGTACTCGGTGGAGAACTGCAAAAGTGTGGCCTTTTTGCCAAAAGCTTTGGCTTGACCCTTACCCTTTTTGGCTTTGAGTTTGGACAGATCAATCACTTCGCGATTTGAAACCTGTTTTCCCCTACCCGCGCTGAACTTCAGCCATAGACCGGCCACTAGGGCCAGGGCAAGCAGGATTGCACCTGACAAAAGGGCTGGGTTAGATTCCACAAGGCAAGGTTAAGCGATTTGAGCCTTCGAAAACGGAGTGTTGCGCTTTTTTACGGCGGGATAAAGCCTAGGCTTAGCGCGTGACTGACATTCAATTTCGCTCTGACGTGACCGTAGAGCTAATTCGCTCCAGCGCTTCCGACGCCGACGTGCTATTTGCTGCTCGAGTTTCAACTCAGGGCGAGCAGACCCTCGAGGGTGCACAGGCTAGAGACACCGAGGTTGGTGCTCGCGACAAGGGCTTGATTAACTACCTGATGCGCGACCGTCACGGCTCTCCTTTTGAGCACACCTCTCTGACTTTTTATGTTCAAGCACCGATTTTTGTGTTTAGAGAGTTCATGCGTCACCGAATTGCAAGCTACAACGAGGAGTCAGGTCGCTACCGCGAGCTTCGTCCAGTCTTTTACGTGCCTGGCGAAGACCGCAAGCTGATTCAGGTTGGCAAGCCTGGAGCCTACGAGTTTGAAGACGGAACCGCCGAGCAGACCGCGCTGGTGCAGCAGGAGACCATGGCGGTCACCCGAGCCGCTTATGAGTCCTATCAGCGCATGCTTGAAGCAGGTGTTGCTCGAGAGGTAGCGAGAATCGTGCTTCCGGTAAACATCTACTCGAGCATGTATGTGACCATGAACTCCCGCGCGCTAATGAACTTCCTATCCCTTCGCACAAAGCGCGAAGGAACCCACTTCCCGTCCTTCCCACAGCGAGAAATCGAGATGGTTGCGGAGAAGATGGAAGATTTCTGGGCAAAGACCATGCCACTGACCTATGAGTCCTTCAATGAGAACGGCCGCGTTGCCCCTTAGTAAGCCAATTGCCCTTACGTTTCCTGCTGCTGCTTGGGTAGGCTAAACGGATGGATCAGCAGAAGACTCTTTTTGGCCAAGTGCTAGTAGCGCTAGTCACGCCCATGACTGCCGAGGGCGAGGTCGACTGGGATGCCACTGAGCGCCACATTGACTATGTCATTTCAAATGGTGCCGATGGTGTGGTTGTTACCGGAACCACGGGTGAAACCTCTACCCTCACCGACGCTGAAAAGATCAAGTTGGTCGAGGTTGGAAAGTCTGTTGCTGGTGGTCGCGCAAAGATCATTACCGGCGGTGGATCTAATGAGACCGCCCACGCTATGCAGCTTTACAAGGCCTCTGAAAAAGCTGGTGCGGATGGCGTGATGATTGTCACTCCTTACTACAACAAGCCAACCCAGGCGGGAATCCTCACACACTTCCGACTAATTGCAGATGCTACTGATCTTCCAGTAATCCTTTACGACATTCCTGGTCGCACCGGTGTTGCCATTGCGTATGACACCTTCCACCGAGCAGCCAAGCACCCAAACATTGTTGCCATCAAAGATGCCAAGGGTGACCTCGCTCAAGCATCTAGATTGATGCTTGAGACTGGTTTGATGTATTTCTCGGGCGATGACTCAAACGTCTTGCCACACATTGCGATTGGCGCAACTGGACTCATTGGAGTGACAGCAAACATAGCCCCGCGTGCATACCGAGAGCTGGTCGACGCCACGAACAAGAACGACTTCCACTCCGCCCTGAAGGTGCACAACGCACTTGAGCCTTTGCAGCGTGCGATCATGACCCATGTCCCAGGCACGGTTGCGGCAAAGTACGTGCTTCATGGTTTGGGTCAGATCAACTCTCCGAGAGTGCGTTTGCCGCTAGTCGGGCCAGAAGATCACGAGGCTGCCGCGATTGAGTCGGGAATCGATCAGGTCGTCAGCGTTCCCGGATTGAGCTTTAGCAACTTCCGCCCAGACCGCAATGCGGCTGCCGGTGGTGCGCTACCTAAGGTTGCAGGAACCACGCGATAGTGGAGTTACTCGAGCCTAAGAAGCTTCAAAAGGGCACACTGCGAATCATTCCACTGGGTGGCATTGGTGAAATCGGTCGCAACATGACCGTGTTTGAACTTGACGAGAAGATTCTGATTATCGACTGTGGAGTGCTCTTTCCTGAAGAGACTCAGCCGGGTGTGGACCTCATCCTTCCCGACCTTGGATATCTTGAGGACAAGTTAGATCGAGTCATCGGTTGTGTGCTTACCCACGGCCACGAGGATCACATTGGCGGAGTGCCATACCTTCTAAAGATGAAGCCAGACATCCCTCTGGTTGGATCAAAACTGACGCTTGCTCTTGTTGAGGCAAAGCTAAAGGAACACCGGATAACCCCTTACTCCCTGTTGGTGAAGGAAGGGCAAATTGAGCAGTTTGGACCATTTTCGCTTGAGTTTTTGGCGGTCAACCACTCAATCCCAGACGCTCTGGCTGTAATCATTCGATCCGACGCTGGCACGGTTCTCGCCACCGGCGATTTCAAGATGGACCAGCTCCCACTGGATGGCCGTCTCACAGATCTAAGAGCATTTGCCAAGATTGGCGAAGAGGGCCTAGACCTATTCATGGTCGACTCCACCAACGCAGATGTTCCAGGCTTCACTCCTGCCGAGCGAGACATCGGTCCGGTGATTGAGTCAGTAATTGCAAAGACTCCAGGCAAGGTAGTGGTTGCATCATTCTCATCTCACGTGCATCGAGTTCAACAGGTGCTTGATGCAGCAGTTGCAAACGGCCGAAAGGTTGCATTTGTTGGGCGCAGTATGGTTCGCAACATGGCCATCGCCAGCGAGCTCGGCTTTTTGAATGTTGAACCAAATTCGATCATTGAGCTAAAGCACATCGACCAGTACCCAGACAACAAGGTCGTTCTAATGTCCACTGGTTCGCAGGGTGAACCGATGGCCGTTTTGGCTCGCATTGCCAACCGCGACCATCAGGTTTCTATTGGCGAGGGTGACACAGTTCTGCTGGCGAGCTCTCTGATTCCAGGAAACGAGAATGCGGTCTACCGCGTTATCGATGGTTTGACCATGCTTGGTGCGAATGTGGTGCATAAGGGCAATGCCAAGGTGCACGTTTCCGGTCACGCTGCTGCGGGGGAGTTGCTCTACTGCTACAACATCCTCAAGCCAAAAAACGTCATGCCGATTCACGGCGAAGCTCGCCACCTATTGGCGAATGCAAAACTTGCAATGCAGACCGGGGTTCCCAAAGAGCGCACTCTAATTGTTGAAGACGGTGCGGTGGTCGATCTCTCGGATGGCATTGCGACAGTGGTTGGCAGAGTGCCATGCAACATGCTCTATGTCGATGGAAAAACTGTTGGAAAGATCACCGAGGACGATCTCAAAGACCGAATGATTTTGGCAGCTGAGGGCTTCATCACGATCTTCGCGGTCATTGATCCACTGACCGGCAAGGTGGTTGAGGGACCAGAGATTAGAGCCCGCGCCTTTGCCGAAGAGGATCACGTTTTCGATGACATCTTGCCCGCTATCGAACGGGCTATGGCAGAGGCAGCCGATGACGGCGTGCGTGATGCGTATCAGATGCAGCAGGTAATTCGCAGAACCATTGGCAACTGGGTTGCGAAAGCCCATCGTCGAAAGCCAATGATCATCCCGATTGTTGTCACCTCTTCTCGGTAGCGCCTAAGCGGTTTTTCAGCCCTAGCCTGTAGTTTTTACCCATGGCTCAGAAGACTCCTCCCGCGCGCAGACCGGCGGCCAAGCGCCCTGCGCGCACTGCCACCAAGGCCGCGCCGAGAGTTTCCCAAAAGTCTTCCACCCCCGGTATCGGGCAAATCTTTGCCAAGGGTTACATGGCGGCCGCGCATGGTCTGGGAGGTCTGATTCGTGCCTTTTCTACCGAGAAGTTGGCGGCAGATGATAGGCGTGACGGAGCACCGTTTTTTGTCTTTTTGCTCTCTGTCTTCGGGGCACTATTCGCTTGGTTCCTAATCAACGAACCATGGGCCGAGTTTCTGCATGCCTACAGCTTCGGCCTGCTGTTTGGCATGGTCGCGTTCGCGCTGCCAGCCGTTTTCTTTGTTTACTCTTTCTACCTGTTTCGGCACCCCGCCTCAGTTCGGGATAGCTCCAGATTTGCGATTGGTTTCTGGCTTTTCCTTTCTGTCATCTCCGCTTTTTTCCACATTTTTGGAGCAAGGCCAACCCCAAACCAGGATGGCGCATTAGGGCTGTCTAAAGCTGGCGGCTTGTTCGGTTGGCTGGTTGGTGAGCCGCTGGTTTCAACAATCACAATTTGGGGTGCAGTGCCGGTTCTTGCACTGCTCACAGCTACCGCGACCTTGATCATGGTGGGAGTTGCCCCAAACCAGGTGATACCTAAGCTCAAGGGCTTCTATGCCTTTTTGTTTGGAGCGAAGGCAGAGCCAGCTCAGCTGGATGCTTTTGATGGAAAGAAGTCGACTTGGTGGTCCAAAGCCAAGGATGAGAAGCCTGCTTTTGAAACACCTCTGGTTCAGGACATCGATGAGTTTGTCGAGGCCCAACTAGAGAGCTATCCAGAGGTAGAAGTCGGCGATGATGTAGCGGAGAACCTCGATTTCATGAAGGCCGAGGAAGGCATCACCGAGCCTCTAGATGTGGTGGATTCCCAACCGCAGCCAGCAAAGTCAAGGGTCAATAAGCCTTATGTTTTGCCAAGTCTGGGGCTTCTCGCGCCAGGAACTCCACCAAAGTCAAAAACGGCGGTAAACGACCAAATCGTCGCTGCCATCGATGACGTCTTCAAGGAATTTGATGTTCAAGCCCGAGTCTCGGGCTTTCAGCGCGGTCCGACGGTTACTAGGTATGAGGTTGAGCTTGCCCCGGGTGTCAAGGTAGAGGCAGTTACCAGGCTGACCAACAACATTTCATATGCAGTTGCTTCCAACGAGGTTCGCATCCTTGCTCCCATTCCTGGCAAGAGCGCAATCGGAATTGAGATTCCAAACACAGACCGTGAAACAGTAACTCTCGGCGACGTACTTCGATCCAAGAATGCCGCGGCCTCTACCCACCCGCTCACAATCGGAGTCGGCAAAGATGTCGAAGGTGGTTACCTGATTGCCAACCTTGCCAAGATGCCTCACCTTTTGGTGGCTGGTGCCACGGGAGCTGGTAAATCGAGCTTCGTGAACTCGATGATCACCTCTATCTTGATGCGGTCAAAGCCGGCCGAGGTGCGGATGGTTTTGATCGACCCGAAGCGAGTCGAGCTGGCGGCGTATCAAGGCGTTCCTCACCTGGTGACCCCGATTATCACTAACCCCAAGAAGGCCGCCGAAGCTCTCCAGTGGGTTGTGAAGGAAATGGATTCGAGATACGACGACCTCGCGTCCTTTGGCTTCAAGCACATCGATGACTTCAATCGAGCCATTGTTGCCGGAGAGGTCAAGCTTCCCGAGAACTCTCGACGAGAGCTGCAGCCCTACCCTTATCTCTTGGTTGTGGTGGACGAGCTAGCAGATCTGATGATCGTGGTCCCGCGAGATGTAGAAGACTCAATCGTTCGCATCACCCAGCTGGCGCGTGCATCCGGTATTCACCTAGTCCTCGCTACTCAGCGCCCATCTGTCGATGTGGTTACAGGACTCATTAAGGCCAATGTTCCCTCACGCCTTGCATTCTCGGTTTCCTCTGTTACCGACTCCAGGGTGATTTTGGACCAACCCGGAGCCGACAAGCTTGTGGGGCAGGGCGACGCTCTGTTTTCGCCAATGGGGTCAAATAAGCCGGTTCGCGTTCAGGGCGCATGGGTCTCAGAAGATGAGCTGCACCGAGTGGTCGCCCACGTGAAAGCCCAAATGGAGCCCGAGTATCGCAATGATGTTGCGGTGGTAACACAGTCCAAGGTCGTCGACAGCGACATCGGCGATGACCTAGAACTGCTAATCGCGGCAGCGGATCTGATTGTGAACTCTCAGTTCGGATCAACATCCATGCTCCAGCGCAAGCTTCGAGTTGGATTTGCCAAAGCCGGAAGGCTGATGGACCTGCTTGAGTCCAGAGCAGTGGTTGGCCCTTCCGAAGGCTCGAAGGCGCGCGATGTTCTTGTGAAGCCAGAAGAGCTTCCTGAGTTGCTAGCAAAACTCAGCGGCCAAACAACTGCCGTTTTTGAAGGCGACACTGTGGAGGATGAGGATCCTGACGAGGACGCTTGGCAGCTAACTGGACGTCGTGATGACTTCTAGGTCTTTTCTTTACCGGCAAACTCCAAACATCATCACATCTGCTCGCATAGCACTGGTGCCGGTAGTGCTTTGGCTCATTTTCGAGTATTGGGATTCGTGGGCTGGGCGCATGGCTGCTCTGGTTCTGCTGGTTCTCGCCGCCTCGACCGATGGTATTGACGGTGCAATTGCCAGACGTCGCAACTTAGTTACCAACCTGGGCAAGATTCTCGATCCGATAGCGGACAAAGCTCTTTTGTCAGGGGCTTTGATTGCCCTATCTATTCAGGGTGCAATCCCTTGGTTGGCAACTGGAATCATCTTGGTTCGTGAGTTGGGAATCACCATTTATCGTTTGGTGATTGTCCGCAAGCGAGTAATAGCTGCATCTGGCGGCGGAAAGTTTAAAACAGTCATGCAGATCATCGCTGTCTCCATGGTGATCGCCCCCTTTGAATTTTTAGGGGACTGGTACTCAATGCTTACTCAGGCAGTGGTTTGGTTCACCGTTGCCCTAACTGTTTACACCGGCGTTCAGTACCTCAGGCCTGCCAAGTGAATCTGGTTGAGCTAGCAAAATCCAAAGGCGTTTTGATTTGCACGGCAGAATCCCTTACGGCTGGTTTGGTGAGCGCCGAGATAGCAAAGACTCCAGGCGCATCGGGCATTCTGGCCGGGGGTCTTGTGGTCTATCAAGACATTACAAAGTCTCAACTGCTTGGAGTCTCTGCGGGATTGATAGAGTCCCAAAGTGCCATAGACCCAGAGGTTGCAGCTCAAATGGCAACCTCTGCTCAAGCTCGATTCTCCAGGGCCGCCGGGATTGAATCCAATCGCATGCTCGCGATAGCGACAACTGGGGTTGCCGGACCCGACTCGGTTCAGGGCAAGGTGCCAGGAACCGTGTTTATCGCCATAGCCTTTGGTGACCAAGTTGCGGTCTACGCAGAGCAGTTCCTGGGGGATAGGGCGGCTGTAACCTCGTCCACAGTTGAGCGTTGCATGTCTCTGATCAGGGAACATCTTGAAGCGATTTAGGGTTTAGCTACAGGAAACATACAGACTTGGCTTTTATCTTTGTCCGTATAACCCGCTAGGTTATTTCCCAGGAGGAACCTTGGTACTGATTAGACAAGAGATTGGTGATGTGCTTCGCACCCACCGTCTTCGTCAAGGACAAACCTTGCGCCAGGTGGCAGCAAGGGCGTCCGTCGCACTGGGTTATCTGTCAGAAGTAGAGCGTGGCCAGAAGGAAGTTTCCTCCGAGATTCTTGCATCTGTTGCGGAAGCTCTGGATGTTCCACTTTCGGTTGTGATGCGAGAGGTCTCAGATCGAGTTGCATCGGTCGAGGGCATCTACATCGACGACACCTATATCCCAGACACCGTTCCGGACGCCTTCGTAACTGAAGCAAACCTGCTCGCTCGATAAGTGAAGTTCAGTCAATTCCAGTCACTTCTGGAGGACGAATTTGGTGCTGGGTTCACATCCGTAATCCTCAACGACACTCGACTTACTGAGTTTGCTGATCTCACTCCCCGACAGCTACTTGATGCCGGCGAGGACCTTCGGCAGGTATGGTTCGGAATCTGCCGTCACATGGGGGTACCCAAGGACCGCTGGCACGGCAAGAACAAGCCAAAGAGACACGCCGAATAGAGTCATTCGAAATTTTGTTCGAATAGCTGTAGGGTTCTTGCATAGCAAGAATCAAAGAGTTATCCACAGCTACAAAGCACCAAAAATAAATTGTCTGAAGCCTCAACTAGGTTCATTGAATCAAGCGGCTAAAGCCAGAAAGAGGAGACCATGCCTTCACAGTCAGACAGAGAGAAAGCGCTGGAGACAGCGCTTGCACAGATCGATCGCCAGTTCGGCAAAGGTTCGGTCATGCGCCTGGGCACCGAAGAGCGGGCTCCTATCGAGTCAATCTCAACCAGCTCAATTGCTCTAGATGCAGCACTGGGCATTGGCGGTCTACCAAAGGGTCGCATTGTTGAGATTTATGGCCCAGAGTCTTCCGGAAAGACAACGCTTGCCCTGCACGCCATCGCAAATGCGCAAAAAAATGGCGGAGTAGCAGCGTTCATTGATGCTGAACACGCACTCGACCCCGAGTATGCCAAGAAGCTTGGCGTCGATGTTGACGCGCTGCTTGTCTCCCAGCCAGACACTGGAGAGCAGGCGCTAGAAATTACCGACATGCTCATTAGATCTGGTTCGATCGATGTAGTTGTCATCGACTCAGTGGCTGCTCTTGTCCCACGCGCCGAGATTGAGTGCGAGATGGGTGACTCACACGTTGGCCTGCAGGCCAGATTGATGTCACAGGCTCTGCGCAAGCTAACTGGAGCCCTAAGCAACACCCAAACCACTGCGATCTTTATCAACCAGTTGAGAGAGAAAATCGGTGTGTTCTTCGGTTCCCCCGAGACCACCTCTGGCGGTAAGGCACTTAAGTTCTACGCCTCGGTTCGACTAGACATCAGAAGAATTGAAACTCTCAAGGACGGTCAGGACGCGGTTGGAAACCGTACTCGAGTTAAGATTGTGAAGAACAAGCTAGCTGCACCTTTCAAGCAGGCAGAGTTCGACATCATGTTCGGCGAAGGTATCTCTCGCGAAGGCAGCTTGATTGATTTTGGTGTGGACCAGGACATCGTCAAGAAGTCCGGTGCTTGGTACACCTTTGATGGCGAGCAGCTCGGACAGGGTAAAGAGAACTCTCGCAAGTACCTGAAAGAAAATCCGAAGATTGCCGAACAGATCGAACAGAAGATCAAGGTCAAGCTTGGAATTGGAGTCCCTAGGGCTGTCGCAGATTTGCCTAAGGAGCCAGTTGAGGCAGCCCCCAAGGTTGTAAACGAAAAGTAGTTGGAGTCACTCGACCTAGAGAAGCTGGAAAAGCGGGCTCGAAACATCCTGCTTTTCCAGCTTGGTCGTTCTATGAAGACCGAGCATCAACTCCGGGTTTTATTGGAAAAGCGCGAGATTCCTTCCGAAGTAGCAGAGCCGCTACTGACGAGATTTGTAGAAGCCCAGCTAATTGATGATGCGCAATACGCCAAATCCTTTGTTGCATCAAGACTGGCAGCAGGCGGGAAGTCCAGTTCTATGCTCCGGCGCGAATTAAAGCTAAAAGGTGTGGACGACGAGAAGATTCGAGACGCACTCGCTGACTTGGATGCCGAGCAAGAGTTT
>JACCDU010402864.1_pt1 | contig 11609 bp, 9 predicted proteins | sample 7446081 | NCBI WGS metagenome assembly JACCDU01 (sample SAMN15323447, study PRJNA562643) | freshwater metagenome | isolation source: river surface water | place: USA:Blue River Watershed | collected 2017-08-17 | reverse complement strand
GCTTCAATGTGACAAACGCTTGCACCCACATAATAAGCTGCAATACTAGCAGACATTGATGTAGTCGTATCACCATGCACGAATACAAAATCGGGTTTAAACGACTCCAATACAGGTTTTAATGCTAGTATAATATCCGATGTCAATGTAAACAAGTCTTGATTAGGTCGCATTAAATCTAGATCAAAATCAGGAATAATTTCAAAAAAATTCAAAACCTGATCCAACATTTCCCTGTGTTGAGCTGTGACACATACTTTAATATCTACATATTTAGGAAATTTCAGAAACTCTTTTACCAAAGGAGCCATTTTTATGGCCTCAGGACGAGTACCAAAAATCACAAGTATTTTTTTCATTAATAATAAAATCTATTAGATGAATTGTCAAGAATTATATTCTTTGCAATCTTTCAATTTAGGATAATTAAATTTCCCCAAAAAGACCAACAATATACTACAATTCAATAAGGGATCAGAATAATAAGCACCAGAAAAAAGTGAAACTACAAAAACTTGAATCATAAACAACCCTACCCAATAGTGACTATTATTATTAACCATATTCTTAATAATTCGAAATGCATTATAAATAAGATACAAAAAAAAGAACAAACCAAAAATACCAAAGCCTAATAGTATGTCCAAAAAAATATTATGAGCATATCCAGGAAAATCAGTATTACTCAATCTGGCAAACTGACTCCCCCAAAAAGGATGTTCCATAATATTATTAATAAACCAATAATATGATTCCTGCCTTTCTAAAACTGATAAATCCGTACCTTCAGAAGCCTGCGAGAAACGAACTGCTGTCACAGGCGACAAATAAGAAATACTTCTAATGATCCAACTATTACATGTAATGAATAGAATAATTAGCAAAGCTAATTTCAACATCATCGAAAACCCAAATCCTTTTTTAAACACATACCAAAGTAACAACACAATAAAAAAACCCAATAACGGACCTCTACTGCCACTCTTCAAGCCTACATAGAAACCAACGCTTGCGATAAGTAGATAAAATAAGTTTACAATCGAAAATTTACGCCAGCTAATAACAAATCTATATAGTGATAAGAAACTCGTTATTAATGAAATCTGGGCAAAACTTATTGAATCCAAGGCAACATTACCGACAATCCGCTCATCACCAGATTTCAGGGTAGTTTTCATTGAAAAAAATAGAACAACAACACACCCAATATAAATATATTTCAAACATGAATTTAGATTAATTTCATTGTAGCTAAATAAAATTGAAATCATTGGAATGAAACATAAGAAAATTGCATATGACCAAATTTGATATGTGAATTTAAAAGGAATATTAAAATCTGATCGAATTTCCAAATCATAAAACATCCGAAACAACACAAGTAACCAAAACAAGAAAAACAATGATATTGGCACGGATTTTTTTATTTTATTTCCAATATTTAAGAACAAGGCGGTAAAACAAATCAACAGTGTTGCTAATCGAAAAGGGATTGTCAATGTCCTTGTAATACCTTCCATATCTCCTAGGAAAGGGATAAAGATACTGACAACAAAAGGATAACCTATTAATATAAGTACGACATTTAAATTAGAAATGAAATGATTTAACTTATCAAGATTACTCATGAAATCTAATTCAAACTGTTAAACAATTCAATCCACTTTCCGCCAACTGTTTGTAATGAATATTTCATTACTGATTTCTGACAATTCTGGGCAAGCCTATACGTCCTTTCGTCATTTACCATTAATTCAGAAAGCTTATTTGAATATGTTTTTATATCAAATGGTTCCACTAAAACCCCTGTTAAATTATCAATAATAATATCTGAAACAGATGCAAAACTATTAAATGCAAATGGCACCACTCCATATAGTTGACTTTCAATCAAAACCAAAGGAAAACCTTCAAATGACGACGTCATACAAAATATTTTAGACCTCTGATAAAATGGAATCGGATTTTGCGCCCCATAAAAAGTAACCCTGTCAATGCCTATGTCTCTAACCATATCCTGCAGTTGATCTTTGTCTTCACCATCCCCAACAATTGACAATTTCCAATCAGGACGAATCAAATTTAATTCCTTCCATATTTGAAGCAATAAATCAACATTTTTTTGAGCCCTATTTATTCGACCAACGTACAGCAGTTCATTCTCCTTATTTAGATATTTTTGATCATTATTCAAAGTACAAGGATTCGGAATAATCTCTACCTTATTGAGGTCGATATTAGGAACAAATTCAAGAAGTTCTTCAATATAATTACTTGAAAGCAGTACAATTCTGTCACTACTTGATACAGTATAACGATATTTCCTTTTGTATTTAAATAAATATGCCAACAGTAACAGTTTCTGAAATAATTTTGTATCTAGTAATCCATTCAAATATGGAATTGGCATTTTGTCTAGTAACGCTTTATGAGAACTCGTAAAATTATTAATACTACCCAACAAAGAATTGTGAATAACTGAAATTAACTTAATACCCGGAAGCTTTTTCGCCAGTGCACAAAATTTGGATAATGTCCCACCTAATGCTGCCTGATTAATAACAATATCTATTTTTTTTTTTTCTAATAAATTGAGATAATATGTAATATTATCAGGGTGAAATAATGTATCTGAGTGCGGAAGAAAAAAATGATTGCCAAATAATAACTCATCAATTTCAGTTTCTTTCTTTAAAGACAAACAAGAAACTTCACAACGCTGTTCCTCAAAATAACTTTTTAAAACAGAAGTAACTCTTTGCACACCGCCATTCTCGGGAATTATTTGGGAAGTGTAAACAAATAAAATATTCATTCTATACAGAATCTAAGAAAGATGATAATGAATTGTAATAATTAGAATCACTGAACTCCGAGGCACGTAATTTTGCCTCAATAGACATCTCGTTTCTCAATGTGTCATTATTCAAAAGATTCTCAATGTGTTTAGCCAAATCCATCTTCATATTCACGCCCCTCTGCACAACAATTCCACACTTTTCATTGACAACTTCATGCATACCGCCAGAATCCGAAATAATTACTGGTAAACCGGAAGCTAAGGCTTCAACAACAGTTAAAGCAAAAGCCTCGGCGGCCAAAGAAGGAAAAACAGCTAAATCAGAAATTTTATAAATATCATGAATTTCCGAGTTATCAATATATCCAGTAAAAACAACCTTATCTCCAACTTCTTTACTTTTATTTTCTAAACTCTTGATAAATTTTGTTTTGCCACTGGATGCAAAACCAGAACTACCCACTATCAATAATTTAACATTCCATTTGTGAGAATTTTCCAGGAACACATCTAATAGCAAATGTATTCCTTTTGATTCCTGTAAGCGTCCACAAAAAACTATTACTTTCTCACTTTCAGTTATACCATATCGGTTTCTAAACATTAACCACCGTGTTCGATCGTTGTTGTTATTAAATCTCTCTAATCTTATACCATTGTAGACAAAATCTACCTTACAATCCTTTGACGTAATTTCACGCACACGCTTTTTAATGTATTCACTTACACAAACAACAAAATCCACTCCATTTAAAATTTTCTCTGCAAAATCCCTGCTGTCCCGATTTAGATAATCATTATGCAGATGAAGCCCCAATGGCTTATTTGTAAACTTTCTAATAATAGGTAAATAATAAGGGTTATTTATCACCAAAATCAAGTCAGCGCCATTAATCAAGTCCTCATATTTTGCAACCTCGGAAATAAATTGATTATTAACGCTGTACTTTTTGAGCTTGTTCACGACAAACCGAAAAAGTCTTGCTAATTTGTATAACAAGGTTTTCGAATGAATAAATACAAAAGCGGTATTTTGGTATTTTTTGGATAAGAAATAAGATTCATCGTCGTATATAGTAAAAACCAATAGTTTATAACTATTAGTTTTTTCATTGAATTCAATAAATGTTTCTAATAATTTCTCCGATGCTCCACCTTTAGATGCTGGAACTGGAAGAGACCCATTTGTAACAACAGCTATCTTTTTCAAAGCACATTAAAATTCAAATAAGAAATTTCCGATAGAAATACGAACAAAAATCAATTAGTAAACCCTTCATAGTGCTTTCACTACGGTAAGTAGAGTTTAATTCTTTACGATATCTATTATTACTATATTCATTGTATTTCTGGATGAATACATTAAATTTAACTCTAAATACAAAATTTTTCCATTTCTTGCCATTAGTAGCTTCTACAGTCCAGGACCCCGGAACATTTTCCCTGTAAACACCCATGCATTGACTAAAACGATACACTTTTCCTTTAGACATCAAATAATAAATCAGAGGAATATCGCCAACAGGAGAATTAAAAACCCAAGTGGGAGTATTTGATAAATAACTGGATCGGAAAACGCAAGATAGGGTAGGAGTTAATTTCCCTCCGGCTATAATTATTTGTTTTTCGTCCAAAATCAAATCTTCCTTAAAATATTCAATATGAATTATGTTATTCGTTCTACAATCTAATGTGTCGACATTGTGACAGGTAATCGAAACTTCGTCATTAGCTTCTAATAAATCAACTTGCTTCTTTAACTTAAACGGATCTGTCCAATAATCGTCACCTTCACAAATAGCGATATATTTACCGGTACAATTACGGAAAACCAGAGATTGATTTTTGATAGAACCAATATTTTGCTCGTGCAACAGCAACTTGAATTTACCAGGGAATCTCTTTGCATATTCTAAAAGAAGATCTTTTGACAAATCCTTCGAACAATCCTCCCCAATTACTATTTCGAAATCAAAATCACATTTTTGCATTATAAATCCTTCAATACACAATTTGAGGAATTGCTCATGGTTATAAACCATACAAAAAATACTTAATGTAGGTCTTAATGCTCTTCCTAACTCCAATGACATTTCAATTTCCGTGGAATTATTCCTAACAGTTGAGAAACCTAATTTTCTATATACACTAATAGCCTTTTTATTTCGATTATCTACCTTTAAAAATATATTTTCTAAATTTAAAATATTTTTTGCATATCGAATTAATTGTTGGGTTGCTAAAAATGCAATCCCCTTTCCCCAATAATTTTTATCTCCAATAAAAATATGATATTCACCCTTTACATTATCAATATCCGTTAACTGAATATTTCCAATATAACGATCATCAACAGTAATAGCAAATCTCCTCGAGCTAGTTTCATTCAATACTGTTTTGATCCAACTTCTTTCTATTTCCGGGGTTACTTCTGTTTGAGGTCTATTGCCAGTAAATTCCCAAATGTCCGAATCATTTCTCCACCTCCATGATATTTCAGAATCCTTCTCCTCCAAAGGTCTGATTAGAATTTTATACATATTTAAAAATTTCATTCAGGCTATGCTCATTATACCTTTGATCAATAGGTAAGTATACAACTTCGTCCACAAACCTATTTTCTAAACTCCTTGGGCCACACCATTTTTTTACATTCAACCAATAAGTCGGACAATATATTCTATGTTCTTGCAATCGCTTCTTCAAAGACAAATCCTTTGTCCAATATGGATAAATCATTGGAACTTGATCACCTTCAGAAATAAAACTAAATTGATTGGATACTTTTAATTCATCATGCAAAAAATGAAAGTTTCGCAACCTCCGCGACTTCACAAAATCATAATCAATGGAGTCCAGAATTTTTCGCGTTATATTCGACATTTTTTTTATTGCATGACCTTTTAGACTATCATCATTTTCACAAAAATCCCCATATCCATTTTCTGCATTTGTATCTAATCTTTTCAGTAAATGACCCATTCTATGATAGCTTATATCAGATTCCATATCTAATCGCACTTTATTACCAGTATACAGATATGCACCGTCAGAGACACCAAAAAATTTTCGGGCAGAATAAAAAGTATCTATACCATCAATGGGTTTTGAAAAAAATGACTGCGCATTGTCTACTATTAAGTTAATTCCAATACTAGCTAACTTCTGCACAGAATCATCTTTCATTCCAAAATAATTTGTATATAAAAAAACCTCATTTTCATTGATTATACCATAATTAAAAACGGGCTCTAAATTTTCGTCAATTGAATAATACCTATATTCTAGATTCAATTTTCGCACTGGCTCCATAATCACTTCACAGGTGAAATACGGTAAATAAATGACATCGAAGGCATTTAATTTCAAAATATACTCTAAACAATTTCGTGCTGTATTTAATGCGAGACAATTTGAACTTTTATGATATGATATACCTTCTTTCAATTCCAATGAAAAATACCCGCCAATTTCATCCTGCGTCATAATAATTCATATTGGTTTAACATAATACTTATCTCTTCTAAACTATTAAACATCAAAACATCCATTATCGACAATGAAGGCACAAACACATTTTCAAACTGTTTATATTCCACTATATCTGACTTTAAAAAATTCAACTTGATATTGCTCACATCAAAGTCTTGTTTTTGGTACAACTGAAGACCCCCAATTGGGTTGATATAATGTTTGGAACCCAATTTATTGCATAAATATTTAATCCTGTCACATCCAATATAATTTCCATTTTTATCGTCGATTTTTGAAGAAATTAATATTGGCGTATCAATTTTCAAATATTCTTTGACTGTCATAATTGAATTTAACACAAAATCAAAAAGATTCATGGGTTCACCAAAAAGAAAACATTTTTCAATTTCAGGATAAATTTCTTTAAAATACGGTGCTTTTCTGTATCCTGCTTCAATTTTTCGCAACGTTTTTCTATTCGCTTCTAAAAAATCAGAAGCCAATCTCCTTTCACCAATATTTAGAAAATCCGAGTCCTTCAGTATTGTCAGAGAAAATAATTCATCTTTACCATTTTGTAAAAACCTATTCCTATGAATCCAACCTTTTTTAGTAAATTGAATATTATCATACACTACAAATTGGTCGACACATTTCATCAATTGAAAATACCCAATATATGGCAAGAAATAAGGTTGCATGATTGCCACTTTCATAGATTAACTATTCTGAGCTTTAAACAACAAATAACAAATTAAATCCACTTCCTCTAAAGTCAAGTCATAATATAAAGGCAAACATAAAACTCGTTTCGCCATCTCATCCGTGACTTTAAAATCCTGTGATTTTAAATACGGCAAAGTATTCGCCAAGGAAGGAAAAAAGTAACGTCGAGTGAAAATCTCTTTACTATCTAAAAATGATTTGATCTTCAACAATAATTCTTCGCTTTCAAATACCACTGGATAATACGCAAAGTTTTGTTCCGCATTTTTATGCCATTCTAATCGAAATCCTTTTAATGATTTTAATTTCTTATTATACCGCAGTGTAAGTTCATGTCTCTTTCTCAGTATTAAATCAATATAATTCAAATTCACTAAACCCATTGCTGCATGAAATTCAGAATTTTTTCCATTGATTCCAAGACCATCAAAAGAATCAAAACCTGAAATTCCAAAATTACGTATTGACGCCAGCCTCTTCAGTAAATTAGCATTTTTAGTTATTACCAAACCTCCTTCAACCGAATGATAGAGTTTAGTTGCATGCAAAGAACAAGTACATATATCTCCATATTCAAAAATTGATTTACCATTAACTTTTACCCCAAAAGCATGAGCTCCATCATATATTACCTTTAGATTGTATTTGGTAGCTATTTTTTCAATAGCCATTACATCACAGGGATTTCCATAAACATGAGTAGCCAAAATAGCTTCTGTTTTGTCAGTAATGGCATCTTCTATTTTATTAGGATCCATATTGAGACTTTTTGGATCTATATCTACAAAAACAGGAATACATCCTTCCCACACAATACTAGAGGTCGTCGCAACAAAAGAAAACGGCGTTGTTATTATCTCACCTCTAATAGCCAACGCCTTTATCGCCATTTGCAGAGCCACAGTTCCATTGGTAACATACAGCAAATTACTTACCTCTAAATAGTCACTAAGTCGCTTTTCCAATTCACATGCCAAAGGGCCCATATTGGTAAGCCATTGAATTCCCCAAATACCATCGACTAATTTATTGTACTCTTCTTGAGGAGGTAAAAATGGTTTTGTAATTGGTATCATTGATTCTTAATTAAATATTTCAATTGATTAAATAAATTCATTTTAAATAAATAAACAAAAAATCCAAAAAGCAACATCCCTAGCCCCCCACAAAGTATTAATCTGCTAATATCAAAAAATAAATAATTAACTAGAAATTGATCTAAACCATGGATTATCACGCCGATTAATACACCAATCAATATTAATGGAAATAAATCTTTAATTTGTTCCCAAGCTGAATAATCAATAAATTTTCCACTATAATAAGTATTTATAAAAAAAGAAATCACAGAACTTAGAACATTGCCGTAGACTAAACCATAAATGCCGAAATTGAATGAAATAACAATTACAAATACTGCCAAAACCTTTTTTATCACTTCTAGTTTCAAAAACAAATCACTCCTACCCTTAAGATTTAGGATTTGCAAATTATATGCATGGATAGGATAAAGAAGACCGTTAAAACATAGAATTTGAAAATATGGTACCGCTGGCAACCATTTTTCAGTAAATAGGAAACGAAATAGAGGTTCAGCGAGAACAGCCATCATAAACAAAATTGGTACCATTATTAAAATTATCATCTGCATAATTGTTTTGTATGCATACTTTAATCTCACATTATCATTTTGCATAGATGAAAATAAAGGAAAAGTCACTTTATTAATTATACTACTTATTGTATTTACCGGAAACATTTGAAAACTCTCGGCACGGTTATAATAACCTACTTGAGCAGGTAAAAAAAACTTACCAATGATTATTGAGTAACCATTTACGAAAACAACATCAAGTATTCCTGACAGCATCAGCTTAACCCCATAGTTGAAATGATACTTGAACTTTTTGAAATTGAAAAGCCACATTGGTTTCCACTTAGAGTAATGCCACAAAAATATAGATGTGAATACTGATTGAATAATATTATTCCAAACCAAACTCCAAACTCCGTATCCATTATAAGCCAATGCTACACCGAAAATCCCACCTAAAACAATAGCAGGAATAGACACAACTGTCTGCGTCCTGAAATCCATGATTTTTGTTAGCCGCGTTAATTGTACAGTAGAAAATGAGTTAATAACAAATGTTAAACTGTACACACGTATAATTAATGTCAACAAATTTTGATCAAAAAAATCAGCGATCAACGGAGCAACAATAAAAATCAACCAATAAATAAATATACTGCCAATTAGATTAAAATAAAAGACAGTAGAAAAATCTTCTTCATCCGAATTTTCCGTTCGGATTAAAGAATAGCTAAGTCCTCCATTAATTAGTACATTGCCAATACCAATGAAAATAGTTATCATCGCAATCAAACCAAATTCTTTTGGTAATAATATTCTTGCCAATACTATGGAAACTACAAAACTTATAATTTGAGTGCCAAACGTATGTAAAGAGGACCAAAATATTCCCGACAACGCTTGTTTTTTTAATGACATTTGAACTACCGATTTAAAATATTCAATATATAAAAATATACCATCATTTAAACGTACGCGAAATTAAAATTAGTTTTACAGTCGAATTTTTCAAAAAACAATGTCCGATTACCTAATAATAGTTTATCTATTCTGTTCTACTTCTAAATAAATCTTCCTTAAAGACCTTTACAAAAACTGGTTTTTTAAGGATAGCACTGGTTTTTCAATGAACTTATAACTCAATATAGATATTATCAATGTGAATAACAGTGTAAATGAATATAACATACAGTTGTCAACAAATCCAGATCCATCGAATAATGGATTTATTGAAATCACAACATTAATTGCTATTATTATTCCCAGTACATGATACATGTAAAGTCCATATGATATTCTACCTAAATATCGAAGACAAATATTTTCTAAAATTATATTATTTTCTGTTTTTACTACCCAAAATATCAAACCAGCAAAAACAATTGCTGTCACTGGAAAATAAAGCCCATACAGAATTGTTATTTTTTTCAAAATAATCATTGTACTTAAAAATAACAGAAGTATTTTTATAGGCAGAATTAAATTGATATTGGGCTTGGTGAAATGTAAAATTGCCAAAATGCCGCCAATTGCCATATTGTCAAATCTTGAATACAAAAAGATATGATTTAATAATTCTACAAAAGGCAAATTCCAACCAAATTTATTATTTAAATATATTCCCGACCTCAATATATAAGTCCCCAAAACAATTATAAACATTACAATTACTAGCTGTTTTATAAGCCTAACCTTACTTAATAATATCGGCCAAAGGAGATAAAATTGCTCTTCTACACCAATAGACCAAGATTGAAAAGCTATTGGATTTTCAATGTTACTAAAATTAGGCATTAAAAATAAATTATATAAGAAACCACTCCAATAATTAACATCAACTACATTTTTAGGAAATCGTAAATTTGAAAAGTCGATTAATTGCAACAAGCCAAACCCACAAACAAACAATAAATAATAGACCGGCCAGATTCTCAGTATCCTTTTTAAATAAAAACTTTTAATACTAATATCACCCGTCATTTCCCTTTCACATAATAACAGGTATGTAATTAAAAATCCTGAAAGTACGAAAAAAAGCGTGACTGCATCACTTCCTAAATGCAAATAAAAACCACCGCCATTATCAAAACAATTATTGAAATTTAATAATTTTTTAATTAATTCGACATGACCTAAAATCACTAGTATTGCCGCGATTGCCCGAAGTCCATCAAGTCCTTTGAAATAAACTCTATTCATTAGAGAAAAAATTAGTATTTCGACCTTGGTGCCAAGTACAGTTCGAAATGAAACTCAAATTCTTCGCAATGTTGGTATTAAAAGTATTTATATTTTATAAATGACATAGTTAATATAACTATGTCACTATGCTAATTGCATGGTCCACCAGCGACGCAAGAGCATTGTAATTATTCCTAGAATACCGAATAAAAACGCACCGGAAACAGCAATCATTATTTTGGAAGATTTCTGTTTTTCCAACGGGAACCTCGGTTGATCAATCAATTGAATCAAGGGTTGTTCTTTGGCCATTAAAGCGCGACTCAGTTCCAAGTTTTTCAGCAATTCGCCATACATGGTTGATAGCACTTGAATCTCTAACTGTTTCTTGGCCTGGGGCACCTTTGCCACGCCACGCACCAAAAATTGATTACCATCTGCTTCAGAAGCCACCCCGTACATGGCCCGACCCAAGGCCTGTTTAACACTGTCTACCTTGTGCTCCATCATCATTACATTCTTGCGCATCTGCCGGGTTTTGGTCTCCACATAAAATTCGGTTACATTCTGTGTTAACACCTGGGTAAAATGCTTGGCAAACCACTCATCCTGTCCTTGAAACGTTACCGAAACTATGGCCAGCTTCTTATCTACCTTGGAAACCGTCAAATGCTCCTTCGCCAAATCCGCGCATACTTTCCCCAAGAAGGAATCCTGTGCCAATGAAAACTGCTCCGGATCTACCTGGTCTGCCGTAAAGGTTACCGCCACGGGGTCTGTGGGTTTTCTGGGTTTTGGGTTTTTGGGTTTGTGAAAATCAATATACTGGTTGAT
>JACCDU010734306.1_pt1 | contig 11614 bp, 13 predicted proteins | sample 7446081 | NCBI WGS metagenome assembly JACCDU01 (sample SAMN15323447, study PRJNA562643) | freshwater metagenome | isolation source: river surface water | place: USA:Blue River Watershed | collected 2017-08-17 | reverse complement strand
ATTTTACCACCATCAACGTAAACACGATTAGGTTTTTCTTTCTCCAAATATTGTGTAATATATTTCAAACCCCAAGACTTAATCTCTGAGTTAATTGCTTGAGCTCTACGAACAGAATGTGCAATATCAATAATATTAAAACCCCAAATAACGTGTTGTGTGTAAGGTTCAATTTCATTTGCAAGTTTTAACATTCCTTCTTTTTCTTTCATTCCTTGTGATGTAAAGATTTGTGTTAAACCATCAACATCAACACCAAGAATTTGTGCACGTTTTAATATAAACGGAAAGTCAAAGAAAGCAGAGTTATATCCTGCAACAATGGTCGGTTTTAAATCTTTAATGTATTGGAAAAATCTTTCTATACATTTCTTTTCACCATCATCACCAAACGCAGGAATTGTTTCTTGTAAACCACGGTTGTCCTTAACTCCAATCAAAATGATATTACAAGTTTCAGGATCAAGACCTGTGGTCTCAATATCGAATACAAAACGATAAACACCATTGTATTCGTCAATTCCTTTAAATAATCTTTTTTTCTTCTGTATAAGATATTGTTCTACAGGTGATAATACGGTAAAGTATTGCCTAAAATTTTCATTCCAAGGGTCGATACCACCTTCTCTAAAAAAACTTGTTAGATTGGTATAACTTTTAATACTTTTAACTAAGTACTTCATACCCAATTCAAGTCGTTCATTACCATAAGTCTCCAACTTATCAATAACGATACCATGTTTCGCCATTGCCTTTTTCTGTAATGATTTTGAATCACTATAGAATCCTAAACCAAACAAATCACCCACCCATAGAAATGGAGTATAAGTGTCAGGTTTTACAATTTTACCTTGAACAGGGTCTTGAATAATTTTGAATATTGTGTTGGTGGGATAATCGTACTCAACTCCGACTATAAATTCTTCGGGGTCGCCACCATTAAGGAAATTCTCGATAATTTCCTGAGAGATAACTTCTTTCATTATTAATTTTTTTAATGTGACACATTAACTTGTGGTCAATCCACAATTAGTCTTTATGGTACAATAATAATGAAAAAATGTTAATTTATCAAATTACGTTGATAAAAAGTTTCTCTTTCAAAGGAAGAATCAACTTTGTTGTTGGGTTTGAATTGGTGTCTAAAAATTGAATAGTGATAATACCTTCATATCTACCTTTATTAGATGTTCCTTCTTCTGTGAATCTATATGTTATATAATATTCATCAGTAGTCTGGTCGTATTTTTTTGTTCTTGTAGTTAGTAAACATTGACCATTTAAAACATGATACATCTCCGTTTCAACATCAAACATTTCAAATGTAATATCGGAATTTTCGAGCATGTCGTTAAATGATGATTTGTCATTTTTACCATCATCAATTAACCTCATTTTTAATATTGGGTCAGTTGCCCCTTGTCTTATAAAAAAGTCCATATTACTTTATATTTTTATGGTTCTAATGTTATCTTTTTCCAAGTTGTTCCGTTATGAAAATATATGTTAGAACCTGAAGCTGCTAAATCACCTAAAATACCTGAAGGTAATGTACTATTATCTGATAAATGTAATTTAGATACATTAGCAATAACACCATTTAAATTACCACCATTAGTGCTAATATCATGTCCATTAGTATCAATTGTACCGTCAACATTTAACGAACCCGTCACATTTACTGTTCCACCTTCAGCCCATAAACCAATGTTATTAAAGTTATATGATTTTAAATTAAGGTCTTGTCCGTTATTTTGAATTTCATTACCATATATGACATTCCCAACATTAATATCTTCATTAAATTTAACACTACCACTAAATTCGGCTTTATAACCTTCAGTTACAGATAAACTACTGAAACCAACAACGTTACCATCCATTACAGATATTGCCGGTGTTTGCCAATTACCTTTACTAAAAATATGAACGTGATTATGACCATCTACCGCACCTTCAGAACCGATATATAAATCGTTACCTTTGTTAATTAAATAACCATCATTTTCATAACCAACAAAACCAGCATCATATGTGCTTGAATTGATACCCAAATTAACATAAAAATTATCTTGTGAACCATTGTCGGCCGTGATAACAATATCACCACTAGCATCAGAACCGGAATTTATGTTTATTACATTTATTTGTGAAAAATCATTTTTATTACCTTGAAAATGGGCAATATTATATGAGTTCAATGAACCCACATGTAATATTTCAGGATCACCCCAAAGATGATGAGTCGGTGTACCTATAACTTGAAATCCTGAAACAAATAGAGATTCTTTCACTTGACCAATACCTGTCGCACTAAACGAACCCGAAATTCTAAGTGAACCCGTCATTTTATGAATATCATTTAATGAATCACCGAATGATGTTGAACCACTTTGTGCTAAAGTTGTTACATGTGTAACTGAAGAACTTACAATAAATTCATTTGCCGTTATTGAACCTGTAACCGTTAAATTACCATTTATTGTTTGGTCACCTTCAAATGTGTGGGATTCACCATCAACAATAATGTCTTTTAATGTTTCTAACGTTGTTTTATAAGTTGTTGTACCATTATCAAAAATGGTATGACCTGTTAAACTCGGGTTAGTGGTGGTTGATAAATCTCTTATGTATTTGTTTGCCATTTTTGTTTTTACTTTTGTCTATAATAAATACTTTATTTTGTGGTATCTTTTAAATGAATATTAAATTGATGTTGGGTTAGGTGTTGGTGATGGTGTATGTGTAGGTGTAGCGGTTGGTGTATGAGTTGCGGTCGGAATAGGTGTTGATGTCGGAATTAGAGTTGACGTTGGGGTCGGTGTTGGTAACACCCCAAAAACATCATCAACACAACTGTCTCCACATATCTCAAAATCATAATAATTTAATCGTGTTAAAAAATTATGTCTAACATGTATAAAATCTAACGGTTCTTCGTAATATTTTACATTTTTAATTTCAAAACATGAAGTACCTTGGTGAATAAAGTTCATTAAACCAGTTCCACCTCCCCATGATTGAATGTAGGGTTGTAATCCTCTATCTGAAGGTATAATTTCCTCCCAATCCTCTAATTTATATATTGGTCTACCGTTTAAGTATATTTTTAAAATACCTAACCTTCTTTGTTTTTCGTCAGCCCACTTCTTATTTAAAATTTCAATATTATTTGCTACCGATAATTGACTTGATGTTACTGCGGTAACTCCTGTGTTAACATAATCACTGGTTATAAATTCAGGAATTAAATCATTCCACCCACCATCATTTTCTAAATTACAATCGGTGTATCTTTTATATCTGTCAAATACAATTGTAACATTAAAATCTTTATCGGCATCAGTTACACATAATTGAGGTGTTTGTCCACTTGCGATGTAAAATCCGTCATCATACCCATTTGTACCACATACTCCCGAATAATGATGAGCAATCCATTTTATTCTTCTATCTGACGTAAATTGAAAAGAAAGATTATTATCCGCGTAATTGTTTGGGTCGTTTTCCCCTCTAACCCCAATGTAATAAAATACACTTCCTAAAAACCAAGGATTTAAATTTCTATTAAAAATGAAATCCAATGTCCACCCTTTTTCTGTTCTTCTCCCAATAATCGGGTTACAATTATCTGAACCCGAACCCGTATCAAATTTATATGCCCATGGTTTAGCGTTTAATTTAGGTGACTGAGGACAACAATTTGTTTCATCTTCTAATTTATTTGTACAGGTTATAATCTCCTTATCAAATAAATCCATAACCTGAGAAGGTGTTGTAACCTCACTGAGAACTAATAATTCTTCATTATTTGTTGTTACAATAACAGAATCGTCAGACACATCTAATAATGTGTAGAATGAATTGATGGATGTTGGGTCGGTATAAATTAATGTGTCTCCATTTGAAGTAAGGAGAGGGTCACCATTATTATCCGTTATAGAACCATAGATACCGATTAAAGGTAAATCTGTTCGATTATATTGATATATTCTAAAATAATGAATCTCATTTGTTAAACCTGTTAGAACAAAAACATCATTATTTAAAATTGTATGTTGATAAGTTGACCCAAAATATGAAACAAAAACAGAATAACTTAACGTAAAGGTTAATCCTGAAAAAATATATTCCTCATCATATACCCTATTGTCAAATTCTTGTAATGTGATTGTATTTCGAGCACAATCCATATTTGACAATGAATTGTTGATTTTGAGACTGTTATATGTGATTTCGGTGTCTAAATCTAAGACATCGGAATTATAATCCAAGTCAACTTTCCCCAACTCATAGTCGTAAAGTTCCGATGAGTCCAATTTTAAATCCAATTTTGACCCGTAAAAGTTTAAAATATTCTGTCTATTCATTATTGTATAAATATCTTTCCTAAGATTTGATATTTATAATAAAACCGATTTAGATGAATAATTTTATAAAACAGGTAATTGAAGAGAAATTTGCGTCAAAAGCTCAACAGAGATTCTTTTATGCGAAGGCCAATGAAAAGGGTGCCAGTAAGAAAGAAAAGAAAAAATGGGGTAAATGGGCAAAAGAATTCTCAGACAAAACAGATTACGAAAAAATACCCGATAAGGTGGATGAAAAAGATGAAAATCAAACAGAATTAGAATTTAGTGAGATTGTAGATAAAAATGGTAACATAGCTAGAAGTAAGAAACCAACCGATGCTAATAAAAAAGGTATTACACAAAAAAGAACCACCGACCAAGTTGTTAAAACCGCAGGTGGATTCATGGGTATTCATGGTTTCGGAACTAACGTCTCATTGAGATATTTGGCGGAAAATGGTGAATTAACAAAAGAAAAGTTATTGGAAATCGCCCTCAACAAATCTTTAGGTGCTGATGATACCATTTTAAAAGATGTTCCATATGATGATGCTAAAGACCATATGGAGGATGAATTAGGTTTAAGTGACGACGAAGCTGAAGATAGATTGGCTAAAATGGGTTATGACGAAAATTTACCCGACGATAAGGTTAGATTAGTAGAAAACCCTAAAAAATTTATGGGTGATTACATCGAACACGTTTTAAAAACTAAAAGTAAAGATAACGACTTAGTTGATTCAGATGTTGAGGAAGAAGTAAATCCAATTATTAAAAAACAAATTAAGTCATTAAAAAACAGTATGGATAGTCATAATTTATCTATTGACACTGTAATGAAATATCTAAAAAATAATGAATAAAGAACTAAAATTAAGGGTTTTTGACATCCCACAAAATATTTTAGACAAGATTAACCACACAGTGATTGGTCTTAATGGTGAACATTTTCATGGACTTAATCGTGCGAAAAAATTATTATCAGATAGAAAAGTAAAATACGGACAATTAAAAAGAATTATACATGACCTTAAAAATATTGATAAAATCAATGATAAGGTTAGATATGACCTTTGTGGTGGTGAGTTGATGGAAAAATGGTCAGAACAACATTTAAAAGGTGAACGAGATTTAGTTAGTAATAAAAAAGACGGTAGAAAACAAGCTGATGACATTGGTGGAATTGACGGAGAAAGAAAAAATAGTCATCTTAAAAGTCATTCAAAGAAAGCTAGCTGGTTACCACCGACCAATCTAATTAAAAGTAATTCACATAAAAATTCAATATCATCGGTAAAATTAACCGGTCTTTTTGAACAAGTCGAAAGAATAAAAAAATTAATGTTATAATATGGCAACACGTTTAGAGATATTGGCCGAACAGTTTAGAAATGAATCGATAGCAAGAAATTCTTACCAAACAAAATCAGCATATGATTCAAATCATCCAAACGCATTATCGAATGGTGATGAGAAAGGTAAAGGTGAATTAAGTAATTCAATTGGTTCGTCAATTGATATTCAAAAGAGAAATGAATCAATTGCGAGAAATACATATAACGAATCAAATGGATATGGTTTAGTTCATCCTAACGCAATTTCTGATGGAGATGAAAAAGGTAAGGGTGAAACCGACATGTCAGTTGGATCGTCAATTGATATTCAAAAAAGAAACGAATTATTATCTAAAAACACTTACGGACAATATCGTTCTTATGATTCAAATCATCCAAACGCATTATCGAATGGTGATGAGAAAGGTAAAGGAGAAATGGCGGGTAGAGTTGGTTCTCTTACCGACATTAATTTAAGAATAGATAATTTAGGTAGAAATATTTATAATTCTGAAAATCAATATTCGTCAGGTCACCCAAACGCTAAATCTGATGGAGATGATAGAGGAAAAGGTCAAATTGGTGAAAGAGGTAGTGTTGGTAACAATATCGACATTCTTTCGAGGATTGATAATTTAGGTAGAATAGGAGTGTACGGTCCAAATAAAAAACAATATCCTGACCCCGCAGATTTTAAATGAATATAAACACATTATTTCAAAAAGTTTTAATAGAGGCGGACTTTCTTAAAGGAAGAAAGACGAAACCATTGGTTAACGCAATAACCGATAGGAATCCTATTACTTTTTATTATAGTGGACCAAAAGAAAACGGTAAAGAAGGTGTTAGACCGGGAACAAGAGTTAGAGGTGAAGCAGTTGCTTTAGGTTTAAGTAAAGGTGGTAATATTATAGTGAGAGTGTTCGTCCAACCTCCTTCAGTTTCTAAAAAAGGATTTGCTAAAGGGAATTGGAGGACATTTAGAGTAGATAGGATGAGCAACATTCAAGTATTGAGTGATGAGACATTCGATAAAATGAGACCGGGTTACAAAGAAGGTGATGAATCATCATCAGGTCCGATGGTAACAACATATGTAACTTCAGATTGGAGTAAAAAACCAGAAATTAAACAACCTGAATCTCAACCACAATCGGAACCATTACCACAACCTAAAAGAAAAGAAAAACCACAACCTGAACCACAAGGATTACCACAACCTAAAACGGATGATAAACCAAGTGAATTGCCAACAACAGCACCTAAAGATTTTTCATCAGATGTTTTCAACAAATTACAAAATAACGTTAAAGACGTTAACGGTCAAAAAATGATAACCACACAAGATTATCAAAATGCGACTAGAGAATTGTATAAGATGAAAGAGAAGGAATGGATTGACTCACAAAGAGAATTGGGTAAGAATACGAATCCTGGAGGAGGTACAAGAAAAAGATTTGATATTACGTCAAATTCAGAATTAGCGAATTTACTATCAAAAAATAATATCACCGTTGCGGATGAAATACCAACAGAAGAGGAACCAACCGAATTACAGGAATCAATAAAAAGAATTAAAACTTTAATGTTATTCTAAATTTTAATATCATTAAATAAAATACATATTACTATGTCAGAAGGAAAAGGAGTTATATCACAAAACGATTTAATGCACAAATTGGTTCAAGCAAAGAAAGTTATGAACAAAGTGGATGGTGGAAACTACCAAAAAGGTCATGTTAATGAACAAATTCTAAGGTCAAATCCTGAAGATGTTCTTGCCACTATGGAACAACCTATTAAATCTCCACAACCGGTTAACGGTGATAGAATACAAAATTCTAAATTACCCGATGCAATTAAAAAAGCGATGATGGAAAACCCAATACCACAAATTTCATTGAATGATACTCTTGACATGGATTTCGTAAAAGGTGCTAAACGTTTAATGGAACAAGAAGGAGTTAGTTCAAAACCAGCACCTAAATCACAACAAAACACTTCTTCAAATATCGACATGAACGCAATTGCCATCATGATTGAAAACACGGTTCGTAAGGTTATGGATGAGAAATTAAATCAAATTCTTACTGCACAAACAACATCTTCAATTAATGAAAATTTAGTATTGAAGGTTGGTGACTCAATTTTTAAAGGAAAAATCACGGGTGTAAATAAAGCCAAGTAATCATTTTGTTTTTTCGAAAATTTTAGTTATAATTTAGACATATAAGTTATATTAAATGTCAAAAATTAGAATTTTAGCAATCCCTTCCGATGTACATGGAGTCGGTAAGTTTAGGATACTCGATCCATATAAATTTATTGCGGAGAACAATAATGAAGATGTCCATGTTGATATTTCATTCGACGTTCCTGATGATAATAATTTCTTTTTGAACTACGATATTGTAGTTTTCCATAGTTTTATTCATAAAGCACCTCACGAGGTTAATGTTTCAAGAATTAAATGGTTAAAGTCTAACGGTATTAAAGTCGTAATGGATATTGATGATATGTGGTTTGTTGACCAAAGACACCCAATGTATCATCAGATTAAATCCAATAAAATTGGTGAGAAGAAAGTGGAGATGATGAAACTTTCGGATTATATCTCAACAACTACTCCAATATTCGCCCAAACAATCAAACAGAAAATTGGTGTTTCCGATGTTCACGTATTCCCTAATGCGGTTAATGAAGATGAACCACAATTTAAAAATACTCCAATAAAGTCTGATAAAATTAGATTTGGTTGGTTAGGTGGCTCTTCTCATTTATATGACTTAGAATTGATGTCAAACGGTATCTCCTCAACTTTAAATTCATATAAAGATAAATCACAATTTGTTTTATGTGGGTTTGATTTAAGAGGAACTGTTACGGAAATTGATAAAAATACAAAAAAACAAAGACAACGACCAATCCAACCTTTAGAAACTGTTTGGTACAAATATGAACAATTCTTTACTGATGATTATAAATCATTGTCACCACAGTATAAAGAATATTTAAATATGTTTGTTGAAAATCCACCGTTTAAAGATGACAATGAACCATATAGAAGAAGATGGACTAAAGAAATAAATTCTTATGCAACCAATTATAATTATTTTGATGTCTCTTTAGCACCTTTAGTGGAATCCATGTTCAACGCAAATAAATCACAATTAAAAGTGATTGAGGCAGGTTTTTATAAAAAGGCAATTATTGCAAGTGAAACTGACCCATACACATTAGATTTAATCTCCGCAGTAGATGAAGGTAAGTTTAATGATAAAGGAAATTCTTTATTAGTCGGTTCAAAAAAGAATCATAAAGATTGGGCTAAACATATGAAACGATTAATTGAAAACCCAAATATGATTGAAGATTTGGGAAATAGATTATATGAAACTGTAAAAGACAAATACTCATTAAAAAAAGTATGTAACGATAGAGTAGAATTTTTTAAATCAATAATAAAATAGAACAACATGCATTATTTAGTAACAATCGGTTATGAAACCGAACAAATGGACAGAAATGGTAATCCTCGTTTACAAAAATTAAAGTACATCCTCGAAGCTGAAACAGTAGAAGAAGCAACAATAATTGCTGCAAAATATAGAGCTGGAGATGTTCGTTCAAGTGAGAGTATTTCAGTTGCAAAAATGGCAATTGAATGTGTCATTGACCCAAAAAATACTCCTGAGTATTACAAAACAAAATAACAATAAAAACACCAACTGATATGGAATTTTATAGTCGCGAGATACAAATCATGCGTCAATCACAAAGTAAAATGGCGTTGGAATATGTGACGTCAGTTGGTGTTAATGTTACATTAGAAGAATTAGTTAGAATCACCGATTTATTTGTGGAAATATCTTTAAGACCACAAGATGATGACCTTAAAAAACGAATTAAGGCATTAGATAAATGGATAGAAGAAAAAAAGAAAAATGGATAAGCACGAAGCAGAAGAATATTTAAAAAAATTACAAGAAATCGAAAAGACGATTAATACCGGTAATGAAGAAAATATCGATTTAGATTTTTTAGATGATATTAATGATTTACTAAGTAAATTAGATAAAGAAATTAATATTGGAAATTTATCAGAAACTAAAACACCTGAATTTGATTTCAGTGTTAAAGTGAAAGTAAAAAAATTACATGAAAATGCAGTAATTCCTTCATATTCAAAACCAGGTGATGCTGGTATGGATTTAACCATCACTACTATTAAAGAAAATACATCATTTAGTGTTTCTTATGGTTTTGGTATTTCAATGGAAATACCTAAAAATTATGTTGGGTTAGTATTCCCTCGTTCTTCAGTTAGAAACCAAGAATTAATATTATCTAATTGTGTGGGTGTTATTGATAGTGGGTATAGAGGTGAATTACAAGCTACATTCAAAAAAACAAATGGTTTAGATAGTATAAAATATAATGTGGGTGATAGGGGTGCACAGATTATAATATTACCTTATCCACAAGTTTCTATGATAGAAACCGACCAATTATCGAATACAGAAAGAGGTGAAGGTGGATTTGGATCAACCGGTAATTAGTGTATATTTATAATCAATAAACCAAGTTTAAAACTTAAAATTTTGGCTTTAAAACAGAAAAGTAGGAGAGAACAACCAACCACCGTATTAGTAGAAGAAAAGAAAATATCACATAAAGATAGAATTAGGCAAATTATTAAAAAACCTAAAGAAAAGTTCCTTACAAAAAACCAAGAAGAGTATTGGAAAATACTTGGAGAAAATCAAATCACATTATGTTTTGGACCTGCTGGTGTAGGTAAATCTTATATCGCAATGAAAAGAGCGGTTGATTTACTATGGGATGATAACAACAAATATGAAAAAATTATCATTGTTAGACCCGCAGTTGAGGCCGAAGAAAAATTAGGTTCATTACCAGGTGGTTTAGAAGAAAAATTAGACCCATACATTTACCCATCATATTATCTATTAAACAAGATTATCGGTAAAGACGCACGTGAATCTTTAAAAGACCAAGGTTACATTGAAGTTGCAGCACTCGCTTATATGAGAGGATGGAACGTTGACAACACTATTTTGGTTTTTGAAGAGGCTCAGAACGCGACCCCTGCACAAATAAAGTTATTATTGACACGTATTGGATTTAATTCTAAATTTTTCTTATCAGGAGATTTAGAACAATCAGATAAATTCAAAGACAAAACTAAATCGGGATTATACGACGCCAAAAAAAGATTAGAGGGTGTTAAAGGAATTGGAGTTTTTGAATTTGGTAACGGAGATATTGTTCGTAATCCAATTATAGGAGAAATATTAAATAGATACGATTAGTGTTTACTTATAGTCAGTTCTGTATTATATTTTATCAATGGAGATATACATTAGTATTGATGGTGTAATTAGGAACACTATACAAAAATTTGATTACCACTACAACGACGCTTATTTGAATTCAGAATTCGAAAATGAAAATAATTTCGAATATGGGGTATTAGAACCGATTCATAATAATAATTTATTAAACTCTTACAAGTTTCAATCTAAAGAAGAATTTGAATTTTTCTTATTCATAGAATATCCAATTGAAATATTCGGTCACGCTGGTTTAAGTTATTCGACAACATTTTCGGATTTGAATAGAATGATTTATGAAAATCCTGAACATAACTTTACTTTAATAGGTTGTGATGAATTAGGTAAAGCAAAACCAGCAACACTTTTCTTTTTATCTAAAAATGGTTTTTTAGGTAATAATATTAAATTTATAAAATCTCAAGATTCTTTAGATTCATGGAATCAATGTGATGTGTGGATTACAGATAATGAAAAAATTATTAATACATGTCCTGAAAATAAAACTGTAATAAAATTTAAAACCTCTTATAATCAATACTTTACTTATAAAAAAGAAATAACTAAATTAACT
>JACCDU010556930.1_pt1 | contig 11614 bp, 12 predicted proteins | sample 7446081 | NCBI WGS metagenome assembly JACCDU01 (sample SAMN15323447, study PRJNA562643) | freshwater metagenome | isolation source: river surface water | place: USA:Blue River Watershed | collected 2017-08-17 | reverse complement strand
GGTGGCGTGATTCCACCCAACGCCACGCTGGTCTTTGATGTTGAACTTCTAGAAGTCAACTAAGAACGATCGCTCAAACAAGCTCGCTCTGGCAGTCCGGATCCGCTCAAGGCAGCTGGTCCGGATTTTTTTGGGTTATGGGATTTTCCGCTCGATCGCCAAGACGATCATCCGCACGCCCTCCCGCATAGCCACGCACAGCGTCGCGCAAAAAGCCCAGCTGTTTTTGATAGTTGCGACAACCTCTACAGATCATCAGATGAGTGCGCGTAGCCAATTTCTCGGCGAAAGAAAGCTTTCGATCCTGAGCTTCGGATAACAACTGAGTCAGTTCAGCGCATGTTTTCATGTTGTAGCCTCCGTTTCAAACCATTTGATATTGAGGCACTCACGCAAACGCATTCGCGCGCGGTGCAAGAGCACATTGAGATTCGTCAATGAGATATCCATTTCCTGACAAATCTCCTCAGTCGACATTTCAACAAATTCGCGCATCATGAATGCCCGCCCCTGTTTAGCCGGAAGACCATCGAGACATACTTCAAAAATCATCCAAAACTGGCTCTGATCCAGGGACTCCTGGGGATTCATCCACGTTGCAGGCCGCGCGCTCGGCTGCCAGTGACCATTGAGTCGGAAAGCATCTGAAAAATCCTCCATTTCCTCGTCTTCCTGCAACAATACCCGTGCCTGTTCGTAACGATGCTTTTGACGCAAAGCATCCGCGATTTTATTTTTTAAAATCGCAAACACCCATGTTTTGATTGCAGCTTGGCCCCGGAAAGCCTGCGCGCCTTTGAGGGCACCCACCAAAGCCTCCTGTACCACATCGTCGGCTAAATGCGTATCTGATAACTGTACGGTGGCAAAACGCAGCATTTGCTTGCGCAAATCTTGTAGGAAAGCGTCATTCGCGAGATCCGTCACAGGTTCGTTCACATTCATGACGATAAATTTCCCATGATGCGTGCGTAATATGAAACATACGCATCCGAGCCCTCAGGCCAATTGGCAAGAAAGCGGACAGACCATTGCGTATGATCGTACGGTACTGAAATCGCCGCAATCTCGGCGCCGTGGACTTGAATACGTTCGATGACGCTAAAGCCGGTGAACCTCGAACTATCAAACGGAGTCAAACCAACCCGAGTGATGACACCAAAAAGCTGTCCTGGGAAGTTCGGCATCCCGGCGGCACCGTTGTTAATCACCACGTTTGATCTTCGCGGGTGCTGAAGCTGATGCAAAACAGGCTCACATGTGTGACTCGATGCGAACACCTCGACTTGAGCTTGAACGAAAGCGTTGCGCAGCCATTCTTCAGAGCCAGTATCAGTTAGTGTTGCGGCAAGCTCAGAACGGCTAAATCTCCAACCCGCCAAAGAATCCGCATCTCCATGCACAATTCCGATCCGACAATCGCCCACCCTGTAGCGCGCGAACATGGGCAAAGTATCCAGTCGGGCAGTAAGCTCCGGAAAACACGCTGCGGTGACTTTCAAGCGCGCATGAATCCGATCCGAACGCTCGACCACTGCCGAATCGACAGAATCAGGATAGGCACAGCCACAGCCCGCCTCCCCACCCTCTGCACCCAGTTCAGCTTCGACGTTACCCAAGATGGCATCATAATTAAGCACTCGGGACATAATCGCTTGGAAACTTTGATGATCCACGTTAAACCAGTTAAAGTCACCGTTGAAACACAAACGTACCTTACCTGCTTCAGATGACGAAAGCTTTTCGATGGCATCAAGCGCCTCAACATTGCCATAGAGCCCGCCTATGACATAAAGCGTCTCTGTCTCGTTCATTGGCGCGTCAGCAATCGCAGAGGCACCATAGCGATATCGGAGCGGACAGCTACGACCAGGGTTTTGTGCTGCATCTGTCATTCAGCCGTCTCCTGTGTCCGAGTTTCTGAAAAGGCAGTCAACGCGACCTGAAACTGATCCGAAGGACGGCTGGTATCAGCCTGATAGAGTGCCAACAAAGCGCGGTCATCAACGTCACCGACCGGAAGATCAAAGGCGACTCTGCCTTGGCGCAATCCAATCACCCGATCTGCGATCAAAGGCAATAAGCTCGTATTGTGCACGACCGTCAAAAGAGTCGCGCCGCGCGCGGCCTGCACCAAAAGTCGGCAAACCTCCGCGGCGGCCGCAGGATCCAAAGCCGCGGTTGGTTCGTCCGCCAGAATCAATTTCGGTTGCTGCAAAAGTAGTCTCGCAATCGCCACCTTTTGTCGCTCACCGCCCGACAAACGATCCACGCGGGTATCTTTATGCCCAAGCAAACCAACACCTTGCAAGGCCTCGCAGGCCTGCTTTGTGATGTCATACGGAAAGAGCCGAAACCAGGTGCGCCAACCGGAGAGGCGACCTAAAGCGCCGATACACACATTGTCCAGAGCACTCAGGCGCGAAACAAGATGGAGCCCTTGAAAAACCTGACCGACTTCATGCCTCCAAAAACGACGTTCACGCCCACTCAAGCTCCGAAACGGAGAGCGCTCAAGTACGCTTAAAGAACCATGCGTGGGCACAATCGCGCCAGCAAGCAAACGCAGGAGCGTCGATTTACCTGCGCCGTTGGGACCCACCAGAGCGATACGCTCACCAGCGCTGACCTTGAGTGCACCGATTTCCAATACCGTGCGCCCATGGACGCTCCACAACACATCTTGCAACTCAATCACGCGGGAAAGTGTCGGAGGTTTGACTGAAGTCATATCAGACTCCGCCGGATACGACGACTCAAGGCATCGAATGAAGTCACCAGTACAATGACAATCAGTAACACCGTAGCCAGTCGTCCCCATTGAAATAATGAGGTCGCCTCTGTGATCAACAATCCCAAACCACCGGCGCCAATCATTCCAAGAATCGTCGAGTCACGAATGTTGAACTCCCAGATATACAAGTGACTCGATACAAACTGAGGCAGAACAGCTGGCCAAATGGCATTAAAAAATACCTGAACCGGACCTGCTCCGACGCTTTGCACCGCATGCACAGCTTGCATATCGAGCGTCTCAATCGACTCCGCAAACAACTTTCCGTACGTCCCCATTGAATGCAAACCAATGGCCAGGATACCCGCCGTCGGACCCAAGCCAACAATTCCGACCAATACCAGACCAAATACAAGCGTATGAATAGAGCGCATCACATCAAGTATACCTTTGGCCAACCAGGACAAAAGTTTAGGTGCGAACAAATTTCGTGCGGTCAATATCGCAAGAGGAAGCGCCAAGAGCGCACCCAGCAAGGAACCCAGAGTTGCGATCGTAATGGTCGTCCAGGTAGCACGTGCTAATCCAGCCAGATAGTCGAGCTCGATTTCACGTCGATTTTCAACACGCATGACACGGCCATCATCACTGCGATATTCAAATGCGGTATCGCCAAACCAGACATCCAGAAAACTCGGGTAAGAAAACTCAGAAGCAGTCTTGAGTAAATTGGCCCAAGGATTGCGACCGATCGACAGATCGCCTTCATGAATCAAAGAAAACAAACAACCAGCAATCAACACGACATAGGTCAAGGTCAGCAGCAAAAAGCCGATACGACCACGCGGAAGATATTTTCCGGATTGTTCGTCTGACAGGGATGTATGAGTGTTGAGTGCTGACATATTCAATATTTAACGCGACCGCAACACACCCGTCGCCAGACCAGCGTCGCGAATTGGCTTATAAAACGTATTGTCACGCGTCACAAAGCCTGTGTAGTGCGTAGGCAAAAGATCAGGCGACTGTTTCAACGCCGGCCCGATCGATTCCAGGACCTGTTGAAGATTAGTCACAAAATTTTTATCCGAAAAGAGTGTCTTGCTCACCGCAAACGCGTCGTTCGGCAAAGGATCTGATTGCCAAATGATTTTAGATTGTTCGGCCTTGATCAACCCCTGGGCTATCATCGCATTTCGATTGCGATTGTAATCAGCTCCGGCGTCAAGCACCCCTTGAGCGACTTGCGTCTCGATCGCCTGGTGTTTGGTGTAGATCACCTTTTTAAAGTACTTTTCAGGCGTAATACCCTGCGTCATAAAAAAGTGGCGTGGGATTAAATAGCCTGAGGTGGAGCCCTTGTCGCCAAACGCGAAAGTCTTGCCTTTAAGGTCAGCGATATTGTTGATGCCTGAGTTGGGGTGCGTCACGATAATGCCGAAATATTCAGGCTTACCATCGTAAAGAATCGTGGAAATCACCTGCGCACCCGCTTCGTTGTTGGCTAATACGTAACCCCACGGACCCATCAACGCCAAATCCGTCTCGCCGTTCGCAAGCGACTTGGCCAGACCTTCCCAACTATCAACCGTACGCAGTTCAACGCGGCGGTTAAGCTTGGCGGACAAATACTCGGCCAAAGGCCGATAAGTTGCATCGTTTTTTTCCCGGTCAGGCTGAAACATCCCTACGCCAAACTTTAGCGCAGGACCACGATCCACCGGCGACGCGACAGACAAGGCACTCATCGCGACAGCACCCGTGGTCAACAAATAAGTCAGTACTTTACGCATTCGCAATCCTAAAATTTATATTATGAGGCGGATGGAAAGATACAAGGGGCATCGCGTCCAACGAAATGTAAATCCGCAAAACCTGCATGTGCCTTCGATTTTGTGTTGTCCGTATCCGAGGCCAGCGCCAACAAACTAATATTTGCCTGATCGCTGCCGTAAGCTTTTACGACATCTGACAATACGTCGACACGCTCAGTCACCCATTTCCCTGCGTCGGTCGCACCGCTACGCTTGACAATCATCTGCGTACGATCGGTATAAGCATTGAACTGACGATGACCGACAGGATTTTTATTATCCCAGACGTAATTCAATGCAGCATCTGGCACATGACCGCCATAAAGATTGCGCGCAAACTGAAGCTTTACACGCAAGCCAAAATCGATTTTATCGGCAGGCAACTTGAATGCAACGTATACCCTTGCGGCATAATCATCGCCCGCTTTGGTATTCATATCGGCATTTTTGACCACCTCCTGTACTCGCCAGCGCCAGCAAAGAATGGGGGTCGCCTTTAAATCAACCTCGACTCCGCGTGCGAGCAAGGCCATGCTGCCATCGGCTTTCGCCTCGACAGCCTGGACACCATCCCAGACTCGTATTTGGTAAGCAGTCGGCGCGATCCTGGTATCAAACTGAATGATGCGCCAAGGATCAGGAACAGGCCCTGTCATTGCAGGAAAACTTCCCACAATATTCGGACCCATCTGGGCACACGCGACACCCGAGATCACCATCATTACCACCACAAACTTGAGTTTCAATTACACGCTCCATGTCACTCATAAATTTGAAGAGAACGCTTTCTACTTGAAATCAATAGGCAAATACTCCAGGTCCTGTGGTTCGTCGATATCCCTCAGGGTTTCCAGCTCGGTCACAGCCCAGCCCAAACGAGAGAATCGATTCATTGTTTCCCCAAACACATGTTCTGTACTCCATTGCATCGCTTCAAAAATCACAGCATCATATTTAGCCAATCCAAGCAAAACATAACCACCATCTAGTGCTGGTACGATAGCTGCGGGATGTCGTTCCAGAGCGCTTGCCGCGTCTCGCAAATGCTCTACCCCAAGCTCAAGGCAGTCAGTTCCGATACACAAGATATTTTCACCGCCTGACAGCGTTCGCTGCACGACAGTCGACATACGCGCACCAAGATCCCCTTCGGACTGACGGCTCCACTCGACCGTCTTTCCCACGGGCAGCGTTCGCAAACATTCATGTTTAGGATCCGGCGCTACGCATAGCTCCACGGGACCCACGCCAGCCTCTTTTGCGATCTCTACAGTACGCAACAACATTTTCGTAGCGAGTGCAGCCGCTCCTTCAGCACCAAGCACGCCGATCAAGCGGGTCTTGCAAAAGCCTGGAATCGGAGCTTTAGCGAAAATGGCGATACGAGTAGGTTTTTGTATCATGTCATTCAGCGATATATATGCGCCAGTTCACTGGCTGGGACACCGCGCCAGTACGCCCAGCGCAAGCGCCACATCAATAAAATCGTTTTCCAAGCACCATTCTGATCCCAACGGCGGCCAGAAGTCTCCACACGATCGGCTAAGCATATTGGCGGACTGAATCGATTGAGACGCTTGCTCATTTCGATGTCCTCCATCAGGGGTTGTTCGGGAAAGCCCCCCGCGCGCTCAAACAGCTCACGCGTCATGAAAAATGCCTGATCGCCTGTGGCGATGCCTGTTAATCTTGAGCGCCAGTTCATACAAAAACTGATTACTCGGAGCCAGGGTGAACGTCCAACGATGCGCACATCGAAACGTCCCCAACCCATCTTGCTATTGAGATTATTTTCAATTTCATACAACGCCCCACGCGGAAGATGGGTATCCACATGTAGAAAAACCAACAGGTCGCTCTGCGCGGCGTGCGCACCGGCATTCATTTGTCGTGCACGCCCACGCACAGACTCCAACACGTCAAATCCGGCTTCTCTTGCCAGCTGAACCGTCCGGTCATTGCTTCCACCGTCCACCAGTAGTACACGGGCACCCATCGCACGCAACACATCGAGTTTGTTCAATTGCCGGGAGAGCACCGCACTCTCATTCAAAACGGGAACGATGATCAGAGTTTTCATAAACTAGCCCCGACGCCACGCGTGATAGCGGACGAGCCATTTCATCGCTGCTGGATTGGTATGCGCACGTCGCCATTCTCCGGCCACATATTTATTAGCTTCGGCCAAGGTCGGGTAGGTATGAATCGTTCCAAGGATCTTGTTCAATCCCAAGCCATATTTCATCGCCAATACAAATTCAGCCAGCAAATCGCCTGCATGTTCGCCGACAATCGTCACGCCTAAAATTTTGTCTTTGCCAGGGATGGTGAGGACTTTGACAAATCCATGATCTGTGCCATCCGCGATCGCACGATCTAGATCGTCGATTTCATAGCGTGTCGACTCAAAAGCGATGCCCTCTTGTATGGCCTCTTGCTCGTTCAAGCCCACACGCGCGATTTCCGGCGAAGTAAAGGTCGCCGCAGGAATGACTGAATAATCAACCTTGAAACGTTTGAACTGACCAAAGAGCGCGTTCACCGAGGCATACCAAGCCTGATGTGCAGCCGTGTGCGTAAACTGATAGGGACCTGCCACATCACCTGCCGCGTAAATATTGGGATATAGTGTTTCCAGATATTCGTTGGTCACCACCGTGCGCTGAGTTGGAATCCCCAACTCCTCCAGTCCATAACCTTGCAAGCGCGCCACGCGTCCCACCGCGCATAGCAACTCATCAAACTCAATGTGGCACTCAACGCCCCCATGTTCAACAACGATTGACTTGACAACGCCTCCGTCGACCTCTTTGCGCGCGCAACGTAATGCCTTGTGATCCGTCAAAATCGTCACGCCATCGCTGCGCATGGATTCGGTCAAGATTTCTGAGACCTCAGCATCTTCACGACTCAGCAAACGTCCTGACATTTCGATCTGTATGACCTGCGTACCTAATCTTGCGAAAGATTGAGCGAGTTCACAACCAATCGGACCGCCACCAAGCACAACGAGACGCTTGGGCGGCGCGTCAAATGCGGAGAATTTTTCCCACAGGGTATCGCTCGTCACATAGCCTACCTCGTCCAAACCAGGCAGCGCAGGCACAAATGGATGAGCACCAGCCGCGATCACGATGCTGCGTGTCGTTAAAACTTGGGTCGCACCGTTTTTATCTTTGATTTCTACTGTCCAAGGATTGATGACACGACCATAGCCATGCAGCACTTCCACACCCAATCCCGTATAACGCTCCACACTGTCATGAGGTTCGATTTTCTTGACGACTTCATTGACTCTGGCCATCACCTGACGAAAGCTGAATTCAGGTTGTGCCGCTTTTAAACCATAATGGTCCGCCTGTCGGATCTGCTGCGCCAGTTTGGCTGATTTGATCAAGGCCTTGCTGGGAACACAGCCATAATTCAGGCAATCACCACCCATCTTGTACGCCTCAACCAGAGTGACTTTGGCTTTGACAGCGGCGGCGATATATGAGGTGACGAGACCTGCCGCACCAGCACCAATGACCACCATATTTCGATCAAATTTCTTAGGCTTAAGATGATTCCACTTTGCATAGATTTTATTTTTTTTCAATACCTCAAGTATCTTTTTAGTGATGAGTGGAAACAAACCAAGAGCGGCCAGGGACAACAAAATTGCGGGCGATACAATTCCCTTGAGTGAATCAATCGCGGCCAGTTGCGTACCAGCATTCACATAGATCACAGTCCCCACCAGCATTCCTACCTGACTCACCCAGTAATATGTCAGCGTACGCATCTTAGTCAGCCCCATCAAGAGATTGATGAGAAAAAAAGGAAAGACCGGCACCAACCTCAAAGTGAAAAGGTAAAACGCACCCTCTTTCTCGATCCCATCGTTCATGGGCTTGAGCTTTTCGCCGAAATGTTGCTGCACCCAGTCTCGCAGCACATAACGCGCAGCCAAAAAAGCCAGTGTCGCTCCAACGGTCGAGGCAAATGACACCAATATAAAGCCCTGCACAAAACCAAAGATCGCCCCACCCGCAAGCGTCAGAACCAAGGCGCCGGGCAAAGAGAGCGCCGTGGCCAGGACATAGAGCAAAAAATATCCGAGAGCCATTTGAAGCGGAGCGGCGTCACGCCACGTATACAACTGTGCAAGACCTGACTTCAGTCCCTCAAGAGTCAACATTTGATGTAAATCAAAGCTAAAAAACACTGTCAGCAACCCGATCGCTACCAACAATAGCAAGACCCGCATCAGCGTTTTTTGATTCATTATTCTTTCAATGCTCCACTACAACTGCTACCTTGACCTGCAGTACACCCATAACAGTGATCCGCCACGAAAATTGAGCGTCCGGTAATATCAACGCCCAACAAATCTTTCAGATGCAGACCCCGGTCCAGATCCGCCATTTTCTCGATGTTGCGAGGCAACGGCAAAGCCAGCTGCTGATTGAAGTCACAGTCATATAAATAGCCCTCCCAGTCCACACTCACCAGACTGCGGCACATCACACCAGCCAGATTCGCCTGCTGAAAACTGTTGCGTAGCAATTCCATATAACTTTTGAAAGTACCCTTGGAAATCAGCATCGAACCAAAACGCTGAATGGGCATATTCGTCAAAGCGTAAAGTTCGTTGAAAACGATGCCAAAATGATTAGCCAACTCACGCTTGTAGTCTCTTTGCAATGCGCCCTGCTCAGGAGGCAGCGAGGGTCCTTGCGGGTTATAGACAAGATTTAAGACCAACGATGAACCGGGTTGACCATAGCCCAAAGCATTGAGACGCTGTAGCCCGGCGATGCTCTTGTCGAACACGCCCTGGCCGCGCTGCTTGTCGACATTTTCCAGTGAATAGCATGGCATCGAGGCAATCACCTCCACACCTTGTCCGGCCAGAAAGTCTGCGAGATCCTCAAAGCCAGGCTCAAGCAAAATCGTCAGATTACAACGGTCGATCACCCGCACGCCCAACTCACGCGCCGCGATGACAAGACGTCTAAAGGAAACATGCAACTCAGGCGCCCCACCCGTCAGGTCAAGCACTTCAATCTTGCGATCCTTGAGTACTTGCAACACGAGATCAATGTTTGTCTCGTCCATCATTTCAGTGCGATTAGGACCCGCGTTAACATGACAATGCACACAAGACTGGTTACATCGATATCCCAGATTGACCTGAAGCGTAGTCAACGCCTCACGTCTAATCCGCGGAAAATCGGTGTCTTTCAATAATGGTAGTGTGGCGTGCATGTTAGTCCTGTATGCTTGGTATACAAATAGTCGGATCCGGGACGGTTTTATTACACTTTCCCAACTGTTTTAACTATATTTTTTCTATTATTACTAAGTCCTTCCTTTTAATCAGATATTCATAGATTTTTACTCTGGCTAAATTTTTTGATAAATCCTCGATCAATCCAATCTTTAAGTCGCCAAACCCAATACCCTTCGAAAGAAAATCGCCCCCAAGAGGCAATCGCATACCGAGGTCCGCAGGCTAACAAGTACAGCGAACTCTTTCTGGGCCGATACTCCTTGAGCTGAGCCGCCGAATCGGCTAGTAACGCAAACAGGTTCTCAGCGAGCACAGGTCCCGCTTTGACCGCATGCACACCGGAACGCGCCATCTGGACATCTGTGCGCGCGCAGGTGTCCCCTACCGCGAAGACCTCAGGACGGTATAGCGTTCGATGGCAGGCATCCACCAAAATATACCCTTGCTCATTAAGCGACAGTCCCGATTGACGCAGCCATGCCAAGGGCTTTGCGCCTGTCGCTGCGATCACCTGATCGGCATAGATGCGATGACCATCTGAAAATTGCAAACCATCAACCACACCAGTCGCAGCTTGCTGATACAACACAATACCTGCTTGACGCGTATAGGCTAGTACACGTCGACGGACTGACGGGTGATGTCCTTTGAGCATACCGTCTGGCAATACCACAAGTTTCACATATGCTTTCGCACCTGCGCGCTTGAGGGCGTACTGCGCGGCAAAGGCGACCTCGACACCTGCGGCCCCCCCACCAATAACGACCAGGGTATAGTCCTTTTTGCAAATGGCACGCTTTTCAATGACAGGCCAATGATCAAAAAAATCATCCAGCGGCTTAACGGGCAACAAACGCGCCCCCAAGGCCGAGAGACCCTCTGTTTGCGTTTCACTGCCGACATCCAGAGACAAAAAATCATAGGTCATCTGCTGACCATCCGATAAAGTAAGCGTTCGAATATCCGCCGACATCGTCACCACAGTCGCCAAGATCATCCGGACACCGGAGGCTGTCACCAAAGGCTGCAAGTCCACTCTGCTCTGCTCGCGCGTGTAGTGCCCGGCGATCCAGCCCGGCAACATGCCCGAGTAGTTTTGATAGCGATTCGGTGTGATCAGGATTACTTCGGTGCCCTGCGCTGGAGAACGGGCGAGCTTTTCAAGAACAGACAGATGAGCATGCCCAGCCCCAACAAGTACTAATCGTTTCATGACTCTCCCCCGCATATGGGTCGTCTACCACACATTCTTTTGCATTCTGTCTGTATAGTCGTGATCGCGCATGGATTTCTTACACTTTCGCATCATAGTGTTAATAAATCATCGCAAAATTCCTGAAAAGTTTGAAAAAAGCGAGGTTCAGCATGCAAAAGCCCATCATCGGTGTGATTGGTGGAAGTGGTCTCTATCGTATGGAGGCGCTCGAAGACCCGGTCGAACACACGCTGACAACTCCTTATGGCGCCCCGTCAGACAGCCTGGTGACCGGCAGAATCGGCGCCGTCCCCGTTGCCTTTCTGGCCCGTCATGGACGCGGACACAAGCTATTGCCCTCAGAACTTCCCTTTCGTGCCAATATCCACGCGTTCAAGCAGCTTGGCGTCAAATACCTGCTCTCCGTCTCCGCGGTCGGCTCCTTGCGCGAGGACTACCGTCCGCTCGATATGGTCTTGCCTGATCAATTCATCGATCTGACCAAAAAACGCGACAACACCTTTTTTGGCGATGGCGCGGTCGCTCACGTGTCGATGGCCGAACCTGTTTGCTCCAAACTTACCGATATTTTGGCT
>JACCDU011342374.1_pt1 | contig 11618 bp, 30 predicted proteins | sample 7446081 | NCBI WGS metagenome assembly JACCDU01 (sample SAMN15323447, study PRJNA562643) | freshwater metagenome | isolation source: river surface water | place: USA:Blue River Watershed | collected 2017-08-17 | reverse complement strand
ACTTCTGTATGCCATATGTTTAAGTGCCAATACAAAAATGGGTTGATATAAACACCACCCATCATAGCTCCATTTAAACAAAGCTCTTTATGAAAATCAAAAAATGGTTTATACTCAGCAGACTCCTTATCAGGAACTCTCTTCTGGTTAACGAACCAATCTTTATAATCTATATTTTGTAGTTGCATTATTTTCTATTTGCTAAGAACTCAGCAGCAGCTCCTGATAATTCTCCTTTACTTCTCTCCTCCACTTTAGCTTCTTCTTTTTCACGAAGCTTATCCACCACCTCTAGTAAAGCTAAATAGTTTTTCATTGTTTCTTGAATAAATTTTCCTTGAGCTTCAATTGATGCTACCACCATTGGCATAACACCACCTTTTGCTGTAGGCTTCCACTCAATCCTATCCTTTAACTCATGCATTGGATTTGCATCCACATAAGCTCTCCAAGATTGTAGTTGTTGTTCAGCCCATTCAAGTTCTGTATTTACATATGTAGTTTTCTTAATAGTCGCCATAATCTTCGTCTTCCTCTTTTAGTATATTATCAAGATCCATACCTTCACGAATAATCTTATCTAACTCAGCTTCATCTGTATGAGGAACGTCCATCTCAAGCTTTGTTTTGTATTTGTCTAAAGCAAATGCTAACTCTTTATCTGTCATACCCCAGACATCTCCATATTCATCAAGTGCTGTAGAGAGATGTCTACCCAAATTATAAGTGGGGAAACTTTTATGTAGTTCCTGTAGCGTATGTAGACACTTTTGATAATGTGTTTTTTTACTCATTATATTAAGTCGTTTAAATCGTCCTCTGAAAGCTTTGTGTCAAAGAACTCATCTGTCAAATCTATAGGAGCATTTTCAAAGTTCTTTCTGCCTTCTTCTGTCATGTAATCTTTAGAGAAACTTATAGCCACTCTATCCTGCTCTTCGTCAGGAACCCCTGTGATGTCGATATAATCCACACCTCTATTATATATCTCCACTAATATATCTATCAATCTATCTAATGGAATCTTTTTTAACATTACTGGTTCTTTACTCATTATCTGCAGCTTGTTTTACTTCTTGCTCAATTTCTGGATTCTCCAAGACAGCTATCCATTTACTAAGTGGACAGCTACAAGATAGGCACTTGGTCTTTGCAGACAGTGTGCATCCACATTGTGTACAGTGATCGTCTGGACGATTTGTTTTGTGGTACATAGAATGATGTTCACATTCTAGGCAAATCTTTGTTCTTTCCTTCCCCACCTCAATTATCTGAGTTTTCAATTCTGCTGGAGGCACGAGGTTGTTTCTCCAACCCTCGTATATTTGGGCGAAATTAAGTTTCATATGTAATTTTTGGTTTTAATATCTCTAAGTCCTTCATTGTCCCATCTAGAACAATCTTCGTGTATGCCTTCTTCTGGTCTGTGGCGAGGTCACTGGCAATTACTCCTTCACACATTTCTTTCTTCTTCAACAGCTTCTCGTATTTTTTAACAGCCTTCTTATCATTAAACAGAAACTTACCAAACCCAGAAATCTCTACACTCTTACTATTTGTCATAGCTTCGTTGGCAGATTGGAACTGGTGGTTGACAACAGCCTCTAGGGTCTTTTCACTCATCATCATCTTTACAGCAAGGGTTCTAATTAGGTAGTCCTTGACAGACATACTTATTGGCTTATCCATGCTTCAATGTAATTTGTAAAACAATGTTGTTCTCGAAGTTGATGACAATGGCTGGGTTCACCTTCACCTTTGTCCCATCCTTTATAAATACCCCCACCTTCTTCAGCCTACTAATTATGTTATTGATGGAAGCACTAGAACTGGAATATTGCTCACAGAATTCCTTACGAATGTTAGCATAGGATATATTCCCCTTTACAGCAGCAAAGGCTACAAGCTGTATCTCCCTGTGGGTGAGTCCTAGGTTGTTCACAGCAGACAATACATTGTAGTACATTTCTGCCACCTGCATTGTCTCAGCGAAGGACCTATTTAGCTTCTGTGCTGTAATCTTTCTTTCCATAATTAGTTGATACAAAGGTATGTATAAATAACATATCCACAAATAACTATTTTAATTACTGTGTAAGTTAATGCTATATTATGCATCATTTCTAAAAAACACTATAAAAAAGATGATGAAGAACAATCCAATCCTTAACTCCTGCTCTATGTTACCATTCTGTGTATCATAGTGTCTATTGGTAATCCCTATCTCAAATGTAGTGGATCCAGGTACAACAAAGTCTATACCCATCTCGTAACTGTCATAACCTCTAAACCCTGTGATGATAGCAATCAATGTAAGAATCACCACACCAATACCAATAATAATGAACGTCATATCTAAAGCATTTAATAATTATAGAGAAGAATATTCTTCCCCACCCAACCAGCCCCAAAGTTACAGGTAAAAAACAATACCAACCAAATTTATTTTTATACCCCATAGGTTACAATGTCCCTTATAAAGGACTAAACTATACCCTATTGGGTGTTATATGTCCAGTTATTTATATAAACACCTGGACAAAATTGCTAGAGAGCCAATCATTTTTTCCTAGCCCAGTTACCAAAAATTTTTTTCTAGCCCCCCACCCATCGTGTAGAAGTGGGGTGAGACCACTCCATATTACAACCCCCAGTACAGTTTGGGTGGTGGACCATATCCCCACCTAATCATTAATTAACAAACAAAAAATTAAACAAGATGACAAAGAATTACGTTATCAACAATGGCAGTTTTACTGCATCAGGCAACTTCAGTGGTTACACAGCATTAGGCGAAAGAGTGCACATCTACAAGCGTCAGATGGAAGCATTAGGTTGCACTAAGAACGAAGACGTTAAGTTTCCTTTCTTTGCTATTGGTACGATGAAAACCATCAACCAATTAGACCAAGCAGGTAACACAGTTGGTACTGCAGAGAGATTGACAGCATTGTCAGCTTTCAAGACTCGTGAAGACATCAAGCAAGCTCACGCTGATTCTGCATTATTGGACATTGAGATTCAGCAAGAGATTAAAGCTCAAGCTTCTACAGCAGGATTAACTGATGCTGCAATCAATAGTTTATTGTCAGTAGCATTCTAATTGACTAATAACAGGCTCTCTTAACTGAGAGTCTGTTATTATATATAAGGGTGGGTGTTATGAACACGTTTGGGTGGGAGAATTATGTTCCACGTAGAACATTTTATGTAGATGAAAATGTTGCTGTGGGTACATCACACACCTATAAACCATTATTAACCAATGTCTTATTTAAGTCTAACATATGGCATAAATATAGCATTAAAGATACGTTCTGCTTAACAAGTAGATAGTCTAGTCCTAGATGATGAGAAATAGAGTTGTTCTCTATATGGGCAAAACATGTTGCATTATGAATACATTAGAATATACAAGCTGAGGCAACATAGGCTGTATATTCGCTTTTTAACACACAACACATTTAAACCAATCAATTATGAAATTAATTAAGCATTTAATCAACATTATGTTTCTTTGGAGCATTCCTTACATTCTATTAGCATTCTTTATGCTTATTACATGGTTCTCTTTTAGCTATAGAGAAGTGATTATATCAGGTTTATGGAATGTTATTCTGTTTTTCTATTGTCTTCTTACAGCTTTATTATATATGATAAGCTTAGGAGAAACAGATGAGATGTCAATCATTAAAGTATAACGCTAATGAGAGACAGTTAAACCAGTCTCTTATTTGCATTCAATTCGCCCTGCGTTTCTACGTGGGGCTCTTTTTATTACGACAATATATATAGCATTATGCCTGAAACATACATATCTATAGATGAACTATTAGATAGAATGAATAGACATCCAGATGTCAAGAACGCTTCTAAAGCACAACAAATGTTAGATGCTTTAGGACGTAAACAAGACAGAACAAAGAAACCACGAGTACACATCACCAAGTCTAAAAACAAACAAAAATATTTATTGGTGGTTTAATAGATGTGTGTTAGTAAATAGAGAGCCCTTAAGCAAGGCTCTCTTATTTTTATTCATTATAAATAACATTAATATGTTTATAACAGCCAAACTAGTATTTGAATCATATATACCTGATACACTAACAAAAGGTATGTGGTTTAAACAACGCATTAAAGATGTCATATATGGTAGAATATATGAATATGATAGGATATTTCAAGCCAGTGCTCCATCACTATCACAAGAAGAATTTGACTCATTTGTACAACTACATGGTTATCCTGTTCGTCCTAAGATTGTATCAATCACAGCTAATCCTGATGATATAGCACATATATTGGCTACAGAGCATCAAATAGGTTGGTGGGATGAAGATCCAAACTCTGATGAGATGAGAGATATAGAGCTCAAAGACATCAATATGATCTTAGAAGACTATGATAGTGAGATAGAAATAGAGATAGATGACTCATATATTACTAGCTTGGAAGATGATGAAATCATTGTTCCAATATTATATATGGACAAAGTTACACTATCTTACCCAGGTGCACATGATGAAGAGTATGATGATTATGACGATGATTGGGATGATATGGATGACATAACAGACGAAGACCCAGAATAATTAATCACTAAAAACAAATAACATGGCTTACTCAACATGCTGTGGAGCACACACCACAATGCCTGAATTAGGTATATGTCCTGATTGCTTAGAACATTGCGATTGGGAATATCAAGAAGATGAAGGACCAGAACATGATAGTGCTGGATTTACATCTGATGATAGAATTGTCCAAGGACAATATATGGTAGTAGACGCTGACCATAATACAGAATAACTAATTTAATTATTAATCACTAACCAAATTAATTATGGAGAACATTTCACACACAGTGTATCCTGAACAACAGCTCACAGAAGCTGAATGGTTTGAAGAAACCAAAGCATCGTCTATGTATGTAGATAGAACACCTATTCATAATGCTAACAATATGAATAAGGAATATGATGAAGATAGATTAAATAAGTATTTTAAGCAATTAATGCTAACAGTTTAAATATCAATAAGTTATGGCAAATGAAAAGATACTCGATTACGAAGATAGAACTAGTAAGAGAGCAGTTCAAGCATTTCTATATCCTATGTTTAAACATTGTAAAAACATTGTAACACTAGCTGGACCAAATGCAGCTAGTGTTTGCAATAAGTTTGCAGATATGGGGTATAAAGATATTGAGATATGGGAAAGAGACACGCAAGTGTTAATGCATCAGCTCAATACTATTAAAAAACCTGTAAGAATGTATTTTGGTGACATAGTTAAAGCTGAACCAAATAGAATCAAGACTCTGTATGAGTTAGACTTCTGTGTTACAGCATCCTCATGTAAAGACGCTATTAAAAAATTCAACAGCAACTTTATCATGACCTTCTCAAGACGAGATAGATATGACAAACCATTAAATCTATTCTTAAAGACTAGAGATCAGATTATTAAGTCAATGACTACATACTTTGAACCTCTAACTTATTCACATGTACATACAAAGGATGGCTCTGAGTATTTATATGTAGAATATCATGACACATCATCAATGTGTTGTATCGCAAAAATTAATTAACAAACAATAAAACAATCACATCATGGCAAAGAAAATTCATTTCTGGACAGAAAAAGAAAAAACACACCTAACAAAGTTAGTTAAATCATCTAAGACTGCTTCTGAAGCAGCTAGAGAGTTTGTAAAGACATCTAAGAGACCATTCTTTGGTGTTCAGGTAATGGCAGGAAATATAAGAAAGCAATTGGGTATTGTAAAGGTTAAAACATCTAAAACTAGTAAATTAAACACGTCTACACAAAGAGGTGTTGAATTACCAGGTGGATTTGTATTCAACTTTACACCAAAGAAAGCTGAAATGTACGACAACCACGTAAGACTTTATTTCTAACCAGTAAATAACACAACATGAAACACACATTAGTCTACAGTGCAAGACCACACTGTAATCGTAGCATCTTAAGCTATGAGAATACACCAATAACTGATTTAGCAGTTAATAAATTCATTAACGCTATATTCAGATGTAAGAAAGCTCAGGCTCGCTTGCAGTTCAAAGATGGTATGCTTTTTTATACACCATCAAATGAATACATTTTAAGAGTTAAATCTATTAAAAAATGAGCAAGTATGAACTTAAACAAGTGACTATTCTAGAGATAGAAGTAGAAACACAAAGACAACAAATAAAAACTTTGAGAGAAACAATTGCTCATCAAGAAAAAATTATTAAATTGCAAGAAGAAGCTGCTGAGAGACACAGCAAACTTGTAAGTGGTTTATTGGTCGATCTCTCAAGCTTATTAGGTAACATGTCACAATAAATACATATGACAAAAAAACATAAAGAAAACTTAGAGAAATACAAAGGTTATTTCTTCTTAGCAGTAGATAAAGATGGTGTAAGCGTCACCTATGATCATGGTGATGATAAAGCAATCTTTGCTGCAGCATTTGCATCAGCTATGAAAAAAGATGAAGATTTATTTGATGTCATCAGCACTGCAATCATGGCAATGATAGATGATAAGTTAAAAAAATAACCAAAATATGCAATATATTTCCAATTGTTTAATGTTTAGTGCCCCCAATTCGCTAAATGTTAGACAAAAGGAAGTATATTTCTAATAACATGCATTAAATTACACATTATGAGATGGGAAATTGAAAATGAAACATCACCAGAATTAGGTGACATTAGATTTGTTACCAGATTTGCATGGTTACCAACAGTTGTTCTTAGTAAGATAACACTAACTGATCATATGATATGGTTAGAGTTATATGTTGAAGAACAAGAATATAGATGGTCTCGTGACAATGTTTGGGCAACATATCAACCACAATGGACAACTGTAGCTAAAACAATACATGTATAATTATGTATTGTTGTAATAATTAATTATATTTGTAAACTAAATCAATTACTATGTATTTACCAACATGGATAGAAACAGTTATCTATATGATGATAGGTTTATATGGAATACTAATAATCAAATTACTTGTAGACTTATTTAAAGTGATTAGAAGTAAGTAATCTATAGGGGGTGTTATGGATTTGATTGATATGAGATGGGTAGTATCGCATGCAAGGACTGATAGAGTCCAAACAATCTATCGAAAAACAAATGTAGAATTATCTACTATGACCTTTGATGACATGATGTCTTTCATTGGTGCTGAGGAAGCAATTGCAGCCTAGCAGGTGGGTGGCAACAACCTACATCTTTAAACAAAGTTGCACAAGTTTTCTCTGTAGTCATATAAACAGAGTGGTGGTAGATTAGTCACCCAGACGATCCCAAACTACTGATCAGAGAATTGTCTAGACTTCATGTCTATAGTAATGTATGGTGGGAAACCTATTACATATTCTCAGAGCTAAGCATGTAAGAATGGTATTATTTATACTTATCAAGACAGGGGTTCGACTCCCCTCACCTCCACAAAAATATTTATTATGAAACTAACAACAAAACAGAAGACATTCTTGTCTGTGCTCTCTGTAGCAGTAGGAGCAGCATTAGTGTACATTGCATTTGAATATGTCCCAAAAACAATGGGAAAGGTATTCTTAATCGTATGGGCTTTCATTATAGTTAAATGGGTTAATGACCTAATCAAGCACAATCAAAATAATTAATCGTGGAACATCCAGTAGATGAAAACAACTATCCATTATTTGATGGTTTAGATGGTTTAAAACAAAAGCCTATGAAAACAGCAATGCAAGAATTAATTGAGTATTTAAGGAGTTTAGCTTTTAGTAAATGCCATCTTGGAATGGGAGATATTATGCTTACTCAAGGTCATATTGATGAATTAGAAGAAAAATATATTGAAAAAGAAAAAGAGCAGATGATAGAAGCTTATTATGACCATATAGATGGAGTTTATAGTTATAGAGAAGCAGGAGAAAGATACTACAACCAAAAATATAACCAAAACAAATAATTATGGATGTAATCATCTATGATATAGAAACCATGCAAGAACTATTTCTTGTAGGACTATATATACCAGACCAGGATAAGTATTTTGAATTTGAGGTGAGTAAGAATAAGAATCAATTAGATTCATTCTTTACGTTTGCTGAAGAAAACAAAGAACGTTATTGGGTGGGATATAACAACTTACGCTTTGACTCTCAGGTTGTTGAGTGGATCATGCGTAATTATGAACAGTGGCATGAGCTCACTGCTTTAGATGTAACAGCTAAGATTGCTCAGAAAGCTGCAGATGTTATTGATGATGCTAATTATGATGTCTTTCCTGAATACAGAGAAGAGAATCTATCTCTCAAGCAAATAGATTTATTCAAGGTGAATCACTATGATAATAAGAATCGTAGAGTGAGCCTGAAGAGACTAGAGTTTGAGATGGATCTTGAGAACATTGAAGAGATGCCTATTCATCACACTAAAACAAACATGACAGATGAAGAAATTCAACTTACAAAAGATTATTGTCGTAATGATGTTATGGCTACACACTCCTTTTATAAGATTACTACAGGTGATTGTGATCATCCTCTTTATAAGGGAAATAATCAGATTGAACTAAGACAAGATATATTTGATGAGTTTGGTATACCATGCTTAAACTATTCTGATAGTAAGATTGGTGATGAGATGATTAAGAAGTATTATTGTGAAGAGAAGAAGATTGATTACAAAGAGCTACCAAAGAAAGGATTCTTTCGAAAGGTGGTGCATGTAAAAGATTGTATTGCTCCTTACATAGACTTCAGAACATCCAAGCTAAAAGAGTTCTTCATAAAGGTAAGACGAGAGACATTAACACAAAAGGATGACTTCAAAGAATCAATTGAATTTTATGGCAACATCTACACATTTGCAAAAGGTGGCTTACATACAGAAAACAAGCCTAAGATATTTGAAGCTGATGATAATAATATTATTGTGGATTGGGATGTATCCAGTTATTATCCTGCTATCATCATTAACAATGGTCGCTATCCAAAGCATTTGGGTCCTGAGTTCCTTAGAGGCTATAAGCAAATGTTTGACAAACGACTTGAACTCAAGCCCCTTGCAAAGAAAGATAAAAAAATTAAAGGAATTGTTGGAGCACTTAAGCTTGCAGTTAACTCTGTATATGGTAAGTCTAGCGACATGCAGAACTGGATTTATGACAGACAGCTCACAATGTTCACAACAATCACAGGAGAACTAAGCTTACTTATGCTTATTGAAGCATATGAATTGGAAGGTATACGTGTAATATCAGCTAATACAGATGGTGTTACAATCATGTTAGATAAGTCACTAGTTGACAAGATGCATGAGATTAACAAATGGTGGATGGAATTAACCAGCTATGAGTTAGAACGTACTGACTATTCTAAGATTATATTCTCTACAGTAAATGACTATTTAGCAATTAAAACAGATGGAGAAATTAAAAAGAAAGGTGACTTCCTTACTGACTTTGAGCTTCATAAGAACAAGTCAGCTCGTATTGTCCCTATTGCTCTCGAGCGTTACTTTGTTAACAATACTCCTGTGCATACCACTATTACCAATCATACGAATCTATACGATTTTTGTCTCAGACAAAAAGCAAGCAAAGACTTCCACTACGAAGGAATAGCTAATGGTAATACAACAGTGTACAACAAACTTATTAGGTATTATGTAAGTAATACAGGTGAAAAACTATTAAAGGTTAAGAATCCTGATTGCGACACCAATGCTGCAGATGTATCACAAGTTGAAGCAGGCGAATGGGTAATGACAGTATGTAACTATCTACCCAAAGACTCTTCTACAGCTAATGTAAACCACGCTTACTATATAGAGAAAGCAGAGAACATTATACACAAGATACAACTAGAAGGCAAGAAAAGAAAAATAGTAATTAACCCCAATCAAACAAGTTTATTCTAATGACACGAAAACATTTTAAATATGCAGCAGACCAAGTGGTTGATAACTGCATAGAAAGAGGATTAAGAAATCCTAAAGATTTAGATCATTATTGGGCTTATGTAAACTTATTTACTGAGTTTAGTGATAAGTTTGATCAGGATAAGTTTGATGAATATATAAATAAAAGAATCTAATGGAGAAGGTAACAAGAGAAAACTTAGCAGAACATTTATTAAAATACCAACTAGATATGGTTGGTAAGAACTTCGATGATGCTATGAGCACAGAGAACTGGTATACATTATGGACTATGACAACAGAAGAGCATGATGCATTCAAACGCTATGCTATTCCATTGATCAAAAAGACATTGAAATGTAATAAAGGTAAAGCAGAGAGCACATTTGCATTCTTTGATTTACAGTTTGGATTACGTGTATCAGACAAGAAGTTTGGTAAGCCTACATTATGGCAAAGATTTATTAACCTATTTAAAACTAAATAACATGGGAGCAAGTTGGTTTCAAATAAACAGATATGGTAAGTCTTTAGAAGATGCATATGATACTGCTAGAGAAATGGCAATAGAAGAATCAGGAAATGATTCATATAATGGTACAATCAGCACTACACACCAATGTGCAGATCTTACAGCTCAATTTAAAAGAAGTGGTAAGAGTTTATCAGAGTATATAAATATGCAAATGGATAAGTTACATAAAAGAGATTGTGCTGCCATATGTATAGAAGAACCCAAAGCTAATACTAATAAGACTAAGTCTCAAGTGGAGCACATAGTTACACCAGGTACTAAGAAATGGATACTTAAGTATGAAGTAGAACATTATTATGGTGATAGTGGAGTGATTGCTTCTTGTCCTCAGAAAGGTGATGCTGTTAAAATGGCTAGAGCTTACACAGAAGCACATCAAGTTCCTACTACAGTTATAATGCGTAAAGTGTTAGTGGGTCCAAAGCCTGTAGTAGCTAAGATTACATATAAAAGATCTACATCAGAGAGACCAGGTAGATGGGTATTCTTTGGTTGGGCAGCAGAATAATTAAAACAATATAATATGAGTGAAAAATTACAAGTGAGTTATTTCTCAGCTGTATGGTGTGGACCATGTAAAATGTTCAAACCAGCATTTGAAGATGCAGTGTCAGAATATGGAGACCAAATTGATGTAAGTTTCTATGATGTAGACACTGATCGTGAAGCAGCAATGGCTAAGATGATTGCTGCAGTTCCTACAGTTATCATGACTAAGGGCACAGAAGATGTGTTCAGAAATGCAGGAGTGATGTCTAAAGCAGCATTAAAAGAACAAATAGAAAAACATAAGTAATATGCCAGATATCAGTATGTGTACAGGTGGTAATTGTCCATTAAGACTAAACTGCTATAGATACACAGCAAAACCAGAACCATTAGGACAATCTTATTTTGGAGAACCCCCATACATGTTGAAGTTAATGCTTGATTCTAAAGAGAAATCATTAGGAGTGGCAACATCAGCGTGTGCTTATTTTTGGAATAATGAAGAATACAAACGAACAGAAGAGAAATCCTCTAATTAATCAAGATTGGGAGCGTGAAGCTCAGAAAGATTTTGTATATTTGTACGAAGAACAACAATTACTAGAGCAAGAGATTAACAGAAAGCCTGCACAAATAGTAGTTGTT
>JACCDU010138413.1_pt1 | contig 11624 bp, 9 predicted proteins | sample 7446081 | NCBI WGS metagenome assembly JACCDU01 (sample SAMN15323447, study PRJNA562643) | freshwater metagenome | isolation source: river surface water | place: USA:Blue River Watershed | collected 2017-08-17 | reverse complement strand
TGGTGGCGATCGGCAAACTCGATCAATGACGAAATTAACAACGGTTGGTTTTGCATCAAGCCCAGCATGTTTTGTCCTCTGATTTATTTCCGCACGGTCGTGCTATTTCACACCAATGCATTGTGCCAAGACTTTTCAGCGTTTTTCGCGAAGCCCTCTGAAAAAACAAGCCTATGGCTTTCCCGAGACAATCGTTGCCATGATTTCCGCCCCTGATACACCCACACCTGCGCCACTTGAACTCCCCTGGCAGCAGGTCGATGCGCATCTGGGTTCTTGGCTGAATACGCCGTGTTTGCCCACGCCCTTGCCCGCAGCGCATTGGGTAGCACACAACGACACGCTACGCCAAGCCTTGGGCTTGCCCACTGACTTTTGGCAACACCCACAAGCCTTGGAAGCTTTGAGCGGCAACTTGGTGCTGGCAGGCAGCACGCCCCATGCCAGCGTGTACAGCGGCCACCAATTTGGCGTTTGGGCCGGTCAATTGGGCGATGGGCGTGCGTTGAGCTTGGGAGAGCTGCGTACCCCCACGGGCATACAAGATATTCAACTCAAAGGCGCAGGCCCGACGCCCTATTCGCGCCGGGGCGATGGGCGTGCTGTGTTGCGCTCCAGCATTCGTGAATTTTTGGCGAGTGAGGCCATGCACGGCTTGGGCGTCGCCACCACCCGCGCCTTGTGCGTCACAGGTTCTCCGGGGCGCGTGCAACGCGAAGAGATAGAAACTGCAGCCGTGGTCACCCGGGTGGCGCCGAGCTTTGTGCGGTTTGGCCACTTTGAACACTTTGCCTCGAACGGCGAACACGAGGCCTTACGTGCGCTGGCAGACCATGTGATTGCGCACCACATGCCCCAGCTGCAGGCCCTCAGCGGCCCGGACCGCTATGTGGGCATGTTGCAAGAAGTCACACACCGCACGGCCAAACTCATGGCGCAATGGCAGGCGTATGGCTTTTGTCATGGGGTGATGAACACCGACAACATGAGCATCTTGGGCCTGACCTTGGACTACGGCCCGTTTCAATTTCTAGACGGGTTCGATCCGGGTCATATTTGCAACCATTCCGACCACCAAGGACGCTACGCCTACGCCAGGCAACCCCAAGTCGCGTATTGGAATTTGTTCTGCTTGGGCCAAGCTTTGATGCCGCTGATTGACGAACAAGCTCCGGCATTGGCGGCCTTAGAAAGCTACAAAACCACTTTTCCGCAAGCCTTGGACCAGCGCATGCGCGCTAAGCTGGGCCTCACCGACGAGCACGCACAAGACCGCGGCTTGATCGACAGCCTGCTCCAAGCCATGCACCAAGACCGGGTTGACTACACCGTGTTCTGGCGTCGGCTCAGCCATGCGGTGGCCGAGTCCCATCATGCCCAGCATGCGTTTGAACCCGTGCGCGATTTGTTTTTGCACCGCGAGGTATTCGATACCTGGCTCGATACTTATCTGGCACGCCTGGACAGCGCCGCCCAAGCAGGCGCCAACCACAGGCATGCCACGGGCTTGCAGATGCTCACCACCAACCCCAAGTTCATCCTGCGCAATCACCTGGGCGAGCTGGCCATTCGCCAAGCCAAGACCGGCGACTTTGCCATGGTCCAAGATTTGTTGACCGTGCTCCACACGCCCTATGACGAACACCCGTCGTTTGAAAGCTGGGCAGGACTTGCGCCAGAATGGGCCGCCTCCATCGAAATCAGTTGCTCCTCATGAAAATTCAAAAAACCGACGACCAATGGCGTGACTTGCTTCAAGCCAAACACGCCGAACCCGTGGCTTTTGAGGTCACCCGCAAAGCCGCCACCGAACGCCCCTTCACCGGCAAGTACGAAGACCATTGGGCACCGGGCAGCTACCACTGCATTTGCTGCGAAGCCAAGTTGTTTGATGCCAGCACCAAATTCGACGCCGGCTGCGGCTGGCCCAGCTTCCACACTGCTGCCGAGGCATCGGCAATTCAAGAAAACCGTGACACCAGCCATGGCATGGTGCGGGTCGAAACCGTGTGTGCGCAATGTGGCGCCCATTTGGGTCATGTGTTTCCAGATGGCCCTGCCCCCACTGGCCTGCGCTACTGCATGAACTCGGCTTCGTTAGACTTCGTGCCCAATGACTCGGGTAACACATGAAACTTCTTCTTGATTTCTTTCCCATCGCCTTGTTTTTTGCAACCTTCAAGGCATTTGGTATTTTTGCGGCCACCAGCGTGGCCATCGTCGCTACGGTGGCTCAAATTGCGTGGTTGCGGCATAAAAATGGCGTGGTTGAGCCCATGCAGTGGGTGAGCCTGGTCGTGATCGTGGTGTTTGGCGGCGCCACCTTGCTGACACAAGACGAAACCTTCATCAAATGGAAGCCCACCGTGTTGTATTGGCTCATGGGTGGCGCTTTGTGGCTGGGTTATTTCATCTTCAAACGCAATTTCTTGCGCCAGCTCATGGGCGCGCAGCTGGAGCTACCAGAGCACGCATGGAAAGTTTTGCTGCACAGCTGGGCCTGCTTTTTTGCACTCATGGGATGCGCCAATTTGTGGGTCGCGAATCACTTTGACACCGACACCTGGGTCAGCTTCAAATTATTTGGCGGCCTCGGTTTGATGCTCGTGTTTGTGTTGCTCCAAGGCATTTACATGAGCCGATTCATCAAAGAAACGCCTGAAGACTCGCAGCCATGAACATCACCGCCCAAGCCTTGACAGAGCGCCTGACCCAGCGCTTGGCACCTACTTTTTTAGAAGTCATCGACGAAAGCGCCGCCCATGCTGGGCATGTCGGCGCCAACGGCACGGGCTCAGGCACCCACTTTCGGGTACGTATTTACGGTGCTCAGTTCGCGAGCAAGCCACGCGTGGCGTGCCATCGGCTTGTGTATGATGCATTGCAAGATTTCATAGCCCAAGGCTTGCATGCTTTGGCCATCGAAATGACAGAAAACCCGATTGAGAGCAATTGAATGAAAAAGCAAATGGTTTGGACAGCTGCAGCTGCCGTTGTGTTGGCAACGTTGAGCCTGGGCGCATCGGCGCAAAACATCGCCATCGTCAACGGTAAGGCCGTGCCTAAAACACGTGCCGAGGCACTGACCCAGCAAGTGGCCCGTTCAGGCCGTCCCATCACACCCGATGTCGAAGCTCAAATCAAAGAAGAAGTCATCGCCCGCGAAATCTTCATGCAAGAAGCGCAAAAGCGTGGCCTGGATGCCACCGATGACTTCAAGGCTCAAATCGAATTGGCGCGTCAAACCATTCTGATTCGCGAGTTGTTTGCTGAATTCCAAAAAACAGCCGCTGTGACGGACGCCGATGTGCAAGCCGAATACGACAAGTTCGTGGCAGCCAACGGCGGCAAAGAGTACCGCGCGCGCCACATCTTGGTGGAAACAGAAGCCCAGGCCAATGCCATCTTGGCCAGCCTGAAAAAAGGCGGCAAGTTTGAAGACATCGCCAAAAAGCAATCCAAAGATCCAGGTTCAGGTGCCAACGGTGGCGACTTGGACTGGGCTGCACCTGGCAATTTCGTCAAAGAGTTCTCAGACGCCATGATCGCGCTCAAAAAGGGCGAAGTCACACCCGCCGCTGTGAAGAGCCAATTTGGTTTCCACATCATCCGTTTGGATGACGTGCGTGAAGCCCAGTTGCCCAAGCTCGAAGAAGTGAAGCCCCAAATTGCACAACAGCTGCAACAGCAACGCATGGCGACTTTCCAACAAGAATTGCGCGCCAAAGCCAAGGTCGAATAACCTTACCTTTGCCCTTGCACACAGCGGCCTTCGGGCCGCTTTTGTTTTTCAGATAATCCTTGTATGTCCTTGCTCAACCACCAACTCGAACTGCTGGCCCCTGCGCGTGATGCCGACATTGGCATTGCGGCCATTCACCACGGCGCAGACGCGGTGTACATCGGTGCCCCCGCCTTTGGTGCACGCGCCGGTGCCACCAATACATTGCGAGACATTGAACGTTTGTGCCAAGAGGCGCACCGCTTCAACAGCAAAATTTTCATCACCCTCAACACGATTTTGCGCGACGACGAACTCGAAGCCGCACGCCAAATGGCTTGGGACGTGTACCACGCAGGCGCGGATGTGCTGATCGTGCAAGACATGGGTTTGCTGGAGTTGGACTTGCCGCCCATCCAGTTGCATGCCAGCACGCAAACCGACATTCGCACGCCCGAGAAGGCGCGCTTCATGCAAGACGTGGGCTTCTCGCAAATCGTGTTGGCGCGCGAGCTCACGCTACAGCAAATCAAAGCCATCCATGATGTGCTCGATACCGAGCGCTGCAAACTGGAGTTCTTTGTGCACGGTGCGCTGTGCGTAGCCTATAGCGGCCAGTGCTTCATCAGCCATGCCCACACAGGTCGCAGCGCCAACCGCGGTGACTGCAGCCAGGCCTGCCGCTTGCCTTACCACGTGACCGATGCCCAAGGCCGCTTCATCGCGCATGACAAGCATGTGCTGTCGATGAAAGACAACAACCAAAGCGAGAACCTCGCAGCCTTGGTCGATGCCGGTGTGCGCAGCTTCAAAATCGAAGGGCGCTACAAAGATATGGCCTATGTCAAAAACATCACCGGCCACTACCGCGTGTTGATCGACGAGCTGATTGAAGCACGCCAATATTCGACAGATCCCGAGCGTCCACCGCTCCATCGTGCATCGAGCGGCAACACCACGCTGTACTTCACGCCCAACCCCGAACAAAACTTCAACCGCGAATTCACCGACTACTTTGTGCAAGGCCGCAAAGAGGACATCGGCGCGTTTGACTCCCCCAAAAACCCAGGTATTGTGTTGGGTGAGGTTGTCAGCACGGGCCTCAACTGGCTTGAAGTGCAGCCTTACGACAAAGACAGCGTGCTGCACAACGGCGATGGCCTGTGCTACTACGACCTCCAAAAAGAACTGGTCGGCGTGGCCATCAACCGTGCTGAAACGACGGCCAAAAAAGGCGTTTGGCGCCTGTTCCCCAAAGACCCGATGGAAGGCTTTCGCGATTTGCGCGCAGGCATGGTCATCAACCGCAACCGCGACATGGATTGGGTGCGCGGGCTCGAGAAAAACTCCAGCGAACGCCGCATCGGCGCATGGGTGGAGTTTTCAGAAACACCGCAAGGCTTTGCGCTCCAACTCACTGACGAAGACGGCCACACAGCCAGCGCCTCCCTCACCTGCAACAAAGAACTGGCCAAAGACGCCGGGCGCAACGATGCCAGTCTGCGCGAACACCTGAGCAAATTTGGTGCAACTGTGTTTGAAGTGCTCAATCTGCAAATCAACCTCAGCCAGCCTTGGTTTGTGCCCGCCTCGTCGCTCAACGCCCTGCGCCGTGATGCTGTGGCAGCCCTGGAAGAAACGCGCTTAGACGCTTACGAACGTCCCTCACGTGCCGCAGCCGTTGAACCCCCAGTGAGCTATCCCGAAGACTCATTGACCTACCTCGCCAACGTGTTTAACCAAAAGGCGCACGACTTTTACGCCAAACATGGCGTGAAAGTGATCGAAGCGGCTTACGAAAGCCACGAAGAACTGGGCGAAGCCAGCTTGATGATCACAAAGCACTGTGTGCGCTTCAGCATGAGCCTGTGCCCCAAACAGGCCAAAGGCGTCACTGGGGTGCAAGGCACTGTCAAAGCCGAGCCGCTGATGCTCATCAACGGCAGCGAAAAACTCACCCTGCGCTTTGACTGCAAGCCCTGCGAAATGCATGTGGTGGGCAAGATGAAAAAATCGGTGCTCAACCAACGCATCAAAGAGATGACTGAGACGCCCATGACGTTTTACAAAACGCGTCCATGACAACTCCCCGTTCGGTCTGTGTGTCCGTCTTCATTGGGCAAGTGCAAGCCTTGCCCGAATCGGGTCGCCTCACGGGCATGTACAAATCGGCAGTGCAAACGCCGATTGCTTTAGGCATGAATGGTCTGGCTGGTGATGAGCAAGCCGACAAGCGCGTTCATGGCGGTCCGGACAAAGCCGTACACCTCTACCCCACACGCCACTATGCCCGCCTGGCTGCACAATTTCCTGACGCGGCACCGTTGATGCAACCCGGCAGCATGGGCGAAAACATGGCCACGCCCGACCTCGACGAACACGATGTGCGACTGGGTGAGGTGTGGCAACTCGGCACCGCATTGATTCAAGTTTGCCAGCCACGCAACCCCTGTTGGAAGATTGACGAACGTTTTGGCGTAGAAGGCATGACCTTGTTCATTGACCAGCATCTGCTCACCGGTTGGTATTGGCGTGTGCTGCAAACCGGTGTGGTAAATCCCGCTGATACCCTGGTGCTGCACGAAGCAGCCAGTGACGCGCTCACCTTGCACCAAGCCATGACGTTGTGGCGTGCGCATCGGCCTGATTTGGATGCGCTCTCAAAGCTGGCCGAAACGGCAGGCATCGCCAAGGCTTGGCAGGACAAAATCAAGCAGCGGGTGAGCTACTTGATGAAATGAACAACCCAGCCGAGACTACCCCACCCATTTGCGCGCATTGCGCCACATCCGCATCCAAGGGCTGAATGCTTCGATGCCGCCCGAGGCGCCTAAGTCAGTCCAGCTCATTTGCACGTTGCGGAACACACGCTCGGGGTGCGGCATCATGGCGGTGAAGCGCCCGTCTGCTGTGGTGACCGCCGTCAGACCCGCCAAGCTGCCGTTGGGGTTGAACGGGTACTGCATCGTTGCCTGGCCGTGGTTGTCCACAAAACGCATAGCGCCAATCGCTTGAGCGGCATTGCCGCGTGTTTGGAAGTTGGCAAAGCCTTCGCCGTGCGCCACGGCGATCGGCAAACGCGCGCCGGCCATACCCGCGAAGAACAGCGAAGGCGACGCCAACACTTCCACCATCGAGAGACGCGCTTCAAAGCGCTCGCTTTGGTTGGTGGTGAAGCGTGGCCAATCTTGTGCACCAGGAATGATGTCGGCCAATTCGGCAAACATTTGACAGCCGTTGCACACGCCCAAGCCAAAGGTGTCGGTGCGTGCAAAAAACTGCTGCATTTGCTCAGACAACACCGGGTTGAAGGTGATGCTGCGTGCCCAGCCAATGCCAGCACCCAAGGTGTCGCCGTAGCTGAAACCACCACAAGCCACCAAACCTTTGAAGTCTTGCAGCTTGGCACGACCGGTTTGCAGGTCGGTCATGTGCACGTCATACGCATCAAAGCCCGCTTCGGCAAACGCATAAGCCATCTCGACGTGTGAGTTGACGCCCTGCTCGCGCAGCACGGCCACTTTAGGTTTCACACCAACGTTGATAAATGGAGCAGCCACGTTGTCGGTGATACCGGCTGGCAAATGCACATGCATGCCGGGGTCTGATGGGTTGCCAGCTGCGGCGTGCTCGGCATCGGCGCAAGCCGGGTTGTCGCGCTGTTGGCAAATCTTCCAGCTGACGCTGTCCCACACCTGGTGCAGGTCAGCGAGTTTGGCGACGAATACTTCTTTGGTGTCGCGCCAGACGCTGATTTCGCCCTTGCCTTTGTCGATGGTGGACGACTGAGGACGTGTTTTGCCCACGAAGTGGCTGTGCTTGGAGAGGCCATGCTCACGCAAGGTTTGCATCACCTCGTTGCGTTCAGACGTTCGCACTTGCAGCACCACGCCCAGCTCTTCGTTGAACAAGGCTTGCAGCGTCAGCTCTTCGCGACGGGCGCTGACCTGCGAGGCCCAGTTTTTGGTGTCGCCGTATTCAGCGCGGCTGTCGTTGATGCCGTCGCCTTCGGTGATCAGCATGTCCACATTCAGTGCCACGCCCACTTGGCCTGCAAAGGCCATTTCGCACACAGCGGCCATCAAGCCACCATCGCTGCGGTCGTGGTACGCCAAGATCTTGCCTTGTGCGCGCAATGCGTTGACAGCGTTGACGAGCTTGACCAAGTCTTGCGCATCGTCAAGGTCAGGCACTTGGTCGCCGGCTTGATTGAGCACTTGGCCCAAGATGCTGCCCCCCATGCGGCGTTGGCCCTCGCCCAACTGGACCAACACCAAGGTCGTGTCGTCGGTGTTATTGAGCTGCGGCGTCAATGTGCCGCGCACATCGGGGATGGACGCAAACGCGCTGATGATGAGACTCACAGGCGATGTCACCTTGTGCGTCGTGCCGTTCTCGCTCCATTGCGTGCGCATGGACAAACTGTCTTTGCCCACAGGAATCGAAATACCCAAAGCTGGGCACAACTCTAGGCCGACGGCTTTGACGGTGTCGTACAAGGCCGCGTCTTCGCCAGACTCACCGCAAGCGGCCATCCAGTTAGCGCTCAACTTGACGCGGGGCAACTCAAACGGTGCCGCCAACAAATTGGTGATGGCTTCCGCCACGGCCATGCGACCCGATGCAGGCGCATCGAGTGACGCGAGTGGCGTGCGCTCGCCCATGCTCATGGCTTCACCGGCGAAGCTTTGGTAGTCGGCCAAGGTCACGGCCACGTCAGCCACTGGCACTTGCCAAGGGCCGACCATTTGGTCGCGGTGCGTCAAGCCACCCACAGCGCGGTCGCCGATGGTGACGAGAAAACGTTTGCTGGCTACGGTCGGGTGGCTCAGCACGTTGATGACGGCTTCTTGCAAGCTCACGCCTGTGAGGTCCATGGGGGCGCTGGTGCGCGCTACACGCGTCACATCGCGGTGCATCTTGGGTGGTTTGCCCAAGAGCACGTTCATGGGCATGTTAACGGCGGCCTCTGCCGTTGCGCCTGCATGATGGGCCACGGTGACATCTTCATTGGCCACGGTCAGGTGGCGCTCTTCGGTCGCCACACCTACCACGGCAAACGGACAACGCTCGCGCTCGCAGAAGGCTTTGAATTGGGCTAGTGACTCGGGGGCAATGGCCATCACATAACGCTCTTGACTTTCGTTGGACCAAATTTCTTTCGGGGCTAAGCCAGATTCCTCAAGCGGTACGGCGCGCAAGTCAAAACGCGCGCCACGGCCGGCGTCGTTGGTGAGTTCAGGGAAAGCGTTGGACAAACCGCCCGCGCCTACATCGTGAATCGCCAAAATCGGATTGGCCTTGCCTTGTGCCCAGCAATGGTTGATCACCTCTTGCGCACGGCGCTCAATTTCGGGGTTGCCGCGTTGCACAGAGTCAAAGTCCAGCTCAGCCGCGTTGGTGCCGCTGGCCATGGAGCTGGCCGCGCCACCGCCCATGCCAATGCGCATGCCGGGGCCACCGAGTTGAATCAGCAAGGTGCCGGCTGGGAACTCGATCTTCTTGGTTTGTTCGCTGTCAATCACGCCCAAGCCGCCCGCGATCATGATGGGCTTGTGGTAGCCGCGTGTGACACCAGCCACCTCTTGTTCGTACTCGCGGAAGTAGCCGGTCAGGTTGGGACGGCCAAACTCGTTGTTGAACGCTGCGCCGCCCAGTGGACCTTCCGTCATGATTTGCAAAGGGCTGGCCATGTGTGAGGGGCGGCCCAATTGGCTGTCCCACAGCTTAGACACGGTGAAGCCCGACATACCGGCCTTGGGCTTGGAGCCACGGCCGGTGGCACCTTCGTCGCGAATTTCACCGCCATTGCCGGTGGAGGCACCAGGGTACGGCGAAATGGCGGTGGGATGGTTGTGGGTTTCGACCTTCATCAACACATGGTTGGTGGCGGCCACTTTTTCATACTGAGGGAGGTCTTTGCCATTGTGGGTGGCGATGAAGCGCTCGACTTCGTGGCCTTCCATGATGGAAGCGTTGTCCGAATACGCCACCACGGTGTACTGCGGGCTGGTTTTTTCGGTGTGGCGAATCATGCCGAACAGACTGTGAGTCTGTGCTTCGCCGTCAATGGTGAACTCGTCATTGAAGATCTTGTGGCGGCAGTGCTCGCTGTTGGCTTGGGCAAACATCATCAACTCCACATCGGTGGGGTTGCGTTGGAGCTGGGTGAAGGCGTTCACCAAATACGCAATCTCGTCCTCGGCCAAGGCCAAACCCCAACGCTTGTTGGCGTCTTGCAAAGCAGCTTCGCCACCCGTGAGCACATCGACGTGCTCCATCGGCGTAGGGTGCAGTTCGGTGAACAAACCCAGTGCTTCGTCGCGTGTGCGCATCACAGACTCGGTCATGCGGTCGTGCAACACATCGGCCACGGCAGCCAGTTGCTCAGGTGTGAGCGTGGCTTTGCTCAGCAAACCGTCTTTGAGCTGGAGGTGGAACTCGGTGATGCGCTCAATGCGCTTGAGCTGCAAACCGCAGTTGTGTGCAATGTCAGTCGCCTTCGATGCCCAAGGCGACACCGTGCCAAAACGTGGCGTGACCACCAGCAAAGTACCTGCGGGGGCTTTGTGTGCAGGCTCGCCGTAGGTCAGCAAGGCCGCCAATGTTTGCTGCTGCGCGGCGTCCAAGGTGGCCTCGGTAGCAGCCAAGTGCACAAAGCGGGCGCTCAGGCCTTGGATTTGCGGTGCGATGGCCGCCAAACGGGGCAAGAGCTGTTGAACACGGAAATCGCTGAGGGCGTTACCGCCTTCGAAAATGCTGATGTGCAGAGACACGGAGGGCCTTGAGAAAAAGACGGAAATCGAATCGCGCCGGGCCGCTGACTGGGGCTGGTCGGCAAAGCTTAGATTTTACTTTTTCACTGAAAGGGTTTTGTACACAATCAATCTCTCTGCTAAGGCTGCCAGCGCCGTCGGCCCTATAAGCCAGAAATACCATCGACGACAAGGTGTTGCGCCTCAATGGGATAATCCATTCATGACCATTTCCATCAAAGACGCCCAAGGCGCACAAGGCATGCGTATCGCGGGCAAACTGGCCTCCGAAGTTCTCGATTTCTTGACTCCCCATGTGGTGGCGGGCGTGACGACCAACCAGCTCGACAAGCTGTGCCACGACTACATCGTGGATGTGCAAAAAGCCATCCCTGCCCCCCTGAACTACGACCCATCGGGCAACAACCCTTACCCCAAGTCGATCTGTACCTCGATCAACCACCAGGTGTGCCACGGCATTCCCAATGACAAACCGCTGAAAAAGGGCGACATTGTCAACATCGATATCACTGTGATCAAAGACGGTTGGCACGGCGACACCAGCCGCATGTTCATCGTGGGCGAAGGCTCAATTGCGGCCAAGCGTTTGTGCAAACTCACCTACGAAGCCATGTGGCATGGCATCGTCAAGGTCAAACCCGGTGCACGGTTGGGTGACATTGGTTTTGCGATTCAGCGCTTTGCTGAGAGTAACGGCTTTTCGGTGGTGCGCGAGTTTTGCGGCCATGGCATTGGCCAAGTGTTCCATGAAGAACCGCAAGTGCTGCACTACGGCAAGCCTGGCACCGGCGAGACGCTGCACGCGGGCATGACCTTCACCATCGAACCCATGATCAACGCGGGTCGCAAAGACATCAAAGAGCTGGGCGACGGTTGGACCATCGTGACACGCGATCACTCTTTGTCGGCCCAGTGGGAACACACCATCCTCGTGACCGAGACCGGCTACGAGGTGTTGACCCTCTCAGAGGGCAGCCCCGCTCTGCCCGACTTCGTGACCACCACCTGCTGTTAAGCACCTCTTTGCAATGAACGCTTTGGCCAATCTGTATCGAAAGGACAAGGCGGCGTTGTTGCTGGCTGCGTCTGGCTCGACCACCTCACGCAGTGTGAAAACCTTGTTGCAC
>JACCDU010168647.1_pt1 | contig 11625 bp, 25 predicted proteins | sample 7446081 | NCBI WGS metagenome assembly JACCDU01 (sample SAMN15323447, study PRJNA562643) | freshwater metagenome | isolation source: river surface water | place: USA:Blue River Watershed | collected 2017-08-17 | reverse complement strand
TTTATAAATTATATCGACACCATACTTCGAAAAATCAGTATGTCTTGCTAAATTATCGCCTTTTTGATAACGCATAAACTTAACTAATGGTATCGATTTAACGCCCCACTTATTAAGTTTAGTTTCTAAAAATTTGATTAACTCTTCGTTTGTAGTCGAAATGTACTTAGCTGATGAATTACTAAATTTTAACTTTACACTGCCATAGTCCTGAACTTCATCGGATGAGTGTTCCGGTTCTACAATGTAAAAAGATTTAATATACTCACATTCTTTTGGAGTAAACGCAACCATAACCAATTCATTTATATTACATATGCTTTAGCTTAAAGTATGTAACAAATTTAACTATTGCTTCCGAAATTTTTTGTTTTTGAGAAGTAGTTGTTGCTATTACACCTTTATTTGCTAAATCAGCTTTTGTAAAAGTTTTATATACTTGTGCCATTCTTTAATTATTTATTATGTACTAATATTCCGTTAGCGTAAAAATTATGATTATCTTCTACGGTGATAATATATGTTTGTGTATCTCCCAAATCTAATTCTACAATATCCTTCACAGCCGTTCTGCTAGAACCATTTGATAAATAAACTAAATCACCTACTTTAATTTGTCTAACCTCTTTACCTAATTCATATCTTTTATTAGTTAGGAATGGAGTATATGATGCTAATTCGCCACCATCTACATAGAATGGATGGTCAAATGTACAAACGATTTCAGTTTGATTGGCAAACACATATTTAACCATATCATCGTGAATTGGTTTTTTAGTAGCAATTACTTTTTTAGGTTCAAGCAATAATCCGTTTTCACTTAATGATAGTACTTCATCTCCAATTTCTACATTTTCGATATTCTTTTCAGAACCATCGCCCATAGTTACTTTAGTACCCTCTACAAAACAAGAACCACCATATTTTAAGTTATGAACTAATATACCTTCCGCAAAATAATTGTGGTTATCTTTAACGTCAATAATATGATATACATCAACTTCACCACTTAAATCTTTTCTATCAACGATTATTGATTCTGATTTATCTTTTTTAACTACGATATCTCCCTTAACTACATCTTGTGCAGCAACCCAACCTTTTCCTTTTATATAAAATTTATGTAAAGGTGTCGATTTAATTACTGAACCATCACCTGCTTCCAATTGGATTAATAAGAATTCTTTTTTCTTCAAAATATTTCCAATAGAACCTTCGGATAATTCGCCCGTTTTTTCGTTGTAAGTTAACAACTTATCATCAGTAGTTAATTCTTCTATATTCTTCTCACTACCATCAGCTAATGTAATTTTAGTGCCGGCTGGGAAGCAGTTATGTGTAACAATTTTAACACTTAATTCTCCATTATATAAGAAGAAAGTATCGGTAGTTTCCATATCAATTATGTAACTTTTATATTCACCATCTAATATTTCACCAACCGATGATGATATATTAACTGTTGTTCCTCCTAAATTAACTAATTTGTGTTTAGTTTCATCTATTTCGGAAATACTTTCGTATCTTAAAACATCTTTTTCGATATCATATACTAATAAGTGACCACCGCCTGATGCTCTAAATGTAGAACCATCTTCCATAGTTAAATGGAATACCGTATTATTTGCTAACTCTTGCTCAATATTATTTACAACAATTGATGAGGTTTCATATGAACCAGTTGGTAATTCAGAACCTGCATATGACCAATTCATAAATTCAGAAACCACATCGGTATCAGGTGCTCCATTTATAAAGTATGATTTCAATTCAGTACCTACGGATGCACTTCCTATTAGAATAGGAGTACCATCAGCTTTAACAACCTCTTCTTCTTCAAAAATACCACCCCAGTTATTCACAGTAGAAAATTTAGGATAGTTTGTTGTTAATTCATAATAATGTTTGATATTTGATTTGTTTATGATATTAGCTTCATCGTATTCTATTTCGGTTGGTTTTTCGAATAATGCTTCATTAACAAAACTACCAAATGAAATAACATCTAAATCTGCGCCATAAATTACATTTACTGAACGAATACTCTTTACTTTAGTATCTGTAGTATTTTCGTAAAATTTAATAATCAAATGATTTTCATTAAACTCATTCTTAACATTGGTATATCTATCTTCATTTGAAGAAAACGGATGTCCTATTTTGAAAAATTGAATAGCCGAATTGGTATTAGCATTTAAATTTTTAACCGCAATATCTGGCATATTGCTAGAATTGAAATCAATTGGTAAAAAATCCGTTACACCATTAGCAGATGATGATACATAGTATTCTATAATAGAACCACTATCTCCGTTTGAATAAAATAAATCTAAAGGACCTAATTTGTTTTTAGCATATTCTGAATCAAAAATAGCAGATTCATCGTATGCTAATCTTAAAATAAATTTCGATTCCCCATCCTCTACTGCAGTTGGATAAATAGCTGTATCCTCTTCCATATGATTTTGGAAAGTAGTAATAAATGGTGCATTATCAGCTATACTTTGTGATAAAGCATTCAAAAAATTAGCTTGGAATGATTTAGATATAGTATGTAATTCGGTTACCGAACTACCGCTTAACATATTAATAAATTCCGTAAAATCTAAATTTGATACCGCACCAGCTGCAATAGCAGTATCCGTATTAATCTCCATTAAACGAAGATTTCCATCGATATCTTCAATGAAATCCATTGAAAAAAGAGTTCCTTTCATATTTTATTATTTGAATTAATTCCTATATAAATATTGTATTTTATATTTAACAACCTAAATTTGTTCTACTTTATCCCACTTATGTAAATCGCAAGTTCCCATTTTTGGTGTAAATATTTTTTTACCAATTGGACACCCACATTCGTTACACTTAAATTTGAATACAGCCGATTCAACCATAGAATCACATCCCTTACATATGGCTAATCGTTTCATAGCCAATTCGGATTGTTCTTTGGTTGGTTTACTTGCAATCCACCACGCTTTAGCTATTTCTCTTAAGTCGAACATTCTTTTTACTTTTAAAGTAATTTATTAAATCAACAACCATTTTACAATTTTCATAACACTCTCTTTGAATAAATTCGGTTTTAATCCATTCTAATATAAGAGGATAATCCATCTTTTCAATCATTACATATGCCGGTATTCCTTTGAAACGAAATATGATTAACTCTTTAGCACCTCTATTGGCTTTAAAGTTGTTAATCATTTCGACAATAGTAATAAGATGTTCTGTATGTAAATTTACACGATGTATATATTCAGACCAATCAAATCTAATATAACCTTTTTCTAATGTTTGTAAAACTTTGCTGTTCATAACGATGGGAATAGTATATATACATATATATATTAAATTAAATCATTTATGAAACCACCCATCTCTATTTTAGAAAGAACCCATTCTGAAAAATGTAAATGCCCTTTTTCCGACCAATGCCAATCGGATATCTCACCATTTGATTCCGTTGTAATAACCTCATAAGGTATATCTGATAACTCCCAATCATATCTACTCCAAGTCCAATTTATAAATGTATTAGATTTAAAAGTGTGTTTTAATAGGTTAATCCAATTCAAAATTTCTTTTTTATATAATTCGGAATGGCTTCTATTGTATATTATTTCATTACATGTAGATTCTGAAAATCCATCTATCACAAAACCCGCTTTTTGTATTACATCCCAATTATTTGGTTGAAATGATATCCATTGATTAAATTTAGGATGTGCCATTCTAAATCGTAGTAAACCCGACCATCCTACAATTACTATATCATCGGAGCTGATTTTATCCACATTCTCACAAATGGATTCAAATATATCATAATTACTCCATCCACTATGAGCATGATTTATACATTCGATTTCTAATCTCTCTGAAACCCTATCAGCAAAATTCTTTGGAGTATATCCTTTCCAAACAGAATAAGGATGTGTTTCATCCCATTGTATCGAATACGAATCACCAAATATCCATAACTTTCTCATAATTACATCGTTGGGGGGTTGGGGGGCCAGTCGTTTTTTAAAGAAAAATTTTTTGTTATCTCTATTGATAGACCCTATTTATTTCCTTTTTAAGCGATTCCACTTCCATTTGGGGTAATATATCATAAAACCAATTAAGAGCAAAATTAACCCGAAAAGAATGAACGGAATCATTACTATTCCCATTATTATGTTAAATAGGTGACTTACAATGAGTTGTATATTCCTACTACTCCTACTATTAACCAAAAAATGTTTAATAGAATGTAAGGTCGGTTGTCTCTCTTCCATGCGCAAAAAGTTAATATAGCGGCATCAATAGTATTCCAAATCCACATCCATAAGAATGGAGTATCTCGTCCCATAACGGAAAGTAATCCGAATGCCATTATTCTCATAATCACACCTATACCTTCTAAAAGTTCTAACTTCTTTTCATCCATAGTATAACAATTTATTTAGATTCGTTTCTTATCTCTTTAACAAAGTTATCCCATCCACCCTTTTGACGAACATAATCGGTAACACTACCCGCATCTTGGATTCTTTCTTGCAAACTTCTTTGAGTTGCTCTCAATGTAGCAGCTTCGACTTGAAGTTGTTGTGCCGCCTTTTTAGCCAATTCATCCGTTGCTTTTTGAGAAGCATCAATTCCTTTATCCTTTGGAGTATCTTCTACATTAACAATGTTTGTAGGTGAGTCCTCAATAAAGCTATTCATTGAAGGGGAATCATCCACAGTTTGAGCAACTATATTGGTAAATTCTTTAGTACCGGAGTTAGGTGGGTTTGCACCATTAAAGAATGTTTTCTTAATAGCATTAAAATCGGAATTAAGTGCGTTTAATCTCGTATTGATTTCCTTTAAGAATGTTTCTAATTTTCCCTTATCGAACTTACCATCCTCTTGCGCAGTGGTAATGTTTAGGGGTTCGATTGAGTAAACCGATGGGGAAGCCAATTTCCAATCCCATACTTTAAATGTATCACCGATTTTATCTACCCCTTCGGTTAATGTCCAATCGATTTGATTAATTAAGTTCACACTCACACCATCTATCTTTCTACCTTCGAATATCCATTCAACTGATTCGACACCCGCAATGGCATTAGAAACTTTAGTATCTAAAACCTTTTGTTTCAGATTATTAATATCCAAAGGTATAAGGGGAACTGATTTACCTAATACAACCTTCTTATCCTTAATAGAGATTTCTCCGTTAGGTGTAATAGAGTAATGAGGATTGTTAAAATCCTTTATAGAATCCAATGTGTTTTGAGAACAAAGGTATTCGCCTGAAGATAGAACTACTACTATACCATCGGTTACTAATAGGGGCTTTAGAACATCCGATGCCAATTTACCTATGGGAAACTCCAATGGTTTAATCTCACCCTTTAGGTTAGAGTTTGGTGAATCCGAAACGGCAGATACCTGCCACTTCTCCCCTTCTACTTTATATCTTTGAGGATTGTTCCCTATTTCTTTGTTTGTTATCATCTTCGTTAGTTGCTTCTTTCCAAGCTCTTTTATATATAGTAACCTCTTTTATTTTTGAACTATATCCTTTCCTATCCAAACGATATAATTCCCTTTGTAACTTTCTATATCTATTCAATTCAATTGAATCCGTTATAATCCCATTAATATTCAACTCATCATCAAATACCTTATCTGATTTACTCATTCGCTTTACTACCTCCGAATTCTTTTGATGAAAGTCTATTATATGTGCCATTCCGACTGAACATCCAAAAGTATCCGCTACCCAATTATATACCTCCTGTTTTAACATAATTTATACGATTAGATTCCCTTATAAATATCATAATCCTCAATAAAAGAAAATCGGCTAAGGTGGCATTTGGTGTATCACACCCCATATCAAAAAGGGTTTCCATAGCGAAAAAACCGGGCTCGGTATTTAAGCGTACCCGACCGGGTGCCACGCATGGTCATACCAGTTGAGTTACATGAAATTCAGTTAGGGGGGTCTCGTCGCATATGTGGGTAAACGAATATGCGATTGCCGATTGGTGGCGATTGGGCACAAAAAAGCCTGCAACTTGCTCAGTCGCAGGCGATAGGTAGGGGATAGTTAGATAGTTATCTAATTATATATTTACTTAACCTTCTATATAGTGTGTTGTACTATATGTGTATATAGTATATGCTTTGCTGATTTTATTTTTATTAGTGTCCGCACTATGCTTGCGCAATAGGTGGATGTAGGACTAGGGATTCCATAAGGTAGGCATCTTGCTCTGCTTCAAACGCCTCCGCTTCCTGCTCTATCGTTTTAAGGACCTTCAATGCAGCCCTCAACTCATTCAATCGTTTACTAGCCTCATACTTCGGCTTACCATCTCGCATAGCACGAATACGTTTCATTAATACGGATTCTGCTTTCTCTAATACTGTAATTGCTTCTAACATAATAGTTTATTTGTTTAGTTTACTCTTAATGTGTGTCCATACCTCCACATAGCGCTTCTCACTATCATATGCCTCCTTCTCAAAGCGGTTTCTACTATACGCCTCCGCATTGTACTCCTTCCATCTACTTGTCAATGGCTGAAGTGAGTGAGTCCACTCATGGATGATTGTTTGTATTAACTCCTTTACATTATCTATATTGTCCCAATAGACGATGATTTCATGCTCTTGTGGGTCATACTCACCTACCAACGATGCATCATTACCCTGCCTGTATGATAGTAGTATTTCGTATTGCTTTTTATTATTCAGCCCCATATGTGTCCGACACCATGTCTTAACCATATTGCCTATCCTTACTGCATCCTTTCTGTCTACCTTACTGCTTAGTTTGTACATTCAATTTGTTTTAAAATAAAAATAGATGGCTGTTCGGCTCAACCATCTATTGTAATATAACGCTTTGTTGTAAATGTAAATCAATCAGAGAATAACCAAATAGTACCGAATGCGTTGAGCGGTGGAGCGAATTGAACGCCTCCTCTACACTGGATTGTGTAGTGTGCTACCGTAACACTTACACCGCTTATAGGGGGCGCTACCCCCGGTGGATTACTTCACTACATTTGAAGAATCAGCTACTGGCGCAGTTGCTACTGAATCCGTAGCTACTGAATCTACTGCTACTGCAGTTGAATCAGATGTAGCTTCAGTTGTACCCTTACCTCCACATGCTACCAATAGGGTAGATGTAGCGATAGCGAAAATTGCGATTACTTTTTTCATCTTTCTTTTTTTTAGTTAAAATTAAACATGTACAAATATACTAATAAATTCTCATATTTCCAAGGGATAGTTTGATTATTATAGGACCGGCCCTATGCCGGCCCCAAATAACCATATCTTAATTAGATTAAGCAATCATGCCCTTTCTAATTTCTCTCGCCTTCTTCAATGAAGTTGCGAACTCTGAATTACCTGCTACTCTAACTCTATAAGATACCTTACCAGATGCGTAGGTAATCTTTTGGATGTTAGTTTGTACTGTCTCATAAGAAGTGCTACGCTTAGCTACCTTACGGGTAGATTTAGTACTCTTTGCTGGTGTGAATGATACATTAGTACCTTTAGCACCTTTGAATGATACAGTTGTCTTTGTTTGTTTGTTTGACTTGTTTGCCATTTTAAACGATTTAATCCAGCGTAGTTGAATAGAGGTCTACGCCTTCACCTCATTATTATGTTGATTTATACAAATATACGCAAAAAATTCCATATTGCCAAATTATCCGTTAACTATCTCGGATAACTCTACTGATGCTAAGGCATCTTTGTGTGCTGATACTACTCCCTTAACATGCTGATAACCAGATACATTGAGTGCTTTCGCCTCCACTTTCTGAGCCTCCAATGTGGCAATGTACTTAATAGCATATTCCTCATTACCGAATAGCTTCTTAATGCCTCTACGCTTGTTAGTCAGTTCGACAAGGTTAGTACGCTTCTTGCCATCTTTTGTTCTTAAATACTTCACTTTTGGGGTAATAGTGTAACCTCTTGGTATTGTGTTCATATTGATTGATTTAATTTTCCTTTGATTCAAAATAGTCACAGGCATCCGCATAGCCAGCGGACCAGCTCAGTTCTTTCTCCCATTCAACCCACTCTACAATCTGGTCCCTCATTTCGGGCTCCAATGTGTTAATAAACTCCACAAACTCTTTTTCGAAATTATCCATTGTTTTATTAATTAGTTGCTAAATATAATTTACCCTCTGCTACCCCCATACCTGTACGATACTCAACCTCGTCCGCCTCCTCAACCTCCACATCGGCTCCACCTGAAAAGTAATGAAGTTTAGGATACTTACTCACCACAGTCCATACCTTTATGATTCGCCTAAACAAATCCTTTGGTAAATCCTGTGCATTCACTAATAGCTCATCATAAAGGTATCCATCATATAAGCCATACAATTGGTTAGTTAATTCAAAGCCGGCTTCAAATCGGACTTCACTAATAATATCCCCAATTTCAGAAAGGGTTTCCTCACTCATATGTGCATGTCTATTGTATATAGTATAACCACTCATAACTTATTTATTTAAAAGATTAATAAAAGATTTCCAATCAATTCCGAAGATACTTAAAGTACCCATTGTAAGTGCGATAACCGCACATCCTAATTCATTCTCCGGTCCGGCAAAGTAATGTGATGGTACTGAACCATTAAGGATAGCGGCACCAATAGTGAATGAAAGGATAGCTGTAATAATAATTTGATATTGCTTCATACGATTAGTTTAAAGGATTAGTGAATAGCGATGATTGAATCGATAGCTGATTTTGAGAACCCAAACTCCGCTTTGATTTCCTTTCTCAATTTAGATTCATTCACATACTTACCCATCTTAACTGAATAGTCGGCAAGAATACGATTAAGTGTATTATTCTCAGCCTTTAGCAACTTTAAGATTGCTGAAATTTCAGCCCTTTGTTTTCGAGTACGATAAGGGAAAAAATAATTCTTACCAAACATATCGGTAAAAGTAATAACAGGCATTCCGGCTTTCACCACTTTAGCCTTATTAGCTGGGATGTTTTTGATGTTCCCAAAAGATTCATAATTAACTGATGCGTAACTCATAATTGATTGATTTTCGTTCTTAACTCTCATTTACATAGTAAATATACGAAATAATGCGCATATGGCCAAGCATTTTGGTAAATATTTTTCACTTTTTTGAAAATAATTTCATTGAAAATCAACGAGTTATAACAGCCTGATAATCAACAAGTTAGCCGGATTCCTTTCAGCCTCTCTGCTCCCGCCCTACCACCCTATAAAGATACGAAAAAAAACTGATAAAGTCAAGGGGTGTGGATAACTTTTTTAGTACAATTTTATCCCCAATTCGTGCGCTCTATTTAACATAACGGGAGTTATATAACACGCTTTTTGGATTAAATCTCGCTATTAATGGATTCTTTTTATATTCCATTTAGGCCCGTCTAAATAATTTAGGCTCGTCTAAACTTTTTAAACCTCACTAAATCGGGGTTACAATTGTAAACAAAAAAGTTTTATCTCGCCCTGGAGCAAACTAAAAGGCGTCCCTCCAAATCCACGATTCACATTTGTAAACCGTTACGGACTTTGGAGCAAACCGCCAAATATTCCTACAGAAAAATTTTTGCTCAAACGGCGTGAATGAGTGGTGCGCCTCTTTTAGTATTGATATCCCTCTATGACCCCTCTTGATTGTTTGTAATATATTCGTATATAAATATATATTTTGATACGGCGTGTTGGTTTTTACACACTTTTCCCCACATTCCCCCACTTTACCCCACCAATAGTATTTTGATACCTATGTGTTTGATACACTCAATAGGATTATTTTAATCAATATCCATACACCCAACCCCATACCAAAAACGAATCCAATAGTGGATATCAATAACCATATCCACCTTTCCCTTCGCTTTCTTTTGAGTATCTTTTGTATCTTATTATCCATTATCTTTTATACCAACTTTCTATTCTTTGTTGCTCTATTCGTTTCCAATACCATTCCCTTACCTTCCTTCCTAATTCTGCATCATTCGAATGTGTTTTGATTAATTCGATTAACTCTTCTAACATATCGTTTTTCTTTTAGTTATGTGTTTTCTTTTTCGGCATTCTCTATTAAGTATCTTAACTATTTCACCCATAGGATTATTACCTATTAAGAATCGCATCCTCGTATCGGATTCTAACCTCCTTAATTCCTTATTCATATTTCCGTTTCATTAGTGTTTTCCATTTTCACTTTCAGTATTCTCAATTCCTTTTCCCTCTTATTGATTTCATTCCCTACTACTCTGCTTATATCCCTTTCACCTATTCTTATACAATGCGTATATAGTTCTTTTAGATTGGATATCTTAACCATTAGTTCTACTACTTTACCCCTCATAGTTTCTTATTTCTCTTTTATACAGATACTCTTCTATATCTTTACTTATACTACTATATTTAGCTGAATTATTTTTATTAAGGTTTTCCGCACTATTAAGTGTTTGTTGTAACTTTTGAATTTCGGTTTTAGTGTTTTCCGTTAATCCCTTATTCTTTAGTTCCCAAATCCTTTGATATACCGCCCTCATTTCGTTTAATCCCTTTTCCATATCCATCCTTTCTTTTTACCTCTTAATAATAGGTAACCGCACCCAATGAAATAGACTATTCCGAATCCAATAGGTGAATCATAATACAACATTAAGATACACAATAAGCATACCCCAATAAAACTTAATCCCTGCTCCATAGTTTTTTATTTTAATTCGTTCAACCAATTTATTAATATATATGAAATTTTATACCCCGTAAATGCTCCCAATGCCGATGGAATTGGAAATACTATTAACTTACCCAAATCGGTTACATACTTCGGCCGATTAACTATTTTACCCATAAAAAAATAGTATGTTATATAACCCAAAAGGACTGCTACATCGGTTCTCGTAGCAATTGCTACAACTAACATAGCACCAATGAATCCGAATGTAAAATTATCCCTTACCCCTTCCCAAATTTCTTTTAGTGTGGCATCCTTATATTCCTTTACAATCTTACCTATTTTTGCCCTACTTCGTTTCATAGTTTACCCCATTGGGATTTATTCCTATTCTCTTCCGCCCATTTGAATCCTAACCAAATATCGGCAAAGAATCTTTTAATTTTCTTTATCATAGTATTATCTTCTTTATAATTTTTGATTACTTCTTCTTGAATGGATTCCAACATCCTAATGTAAGATAATTCTGCTTTGTTGACTTGAATTTCCAAATCCCTAACAAATGCGGTTTTAAGATATTTCGGCATAATTTATTTATTTTCCACTTTTTTCCCTTATCCAATTATACATCCAATCACTACTCTTATGCTCAACGGACTTTCCCAACTCAATGGACGCACTATCAATAAAATTTTCCTCTAACGACTCACCCCCAACCCCCGCCCCTTTCGGTTCGTTTGCTTTATCTAAATTTTGTATGTATGTAGTGCCATCCTCTAAAGGAAATGTTTTCATTAAATGCTCTTCTCTATTCATATTAAAATGGTACATTTGTTGCTGATAATAACTCATTCACTATATAGTTTTTATCATATAAGCTATTCAAAATTATTTCATGTCTCGCATTTGTAC
>JACCDU010492474.1_pt1 | contig 11629 bp, 13 predicted proteins | sample 7446081 | NCBI WGS metagenome assembly JACCDU01 (sample SAMN15323447, study PRJNA562643) | freshwater metagenome | isolation source: river surface water | place: USA:Blue River Watershed | collected 2017-08-17 | reverse complement strand
GTTCGAAAACCGACCTGTTCCTGGCCTTCACCTGGCTGGCCCTGCAGGGCTTTGGCGGTGTGCTGGCCGTGGTCCAGCGCGTGCTGGTCGAAGAAAAGCGCTGGATGACGCGCGAGCAATTTGTCGAGGACTGGGCGGTGGCCCAGATCATGCCGGGCCCGAACGTGGTGAATCTGGCGCTGATGATCGGGGGCCGCTACTTTGGCCTGCCCGGCGCCCTGGCCGGTGTGGCCGGCATGCTGGCCGCCCCTCTGGTGGTGGCCCTGCTGCTGGCGGTGGCTTTTGGCGGGGTCTCGGATGCGGCCTGGGCGCAGGGCGCGCTGCGCGGCATGGGCGCTGTCTCTGCCGGCCTGATTGCGGCCGTGGGCCTCAAGCTAATGGGCGCGCTGCGCAGCAACCCCATGGGCATGCCCGCCTGCATCGCCCTGGCGGTGCTGAGTTTCGCCGGGGTGGGCGTGATGCGCTGGCCGCTGGCCTGGGTGCTGCTGGGCACAGGTCTGCTGGCCTGCGGCTGGGCCTACTACCAGCTGGCGCGCCAAGCGGCAAGCAAGGGGGCCGCATGAACCCCGTCTTGCAACTCTCGCCCGGCGACTGGTGGAGCCTGTTCCAGCACTTTGCCACGTTGTCCCTGCTGGCGGTGGGCGGCGCCATCACCACCGCACCCGACATGCACCGCTACCTGGTGGACCAAACCGGCTGGCTCAGCGAGGGGCAATTCACCTCCTCGATTGCCCTGGCCCAGTCGGCGCCAGGGCCCAACATCCTGTTTGTGGCGCTGATGGGCTGGAACGTGGGTCTGAACGCCGCCGCCAGCCTGGGGGGCGGCTGGATGAGCGCGGGCCTGGGCGGCCTGGGGGTGCTGGTGGCCATGCTGGGCATCATCCTGCCCTCTTCGATCCTGACCTACACCGCCACACGCTGGGCCCATCAGCACCGGGAGAGGCTGGCGATCCGGGCCTTCAAATCGGGCATGGCGCCGATCGTGATCGCCCTGCTGCTGACCACCGCCTGGCTGCTGACCACCAGCCACGACCAGGCCGCGCGCGACTGGCCGCTCTACCTCTTGACGGCGGTCACCACACTCATCGTGTGGCGCACCCAGGTGCACATGCTCCTGCTGATCGGCACAGGGGCGTTGATGGGCGCCCTGGGCTGGGTCTGAGCCACAGCTCAGGTGGACGCGCCTGTGGCGGCGCCATGCACGGCCTGGGTGCGGGCACCCGACATGATCAATGCGGGTTTTCGAAAAACACCGTGTTGGAATAGTCGCTGACCTCGAAGTACACCTTCTTTTCCCCGGGGTCGACCTGCATGTTGAGGTTTTCGTCGAGCACACCGTAGCCGTAGCGGTAAGCCCGGGGCTTGCCATCGTCGGTGCCCAGGGCAGTGCTCACCTTGTCGACCTTGAGGAAGCGGCGCACCACCTTGTCGCCCGCGTACACCTCCATCACGCCGTTGGTGCCGGTCCAGTTCTGGATGTCGCGGCTGATCTTGTTCTGTTGCTCCTGCGTGCAGGCGGCCAGCAGCACGGACAGGCCGGCAGCGAGGACGGTGAAACGTTTCATTTCAGGACTCCCTGTGAAAAATGGGGTTCAGCCGCGCTGACGCAGCGCCTCGTACAGACACACGCCGCTGGCCACCGACACGTTCAGGCTCTCGACCGCGCCCTTCATCGGGATGCGGACCAACTCGTCACAGGTCTTGCGCGTGAGCTGGCGCATGCCCGGGCCTTCGGCCCCCAACACCAGGGCTGTGGGGCCCTTCATGTCCACCTGGTAGACGCTCTTGTCGGCATCGCCGCTGGTCCCGATCACCCAGATGTTGCGCTCCTTGAGCTCGCCCAGGGTCCGCGCCAGGTTCGTCACCATGAAATACGGGACCGTCTCGGCAGCACCGCTGGCCACCTTGGCCACGGTGGCGTTCAGGCCCGCCGCATGGTCCTTGGGCGCAATGACAGCGTGGGCGCCGGCACCATCGGCCACGCGCAGGCAGGCTCCCAGGTTGTGCGGGTCGGTCACGCCATCGAGCACCAGCAGCAGCGGCGGCGCTTGCAGGCTGTCAAGCAAGTCGTCCAGCGAATGGCTCTGGGCCATGGCCTGCACCAGCGCCGCCACACCCTGATGGCCATGGCTGCCCGCCAGCTTGGACAGGCGCAGGCCATCGGCCTCGATCAGGCGCACCCCCGCTTCCTTGGCCCGCTCGATGAACTGCCGCATGCGGGCATCGCGCCGGCTGGCCTCGAAATAGACCTCGACGATGGATTCGGGCGCGACCTTCAGACGCACGCCCACGGCGTGAAAGCCGAACAGGACTTTGGGGGAAGACATGCCCCGGATTATCCCCCGCGCGCTACGGCCTGCTCGCGCAGCCCCCCGGCCTCGATGGTCAGGCAGCGCTCACAGCGCTCGGCCAGCTGGCGATCGTGGGTGACCAGCACCAGCGTGGTGCCCTGCTCGCGGTTGAGGGCGAACATCAGGTCCATGATGGCCGCGCCCGTGGCATGGTCCAGGCTGCCGGTGGGTTCGTCGGCCAGCAGCAGCCGGGGCTGAACCACAAAGGCGCGCGCCAGCGCCACGCGCTGCTGCTCGCCGCCCGACAGCACTTTGGGCCGGTGCTGCAGCCGTTCGCCCAGTCCCACACGCTGGAGCATGGCGGTGGCCTGCTGCCGGGCATCAGAGACGTCCGCCAGTTCGAGCGGCAGCATCACGTTTTCCAGCGCCGTCAGGTTGGGCATGAGCTGAAAGCTCTGGAAGACAAAACCCACATGGCGGGCCCGCAGGGCGGCGCGCTGGTCTTCGTCCAGCGCAAAAAGGTTCTGACCGGCCAGGTGCACGGTCCCGGCCGTGGGCGTGTCGAGTCCGGCCAGGATGCCCAGCAGGGTGCTCTTGCCCGAGCCGGAGGCCCCGACGATGGCCGCCGTCTGCCCGGCCTCCAGGGCGAATGAGATATCGCGCAAAATGGCGAGCTTGCCGCTCGCGTCCTGCACTTCCTTGCACAGACCGCGCACGGTCAGAATGGATTCAGGCATGACTTCACCGTTGTTCAACCGTCGCCACTGTAACGCGACCCTGCTGGCCCTGGTCGCAGGGGGGATTGCCCCGCCTGTGCGCTCGGCCACAGGCCAGCGCAAGCTGCTGGTGCTCGGTGACTCGCTGAGCGCCGAATACGGCCTGCCGCGCGGCAGCGGCTGGGTGGCGCTGCTGCAAAAGCAGCTGGACCAAAGCCACCCCGGCACGGTCATCGTCAACGCCAGCATCAGCGGTGAAACCACCTCGGGCGGTCGCTCGCGGCTGCCGGCCCTGCTCAAGCAGCACCAACCCACGCACGTGCTCATCGAACTCGGTGGCAACGATGCACTGCGCGGCCTGTCGCTGGGCATGACCGGCGATAACCTGATGTTCATGGCCAAGGCGGCCAAACAGGCCGGCGCCCAGGTGCTGCTGCTGGGCATGCAGATGCCGCCCAACTACGGCGCCGACCTGACCCGGCAGTTTGCCGCGCTCTACCCCACCGTCGCCAAGGCCACGGGTTCCGCCCTGGTGCCGTTTTTCCTCAAGGGCGTGGGCGACGATGCCGACGTGCTGCGCTGGTTCCAGGCCGACCGCATCCACCCCAACGAGGCGGCACAGCCACGGCTGCTGGCCAATGTCTGGCCGGAACTCAAGAAACAACTGAAATGAGTGTTCACCTGATCTCGGCCGCGCAGGCCATGGCCCGTTATGAGCAGTTCGACGCGGTCATCGACGCCCGTTCCGAAGGCGAACATGCCGAAGACCACCTGCCCGGCGCACTCAACTGGCCCGCGCTCAGCAACGAAGAGCGCGTGCGCGTGGGCACCCTCTACAAACAGGTCAGCCCTTTTGAGGCGCAGAAAATCGGCGCTGCACTCGTGGCGGCCAACATCTCGCGCCACATCCAGACCCATGTGCTGGACAAGGCCAAGCACTGGCAGCCCCTGATTTACTGCTGGCGCGGCGGCAAACGCAGCAACTCGCTGGCGCTCATCCTCGGCCAGATCGGCTTCAAGGTGCACCTGATCGAAGGGGGCTACAAGGCCTTTCGCAAGGCGATCATCGAAGACATGCCGCAACGCGTGGCGCCGCTGCAGTTTCGGGTGCTGTGCGGCCCCACCGGCTCGGGCAAGACCCGGCTGCTGCAGACCCTGGCCGCGCAAGGCGAGCAGGTGCTCGATTTGGAGGCCCTGGCCAGCCACCGCGCCTCGGTGCTGGGCGTGATCCCGGGCCAGCCCCAGCCCACCCAAAAGGCGTTTGAGACCCGCCTGTGGAACACCTTGCGCCGCCTCGATCCGGCACGCGTCGTGTTTGTAGAGGCCGAGAGCAAGAAGGTGGGCAACCTCACCATCCCCGACAGCCTGATGAGCGCGATGCGCGGCAGCCCCTGCGTGCGGCTGGAGCTCTCGCTGGCGCACCGGGTGCAACTGCTGCTGGAAGACTACGACTACTTCACCCGGGACGCGAACTTTTTTTGCGAACGGCTGGACAAGCTGATCGACCTCAAGGGCCGCGCCGTGATCGAAGACTGGAAGGCCCGCGTGCATGCCGGCCGGACCGCCGAGGTGGTGGGCGAGCTGCTGGCCCAGCATTACGACCCGGGCTACGAGAGCTCGACCGCCCGCAATTTCAAGCACTACCCGCAGGCCCTGCCCCTGCCCCTGGCCGGCCCGGGTGCACAGGCCATGAGCGAGGCGGCCAGCGTGCTGCGAACGCCCGCGGCCTGAGGGCGGCGCACAGCGTCAGGACGGCTGCACCTCGCCCCCCTGCCCCCAGGCCACGGTTCCGCGGTAGGCGTGCCAGCTGGCGTGGCCCAGCCAGGGGCCGACCACGATCAGCCCCAGCATCCAGGGCGACAGGAAAGACAACACCACCAGCAGGCTGAGCATCAGGCCCCAAAGCAGCATCACCGCCAGTTCACCGAAGAACACCCGCATGCTGGTGATGCCCGCACTGATGGCGTCGGTGTCGCGGTCGAGGATCATGGGGATGGACACCACCGAGATGGCGTAGACCAGGGTGGCAAACAGGCCCCCCACGCCCAGGTAAACCGCCACAAAGTCGAGGTTATCGGGGTTGAAAATGGCCTCGATCACGCCGCTGGTCGAGGGCATGCCGGTGTTGAAAAACACCGCAAACACCACCAGCGAGGCCCGCCCCCAGAGCAGTTCGAGCACCAGCAGCACCAGCACCAGCATGGACATGCTCTTGAGGTGCCCATCCCAACAGGTCAGCGAGGCGACCAGGCTTTGCGGCAGGCCCTGTTCGCGTCGGCGGCTGACTTCGTAGAGCCCCAGGGCCAGGAATGGCCCCAGCAGCAAACAGCCCGAAACCATGGAGAGCGTGTACTCGGGCCGGTGGCGAAACACCAGGGCCAGCAGTTGCGCCAAGAGCCAGAACACCGTGCCGTAAAACAGGCCAATGGCCGGGTTGGCCCGCAGGTCTTGCCCCCCCAGCCGCAACCAGCGCCAGGGGGACGACAGGGTCAGCCACTGCAAATGCACCTGGGGCCCCTCCTGCGCCGGCGGGACATAAGGTTGCGCCATCACGGGGAGTTCGTTCTCCTGAGGCTTGGACGGTTGTGGCATGGGGCACCCGGTGTTACGGCCCCCGCAGGCTAAAGCCCCCTGCCCCCGCTGCACAGTGCGGAAAACACCAAGCGCTCAGGCGCTGGCGGGCAGATGGCGCTGCAAGGCTTGACCCAGATCAAGAATGAGCGACTGCGCGGACTCCAGCCCCATCGAAAAACGCAGCAAATGGCCCGGCCGCAGATGCGCCCGTTCACGGCTGCGCATGCCCGCCAGCGCATACGGCACCACCAGGCTCACCGGCCCGCCCCAGCTGTAGCCGATGCGAAAGCGTTGGAGCCCATCGCAGAAGGCATCGACCTGGGCCTGGCTGTAACGCGCGTCCAGCAACACGCTGAACAGCCCGGCGGCCAGCCCATCGCCACCCTTGGGGGCGCACACCGCCTGCCAATGGGCATGACCGGGCGCCGCGGCAAAAGCCGGATGCAGCAACTGCACGCACTGCGGCTGGGCCTGCCACCAAGCGGCCAGGGCCCGCGCCGTGCGGTCTTGCGCGGCATAGCGCAGGCCGATGCTGGGCAAAGCCCGCAACACGGCTTCGGCGTCGTTGGCCCCGACACCCAGGCCCAGACGCATGTGGCACAACTTGATCTTCAGGTGCAGGGCCTGGTCGCGGGTGATGATGCTGCCCATGAGCACATCGCCCCCGCCGCTGGGGTATTTGGTCAGGGCCTGCACGCTGATGTCCACGCCCAGCGAGCCATCGCCCAGAAGGTCAAAGGGGGCAAAGGCCAGCCCGGCGCCCCAGGTGTTGTCCAGTGCGCAGACCACGCCGCGCTCACGGCACAGGCGCACCAGGGCCAGCAGATCGGGGAACTCCATGGTCACCGAGCCCGGCGCCTCGAGCCAGACCAGCCGGGTGCGTTCGTTCAGGCGCTGCGCCAGGTCGGCCGGATCCATGGGGTCGTAGTACGCATGCCCGATGCCCCAGTGCCGCAGCTCGGCCTCGGCCAGCGCCTTGCTGGGCCCGTAGGCGTTGTCCGGGATCAGCACTTCATCACCGGTCTGGAGCAGGGCCAAAGCGGTGGTGGCGATGGCCGCCAGCCCACTGGGCACCAGCACGCATTGCTGGCCGCCCTCGAGCGCGCACAGGCGCTCTTCCAGCAGATAGGTGGTGGGGGTGCCGTGCAGCCCGTAGGTGTAGCCGCTTTTGTCCTTCCACTCGCGCGAACGCATGGCCTGCACGTTCGGGAAGTAGACGGTGGAAGCCTTGAACACGCCGGGCTGCGGCGCCTCGAACCCCTGCGGTGGGGTGTAGGGGTGGTGGATGAGGTGGGTGGTGTCGGGATGGTCTTGCATGGCGGCATGCTAGCCCGAAAAGCCCGCCTCGGTGGGGGCCACGCGACAGCCGACCGTTGGAGCGCGCAGGCAAAAAAAAGCCCGACACCAGGGTCGGGCCGTTGGGAGCGCGGGAAAAATCAGATTTTCCACTTCTCCATCAGCTTCTCGGGCCGCATGTTGTCGTACGGCTCAAAGGGCTGGTGGATCCAGGGGTTGGTCGGCAGGAAGTCGACCGAGTAGTCGGGCTGGAAGGTCGACACGCCCTTGGTCCAGATCACGGCGGTCTTGAGCTCGGTGATGGGGGCGTAGTTGTTGCGCAGCTGATCGACCACCGCCTTGAGCGTGTGGCCGGTGTCGGCCAGGTCATCGACCAGCAGCACCTTGCCGGCGATTTCGCCCTTGGGCGTGGTGATGTAGCGGGCGATGTCCAGGTGGCCCTGCACCGTGCCGGCTTCGGCGCGGTAGGAGCTGGTGGACATGATGGCCAGCGGCTTGTCGAAGATGCGCGAGAGGATGTCGCCCGGGCGCATGCCGCCACGGGCCAGGCACAGGATGGTGTCGAATTGCCAGCCCGATTGGTGGATCTTGAGCGCGAGCTTTTCGATGAGGCTGTGGTACTCGTCGTAGCTCACATACAGGTGCTTGCCATCTTCGGTCAACATGTGGGGATCTCCAGTAAACAGTTCGGAAGGAATCGGTCCTGAAATTCAGGGCAGGAAGGGGTGGTGCATCAGGATCGTGTGGTCACGGTCGGGGCTGGTGGACACCATGTGGATGGGCACACCGGTCACCTGTTCGATGCGCTGAAGGTACAGGCGGGCGTTGGTGGGCAGTTGGTCGAACTGGGTCACGCCCACGGTCGAATCGCTCCAGCCTTCGATGGTTTCGTAGATGGGCTGGCAGCGTGCGATTTCCTCTGCGCCCATGGGCAGGATGTCGATCAACTCGCCGTCGAGCTGGTAGCCGGTGCACAGCTTGAGCTCGCTCAGGCCATCCAGCACATCGAGCTTGGTGATGCACAGGCCGGACAGACCATTGACCTGGGCGCTGCGCTTGAGCAGTGCGGCGTCGAACCAGCCGCAGCGGCGGGCGCGGCCCGTGGTGGTGCCCTTCTCGGCGCCCACAGTCGCCATGTGCCAGCCGGGGGTGCCTTCCTTTTCCCACTCGAGTTCGGTGGGGAACGGACCGCCACCCACGCGCGTGCAATACGCCTTGGTGATGCCCAGCACATAGTGCAACATGCCTGGCCCCACGCCGGAACCGGCCGCCGCATTGCCCGCCACACAGTTGCTGGAGGTGACAAAGGGATAGGTGCCGTGGTCGACGTCGAGCAAGGTGCCCTGCGCCCCCTCGAACAGCAGGTTGGCGCCGGCCTTGTGGGCGGCGTTGAGCTCGCGAGAAACGGCGGCCACCATCGGCGCGAGCTCCTGGGCATAGGCCATCGCCTCGTTGTAGACGGTGTCGAAATCCACGGGCGCGGCGTGCAGGTGGTTGACCAGCACATCGTTGTGAAGCGCCAGGTTCTCGCGCAGCTTGGCGGCGAAACGCTCGGGGTATTTGAGGTCCTGCACCCGCAGGGCACGGCGGGCCACCTTGTCTTCGTAGGTGGGGCCAATGCCACGGCCGGTGGTGCCGATCTTCTCGGTGCCGGATTTGGCGCGGGCCGCCTCACGCGCCACATCCAGGGCCACGTGGTAGGGCAGGATCAGCGGGCAGGCTTCGGAAACGCGCAGGCGCGAACGGACCTCGACGCCCGCTTTTTCGAGCCCGGCGATCTCTTCGAGCAGCTTGGGCACGGAGAGCACCACACCGTTGCCGATGTAGCACTTGACGCCTGGGCGCATGATGCCGCTGGGGATCAGGTGCAGCGCGGTCTTGACGCCGTTGATGACCAGGGTGTGGCCGGCGTTGTGGCCGCCCTGAAAGCGCACCACGCCCTGGGCGGATTCGGTCAGCCAGTCGACCAGTTTGCCTTTGCCTTCGTCGCCCCACTGGGTGCCGACGACGACCACATTGCGGCCTTGAGTTGTGTTCATGCTGGGATGTCCCTGATCAGATGGCTTGGGTGACCCACTGCCCGGCGGTCAGCACCAGCTCGCGGTCACAGTGGAATTCGTCGATTTCGTCTTCGTGGCCAGGCAAGACGCAGACCACGGTTTCGCCACGCTGACGCAAGGCGGCGATGGCCTCACGCAAGGCAGGCGCATCGCCCCAGGGCGCGCGGATGGCGGTGCGCAAGGGCAAAGCGGGCACGGCCGCGACCAGCTCCTTGAGGTCCAGCGAGAAGCCGACCGCCGGGCGGTCACGCTCGATGCGGTGGCCAAACACGGCGCCCACACCGTCGTAGCGGCCACCGCGCACCAGCGCGTCGGCCGCCCCCTTGGCGTAGATGGCAAACCGGATGCCGCTGTAGTAGGCATAGCCACGCGAGTCGCCCAGATCGAAGCTGATGGACAGGCCCTGCACCTGTGAAGCCAGCCAGCGCAACTGGGCCAGGGCTTGCTCGATGGCGGGCCAGCGGGGCAATTGCTGCGCCGCCTGGTCCAGCACCGTCGCATCGCCATACAGCGAGACCAGCGCCAGCAGGCCCTCGCGGCGCTCCGCGGGCAAACCGGCGGTCAGGCGTGCCAGGCGGGCGGCGTCCTTGACGGCCAGCGCGGCATGGATGTCGTGGCGGGTGTCATCGCTCAGCGGCTGGCCCTCGAGCAGGCTGGCGACGATGCGGGCATCGGCCAGGTCGAGCTGCAAGCCGCTGACCTGGGCGGCGCCCAGGCTGTCGATGGCCAGCTGCAGGATCTCGAGATCGGCCTCGGGGCCGGCGTGCCCATAAATTTCTGCACCGAACTGCAAGGGCTCGCGGGTGGCATGGGGCCGGGCGGGCCGGGTGTGCAGCACGGGGCCGCAGTAGCACAGGCGCGTGAGTCCGCTGCGGCCCAGCAGGTGGGCGTCGATGCGGGCCACCTGGGGGGTGGTGTCGGCGCGCAGGCCCAGGGTGCGGCCCGAGAGCTGGTCCACCAGCTTGAAGGTCTGCAAGTCCAGCGCTTCGCCGGTGCCGGTCAGCAGGGAATCGATGTATTCGAGCAGCGGCGGCATCACCAGCTCGTAGCCGTAGCTGCGGGCGGTGTCGAGCAGTTCGCGTCGGAGTTCTTCGATGTGGCGAGCCTCGGAGGGCAAGACATCGGCAATGTGATCCGGGAGGACCCAGGCGGACATGGGGGAATGGGGGTGGCTGTGAAAACGGCGATTTTACCGGTTCGCCAAACGGGTTTGACCGCCCTCAGTCGGCCCACCACAGGAAAGCCAGCCCGAGCAGCACCAGGAAGACGCCAAAAAAACGGATCTGGCCATCCTGCAGCTGCAGCAGCTGCTCAAACAGGCGGCGCCAGCGGGTGGGCGCCACCATGGGCATCAGCCCCTCGAGGACCAGCATCAGGCCAATGGCCAGCAGCCAGACGTCCACCGCGAGCGGTCGGTCAGTTGCGGCCCGGCCCGGTGGCTCCCGTGCCCCGCATCGCCCGGAAGAAGTCCGAGCTGGCCGGGTCGAGCACCATCACGTCGCTCTTTCGCGCAAAGCTGGCCTTGTAGGCCTCGAGGCTGCGGTAGAACTGCGCAAACTGGGGATCACGGCCAAAGGCTTCGGCATAGATGCGGGCGGCCTGGGCATCGCCCTCGCCCTTGATCTTCTGCGCATCGCGGTAGGCGTTGGCGATCGCCACTTCGCGCTGGCGATCGGCATCGGCACGGATTTTTTCGCCCTCGGCGGCGCCGGTCGATCGCAGCTCGTTGGCCACGCGCTTGCGCTCGGCTTCCATGCGGCGGTAGACCGATTCGGTGATGGTGTCGACATAGTCTGCGCGGGTGATGCGCACATCGACAATGTCCACACCCCAGGGCTTGGCGCCACCGGTGACCACTTCCAGCACCTCGCGCCGGACATCGGCCATCAGGGCTTCACGCTTGAGCGACAGCAGTTCCTTGACGGTGCGCTTGTTGATCTCTTCCTGGAAGGCGTTGCGCACCACCCGGTTGAGCTGGTTGGCGCCGGCCTTCTCGTCCAGACCCACGTTGCGGATGTAGGCCTGCGGATCGGTGATGCGCCAACGCACATACCAGTCGATCACCACGCGCTGCTTTTCGGCCGTGAGCATCGGCTCGGTGTCGATGCTGTCGAGCGTGAGCAGGCGCTTGTCGATGTAATTGACGTTCTGCAGCGGCGGCGGCAGCTTCATGTGCAGACCTGGCTCGGTGATGACTTCCTTGATCTGGCCCAGGGCATAGACCACACCGAACTGGCGCTGGTCCACCACAAACAGGGTCGAGCTCAGAAGCACCAGCAGCACAGCCAGCGAGCTCACCCACAATCCCAAACGGTTCATCTTGCGGTCCTCATCGTGGTTCGCGCTCACGCGAACGCAGGTTGTCTCGGGAGCGGACATCGGCGGGCGGGTTCACGCCGCCTGCGGCCGCATTGGCGGCGGCATCCGAGCCCGGCGCTGCAGGTGCAGACGCAGAGGGGTTGGCCACCTGCTGCATGATTTTGTCCAGCGGCAGGTACAAGAGGTTGGAGCCCTGCTTGCTGTCCACCAGCACCTTGGTCACGTTGCTGTAGACCTGCTGGAAGGTTTCGGTGTAGAGGCGATCGCGCGTGACCTGCGGCGCCTTCTGGTATTCGGGCAGGATGGCCTTGAAGCGCTGGGCATCGCCCTCGGCCTGCGCCACGATGCGTTCGCGGTAAGCGTTGGCCTCTTC
>JACCDU010740541.1_pt1 | contig 11633 bp, 9 predicted proteins | sample 7446081 | NCBI WGS metagenome assembly JACCDU01 (sample SAMN15323447, study PRJNA562643) | freshwater metagenome | isolation source: river surface water | place: USA:Blue River Watershed | collected 2017-08-17 | reverse complement strand
GCTTATGAGCAAAAGTTTGGAAGCGCCACCAAATATAATGGACGATGAACTGAAAACGGCCAAGAGCTTCAACGCTCTATTTGAGAAACACGGTGGCTCCTACCGGGCGTTAGACTGGGGCAGCCATGAGGGCCAGGAACTCCGGTTTCGCATCCTCTCAGAGATAGCCGATCTCGACGGGAAGGCTATCCTCGACGTCGGCTGTGGTCTAGGCCATTTTTACGACTGGCTAAAGGCACAGGGCTTCCGGTTTTCGTACACGGGGATCGATATCGCGGACCGGATGCTTCAGGAGGCAAAGAAAGCCCATCCAGATGCGCGCTTTCTGGTGGGCAGTCCTTCTGATCCGGCATTCTTGGCGGACGAAACGTTTGACTACGTATTTGCAAGTGGCATTTTCAGTACCTACACCTCGGACTCAATGGCGTGGATGCAGATGAGCATACAGCGAATGTGGAATTGGAGTCGTCAGGGTGTAGCGTTTAACAGTCTCTCCACTTGGGCCACTGAAGCCGACCCGTGTGAATTTTATGCCGATCCGCTGGAGGTGGTTGGTGCCTGTCGGATACTTACGCCTTGGATCTCTATGCGTCATGACTATCACCCCCGAGATTTTTCGGTTTACCTCCTACACACTGCACGGCTGTCATGAGGGTATCAATTAATCAGCCTGCCTACCTGCCTTGGCTTGGCTATTTTGACCGCATTGCTTCGAGCGATATCGCAATCGTTCTCGACAGTGTCATGATCGAGAAGGGTTCCTACACTAACCGCAATAAGATGCGTAGCGGCAATGGGTGGTCGTGGCTAACTGTACCCATCAAGACAAGTGGACAGCCACTCATCTTGGATGTTCAGATCGACAACCAGCGTGACTGGCGCAAGAAGCATTTTCAACTTATCAGCCAAGCCTACGCTAAAGCCCGTTACCACGCTGACCATATCGAATGGGTTAACAATGTTTATCGCCGAGAGTGGATAGGGCTGAACGAACTCTTGACATACACGAACCGTTATTTTCTGTCGGCCCTGTCTATCAATACGAAGATCATTCATTCGTCGGCGCTCAATGTCGCTGGTGCGAAAAGCGAGCTGGTACTCAACCTCTGCAAAGAGGTTGGTGCTACCGAGTACATTTCAGGTCCGTTTGGAAGCAACTATCTCGACCTGCCCTCGTTTGAGCGGGCGGGCATCCTTGTCACGTTCCAGAATTACACGCATCCAGTCTACGAGCAATGCCAAGGTGGCTTTGAATCACACATGTCCGTCCTCGATCTGCTGTTGAACTGCGGACCCGATAGCGGACAAATATTCCAGGATCATAAAAAGGGGTTATGAAATTATGAATGAACAGACCATACAGATTGGGAGTCGTACGATTGGTCGCGGACTTCCGGTCTACCTGATTGCCGAGATTGGCACGACCACTCTCGGGGACTACAACGGAGCAATGGCTCTCATCCATGCCGCCGCGAAGGCCGGCTGCGAAGCGGTCAAATTTCAAATGATCAATCCCGATCAGATCTCCGACAAGTCGGTCACCTATCCCATGATGGTGAACGGGATGATCGAACAAGTGAACATGTACGAAATGTTTCAGCGCTTGAAGTTCTCGGAGTCCGAATGGAAGGGAATTGTTGAGAAATGCAAATCGCTAGGGCTGGAGTTTTTTGCCACCGTGGATTTTATTGAGGGGGTCGACCTGCTTGACCGTCTCGGTGTCAACGTCCACAAGATTGGCGCCTGGGACTGCAATTACCGGCAGTTGATCGAGAAGATTGGGCGGACCAAGAAACCAATGTTTGTCGACCTAGGACCGACCACGGCATCTGAAGTGTCCGATCTGGTCCGATGGTACACCGATGCCGGTGGCTCTGCGGTGCTATTCATGCATGATTTCCACACACAGATGGACACGCAGATGAACATGCGGGCTATCCAATTGTTAAACCAGATGTATGCTTGGCCAGCAGGTTTTTCTAGCCCAGCGCAGGATGAGGCTCTCGATATTGCTGCTGTAGCACTGGGCGCCTGCTACATCGAAAAGCGGCTAACGCTTGACCGTTCGCAATCCAGCTTCCACGCACACGAAAGCCTGGAGCCTGAAGAGATGAAGGCTTGGGTTGACACCATCCGTCATGTTGAACGTTCGCTGGGTCGGCCAGAAATCCTGCCTTCAGATATCGACCTCCAGGGCAAACTCAAGTACTACCGCAGCATCTGCACGCTGGCCCCTGTGAAAAAGGGTGAGCGATTCACTGAACAGAACCTAGGGGCCAAGCGTCCGGGAACAGGTATACCCACAGAGCGCTTCGGTGAATTCATCGGTCGGATAGCCAGCCGTGATCTGTCGACTGACACCCTGCTGGAAGAAGGAGACTTCAGTTGAGGGTTCTTGTCCTAGCAGCTCATCCTGATGATGAGGTACTGGGCTGTGGTGGCACTATCGCTTGGCATGTCGATCAAGGTCATGATGTAGCCATCCACTTGATGGCTGAAGGCGCGACCAGTCGTACAAACGTGCCGGATCGTGTTGCCATGGCCTCGGAGCTAGAGAGTCTACGAAGCTCGGCTCGTAAGGCTGCGGATATCTTAGGGGCGTCGATCAGTTTCGACAGCTATCCCGATAACCGCATGGATTCAGTGGACTTGCTGGATGTTGTTAAGTCGGTAGAAAGGTTGATCGCCGAAATTCGTCCTGATCGAATATACACACATCATTCGGGCGATGTAAACATCGACCATCGAATCGTCCATCAGGCGGCAGTAACAGCCTGTAGACCGGTGCCGGAGCAGTGTGTTCGTAGTCTATTGTTTTTTGAGACACCTTCCAGCACGGAATGGCAGCCAGCAACGAGTGGCGAGGTCTTCGCGCCCAATTGGTTCGTTTCTATTGACACCACAATAGAAAGAAAGCGAGAGGCACTGAAGGCCTACGCAAGTGAAATGCGTGAATTTCCGCATTCGCGATCATTAGCTGCAATCAACCATTTAGCTTGCTGGAGGGGCGCATCAGCAGGGGTCCATGCAGCCGAGGCATTCATGTTGGGGCGCACGATAGTTTAGCGAGATATTAATTGGCCTCAGTTCAATTAATAGCCTTTGACTTTAAAGAGCCCCCATCAGACCTAAAAGGTAGATTCATGAGCAAAAGTCCTGTGGTTGTGTTCGCTCCATACTCTGCAATATGGTCACATGCCTTGCCCGAGGCTTTGGTGGCATCTGCGATGAAGCAGGCTGGCTCGCAAATTGTATACGTCCCTTGTGATGGCATGATGGAAGAGGGCTGCGCTGCCATGTCAGCATACAACATCAATCATCTAAGTCCTCGAGAAGCAAGGACAGAGGTGTGCAGTATGTGTCGAAAGCGGCGTGATGCTCTAGCCAGTGGACTTGGGGCCAAAGTCATCACCATGGATAGTCTGCTGCCAGCGGGTGTGAAAGAGGAGATGACTGCCTTTGTTGCTGCTATTAATACCTCTGACATCATGGATCTGGAAGTCGATGGTTTTAAGGTTGGCCGAATAGCTATGCATGAAACAATCATCCACTTTAAGCTGACGGCCTTAGCAGAGACGACCATGGAAGCTTTGAAGGAGTTCCGAGTCAAATTGCTTCATGTACTACTTGCTTTGAAAGTTACGCAAGCGCTTATTAGGAGATTCTCACCAGCACGCATTTTGAATTACAACACTAATCTGTCCAGCAATCACATCATGATGTTGGTCGCGGAGCGTGAGGGGGTGCCTACATTTGGACTGCATGCTGGTGGGAATATGGCCAAGCGTTTATCAAGCCTTTACGTGTATAGGCAAGATATCGCGAAACAATATAAGGAGTGGATATCTCAGTTCGAGCACTCGTGGAGGAGATTGCCTACAACCTCTGCTGGTATACGTGATGCTGCCCTCCATTTCACTGCTCTTACCTCGGGGAAAACCTTATGGGTCTATTCGGCTCCTAAACAGAAGAAATATTTTGACGTCCGCAATCATTACGGTATTTCTCCAAATCAGAAAGTGTTGTTGGCAACTCTAAGCAGTTACGATGAGCTTTTTTCTAGTCAAACTCTAGGGATTATGGATGAGCCAAAGCTGATGTTCCCAACGCAAGTGGAGTGGATGAAGTCGGTTATCAAATATCTGGAGGAGCGCCCAGATCTGTTTCTTCTAATACGAGTGCACCCAAGGGAGCTTCCAAATTTACGCGACAAACTGCACTCAAATCACGCCAAAAAATTAGCCGAAGTTCTTGTGAATCTTCCTCCCAATGTGCGGATCAACTGGCCACAGGAAGGGATCTCTCTTTATGATCTTTTGCCTCAAGTGAACGTTGGCTTGAACGGCTGGTCGAGTACTGGCAAAGAATTGGCCTTGATGGGTATTCCCGTAGTTTTATTTACGGGCGACATTCTGTTTTATCCATCAAGTCTGAATAGCCTTGCCAGTGATCCTGAAGACTATTTCCATCGTATTGATCAAGCCTTGGAAGATGGGTGGTCCTTTGACCGTATCCGACAAGTTTTCCGCTGGCTCGCGGTTGAATACACACTAGGTACTATCGATATCAGCGATCGATTTACCTACAAAGAAGGGGCTCGTTCCTTGCTTCGACGCGCTATTGGCAAATTGCGCCGTACGTTTGCCTATCGTTTTGAAGCCTCTCGCCTGAATATTCCAATGAGGCATGGCAAAAGCTTCGCTAAGGTGATCTTGGATGATGCATCGCTGATCGATTTGAATATTGCCCAACAAGGCCGTCTTGATGCTACCCAAGAAGATCGTTTGATACGTCAAGAAATGAAACATATCGTCCAGTCTCTCTATGGGCAGGTTCCAGTTGGAGCTAGCACCAACATTGATTCATTGCGTGCAGCCACGGGTGTTGTTTGACTGTGTCTAAGTCAACTCAGGGGGGCAAGTTTGAAGGGCTAAGGCTTGTACTCAATTTCGCGGGTCGGCGCTTGTCAGCGAAACTTCTGCTTGTCATTTTCGCGTCGTCTGTCCTCGATCTGCTGGGTATTGCGGTGATTTTTCCGTATCTGGGCCTGGTCACCGATCCCCAGGCCCTGGCAAACGTTACCGCCCGCTTGCCACAGTACGTTTGGGGGTTGTCAGCTGACACTTTGTTGCTTCTCATGAGCATTCTTCTGCTTCTGGTTTATTTCGTCAAAAGTGCATGCCAAGTCATGCTTATGCGATACCAGAGCAGACAGCTCGCCAGTCTGACGACGCGTCTGACGGATGACACTGTTGAGCACATGCTCAACGTCCGCTACGGCCTGTTTCTCGCGTTGGCAGGGACTGAGGTCGGCGCCACCGTGTATGCGAGTCCAATCCATTTCACCTTGGCCTATCGGGCCATGCTTCAGATTGCCAGCGAACTGACCTTCATGATGGCACTGTTTTTTGCTTTTCTGGTGGTCAAGCCGTTGCCAACTTTGGTGGCTTTTGGGGCGCTGGGGACAGTCGGTATTTTTCTGTACTTATTGGTTATCCGCAACACTGCAAAACTCGGAAAACGTCAAAGCGAAGCCGAGAACACTCGTTATCGACTCATTTTTTCCATGATCAATGCATTCCGTGAGATCAAGATCATGGGCTTGGCGCGTTTGTTTGAAACGTTTAATCGGGAAGTTTCCCATGAGCTTGAGGGCGTGGCTTGGCGGTACAACTTCAATCATGCCCTACCGTTATCCATCATTGAAGCTGTAGTGATGATGAGTGTCGTTGGTGCAGTGATGGGAGTCGTCATATCGGGAGTCAACATCACTGAGATTCTCCCAGCTCTTGGTCTCGTGGCAGTAGCAGCTGTACGCCTTGTGCCGGCAATTGCGAGATTGTTCATGGCGCTCAATTCTCTTCGTTTTTATAACGAATCAGTCAAGCGGCTTCACACAATGCGTGCGGATCTAATCAAGGGACGACAGATTCGAACGGCCGATGAATTGGATTTCAATAAAACAATTGAACTGAACCAAGTATGTTTCAGCCATGGGGACAAACTCATACTTAAAGATATTTCATTCCAGATTGAGTCAGGCAAGAGCTACGGCATCGTTGGTCCTTCAGGATCCGGCAAATCAACATTACTTGATCTTTTATCTGGGCTGCAGCCAGCAGAAACTGGACGGTTTCTGTGTGACGGTAAGCCATTCGATCCATACACGAGCGGCTCTCTTGCCAAGCTCATAGGGTATGTACCGCAAGACATTACCTTGGTTGATGAGTCCTTGGCTTTCAATATCGCCTTTGATCATCAACCCGATTTCCCACGGTTAGAGGCCGTGATTCGCATGGCAAATCTTCACAGTCTGGTGGAGACTCTTCCCGCTGGAGTGCACGAATCACTCGGAGAAAAGGGCTCCCGGATTTCGGGTGGTCAACGCCAAAGAGTGGCCCTAGCCCGAGCTCTTTATCGACAACCGAAGATCCTCATTCTTGACGAAGCAACCAGCGCCCTAGACCCGATAAGTGAGCGTGAAATAGCTAATGAGTTGGCTGCTCTTAAGGGGCGTATCACGATGTTGTCGGTGTCTCACAAGATCGCGGCGGTACAAGACTGCGACGGAATCTATGTGCTGGATCATGGGCGTATCGTCGGCAGTGGAAGACATATGACCCTACTTGAGCAATGCCCTTTGTACAAAGACATGTATCTCGCTCAGCAACGTAGTTCACTACCTGTTTGCGCTTCAGAGTCATTAAGCGTGATGAGCGTATGACTTTCGACTGGCTGCATACCGAAGGTGCAGAGTTCATCGTGAAATATAAAGCGCCATTGGCAATCATTTGCCATGAGATGATATTTGCAGGAGTGTAATTCTAAATATGGAGAAATACCTTAAGTCTGCAATCAAGCGATTGCTAAACGGAAAATACTCCGGCCTTAATCAGTTGGATCGAAAACTGGAAAAATATGTCGATTACAACAATGGGTATTTTGTAGAGCTCGGTGCTAATGACGGTGTAAAGCAGTCCAATAGCCTGTATTTCGAAAAATATCGAGGGTGGCGTGGGCTGTTAATTGAAGCGACGCCGCAAAACTTCTTGAAGTGTCGACAAAATCGAGCACAGCGAAGCGCTGTCTACTGCGCCGCCTGTGTGTCATTTGATTACGATCAGGAATTCGTTCGCATGGCTTACTCCGATTTAATGACGGCTCCGATCAATTCTAAGTCGGATATCAACGACCCTAGAGCCCACGCACAACTAGGTAGCCAATATCTCTCAAAGGGTGAAATAAATTTTGAATTCGGGGCAATCGCACGCACGCTTAACTCATTATTACTTGAGGTTTCAGCTCCTAATCAGATCGACTTTCTGTCACTCGATGTGGAAGGATTTGAGCAAGAAGTTCTGCAGGGTGTAAATCACGAGGCATTCCGGTTTAAATACATTTTGGTCGAGTGCCGTGATGTCGATCGGATGAACGCATATTTGAATGAAAACGGATATCGCCTAGTTGAAAAATTGTCCGTTCATGATTACCTATTCGCAGACATACATAATCAGTGAAGCATGCTTAATCCCCCGGTGCTAAGTGAAATGTGAGAATTGAAACGATACGGTTTGTCACCTATGAATATGATAAAAAAAATTTTCAAATCTATCTTAGAGTTTCTGTTTCTACGACTCGCAAGTGCATCAAGATCATTGGCGGGACTGACTCATTTTGGCCTGTACGTTGCGCAATGGGGCATCAAACCAACACCACATTGGTTTGATCACAACGTTGATGTGTATTGGCAATGGCCAAAAAAACTTGACTCAAGCTGGCTTGAGAGAGGTGTCCTAAATTCTCTGTGCCTAGAGGGGGGGGATGCCCTTGAGCTGACATGCGGTGACGGGTTTTATACAAGTCGGTTTTATGCAAGCAAATTGACTAGAGTTGTCGCCTGTGATCGAGATTCGAAAGCAATTGCATCAGCACGTAAATACAGCAAGGCGAGTAATGTTGACTACGTTGTAGCTGACATTCTTACTGACATGCCAATTGGTGAGTTTCAACATGTAATTTGGGATTTTGGGTTTCCTTGGTGCAATCACTTCAGCTCACAGGAAATTGAAAGCATCGTGCATCAGTGCAAGACCAGGCTCAAATCGGGAGGGATTTTTTCAGGATACCTAGCCCTATTGAGTCAATCTGGAGTGTGCGCAAAAAATGAGGGTGCTGAAGATGTCGATTTTAAAAACATAGCTTCGCTTAAAGCGTTTCTGCTGAGTCATTTCGCTCATGTAAGTGTGATGGAAACAATCTCGCCTGGTCGGCACAATGCCTACTTCTACGCATCTGACGATACCGTTCCATTTGGTGATGGCTGGGCGCGTATGGTTTAGTCCCTCCCTCTGGTGGCGACGTTAAAGAATTACACGAAAATAAAAGAATTGAGAAATCATGAAAACCACACAGACTTTTCTGCCGTATGCCAAACCAGATATTGGTCAAGATGAGGTCGACGCAGTTACGCAGTGCCTACTCTCGGGCTGGCTGACGACAGGCCAGCAGTGCAATATTTTTGAGGAGGAGTTCGCCCGATTGTTGGGCGATGGCGTGATGTGCGTTGCGGTGAACTCGGCAACGGCGGGGCTGCATCTTGCACTTGAAGCCTTGGGCGTATCCGAAGGTGATGAAGTAATAACGACCGTACATACAGTTACTGCGACGGCCGAGGTAGTTCGGTATCTAGGTGCTAACCCAGTTTTTGTGGATGCCGATCCAACTACGCTTTGCATTGATGTAAATGCTATAGAAAGCAAAATCACCAACAAAACCAAAGTGATATTGCCTGTTCACTTTGGTGGTTTGGCTGCTGAAATGGGGGCAATTCAAGAGCTCGCCAAGCGCTATCAGCTGCATGTTGTCGAAGATGCGGCGCATTCACTACCAACTACTTATCAAGGTACCAAAATCGGAAATTTGGCTACAGATGCCACCATCTTCAGTTTCTATGCCAATAAAACCATGACTACCGGTGAAGGTGGGATGCTTGCAACCAAGGACCGAAAGCTCTATGAGCGTGCAAAATTGATGCGTTTGCATGGCATGAACAAGGTCGCGCATGATCGATATGCATCGCGAGCACCAGCTTGGTACTACGAAGTCGTTGCACCAGGATTCAAATACAACCTGACGGATCTGGCTGCCGCAATTGGCCTCCAGCAATTGAAGAAATTAAATGCTATGCACCAGAGGCGCGTTGAGATTGCGTCTATGTACAACGAGCTGCTAGCTGATTGTCCCCTGATGCTTCCAGTAGGGCCACGAGACGGTGATATCCATTCTTGGCATCTTTACGTTATACGCTTAAAGGAGGGGGGCGAGAGTCTCAGAAACAAACTTGTCGAGGCGATGTTCGCCGAAGGTATAGGTGCAAGCGTCCATTACATTCCACTGCATATGCAGCCTTACTGGCGCGATACCTACAATTTGAAGGCTACTGACTTCCCAAGCAGCCAAACTGCTTACGAGAGCTCAGTTTCACTGCCAATCTATAACCTAATGACCGATGAGGATGTGTTTCGAGTAGTTAATGTCCTGCGAACATTTTTTTCGCTTCGTAATGTTGAGGAACCTGAGTCACTCTAAGAATGAGCATGAAACTTTGTTTAGGTGTCGATGCCGCGAATATCCGGCTTGGAGGCGGTCGGACCTATCTCATTGAGTTGCTGGCGCATCTCGACTCGAATACGACTGCCTTTACAGAAATAATTATCTGGGGGTCTCAGGAGACGCTGGACTGTCTGCCTGACCATCCGCTGGTTAGCAAAGTGCATTGCCCAAATCTTGAAGGCTCCCTGTTGACACGTACGTTGTGGCAGATCTTTAAATTGCCTGCCTTAGCTCGGAAAGCCAACTGCAATATGTTATTTGTGCCTGGGGGGGTGTTTATGTGCTCCTTCAGGCCTATCGTGACAGTGAGCCTGAACCTATTGCCATTCTCCCCAAAGGAAATAGCAAAGTATGGATTGTCTTGGCAAACTGTCAAATTCTGGCTGCTGCGATGGTTGCAAGGGCGAAGTTTTAAGAATAGTTCGGGATTGATTTTTCTCGCGGATTATCCCCGATCAGTGATTAACGCGAAGGTCTCGCCGTTGCCGCTATCACAAGCGGTTATCCCCTTGGGGGTTAGCAAGGCATTTGAGAGAGATGCTCGTGAGCAACATGCAATCAGCGAGTATTCGGAAAGTAATCCATACAAAATTGTTTATGTCTCTAGTCTGCATCCCTACAAAAATCACAAAATTCTGATTTCTGCAGTTGCGAAAGTGCGTGAGTCGACTCGCTGGCCAATTCGGCTCGATTTGGTGGGCCCCGGCTCACAGGAGCAGGTGGCTGAGTTGAAATTGTTTGCACAATCCTTCAAGGATGTTAAGACTTGGCTCCATTGGTCGGGTAATCTTCCCTACGAACAATTGAGTGATTTGTATGCGCATGCGGATCTAGGTGTTTTCTCGTCCAGTTGCGAAAACATGCCCAACATTCTTACGGAGATGATGGCGTCAGGCTTGCCCATCGTTTCCTCAAGTACGAGACCCATGCCGGATATCCTCAAAGACGGTGGTATTTATTATGACCCTATGAGCGAATCTGAAACGGCGTCCGCTATAACAAAGGCCATTTCAGACCCAAAACTGCGAAAGACGATGGCTCAAATTGGAAATGAATTGTCCGCTCAATACACTTGGAGCGATGCATCACTGAAGACAATTCAATTCTTAGAGCAACTTGCGCATCGGGTATCGCGATGAAACTATGCATTATCCAGGCTGTATTGCCCCTGTACGTGATTTCATTTTTCAACAGGATTACCGAGCTGTTTCCCAGCATAGAACTTACAGTAGTAGCTGACTTGGAAAGCACTGATCCATTAAATCAGTATCGAGGTGAGGATCTAAAGTTTAAGGTAGTGCATGTATCGCAAGTGCAACAGAGTGGTGTGGTATGGCGAAAGGGGCTTTTGAAGGCTCTTCAAGAGCTGCAAGCGGATACTGTCGTATTTAGTGGCTCTACACGAGATCTAAGCCAGCTATTCGCAATGTTGCATCACAGGATTTTGGGTAAGCGCTTTGGTGCTTGGGGCATGTTTCATCGTATTGGGGGGGCTCGATTCGTGACTAATGCCTATTTCCGCATAGTTGGTAAGCTGGCAAGCAGGTGCTTGACGTACAGCAGGATGGGCGCGGTCAATTTAGTAGGGCTGGGAGTACCCAAGCATAAAGTGGGTGTCGTAGGCACTGCTATCGATGAAAGCAAACCGCATATCCAGATGCTTGCACGTACTGACGATGAGTTAGCACAATTTAGAAGTCATCATGGCCTCATTGGCAAGCACGTCATTCTCCAGGTGGTTCGCTTATCTCGTATTAAAAGGCCGGAACTATTAATCGATGCAGCCACAGCTTTGCAGTGCGTACGGCGTGACTTGGTCTTCGCATTGATAGGTGATGGGGAAATGCGTCATGAGCTTGAAACGCTGGTCAATAATCGTGGCCTTCAAGAGAATTTTCGATTCGTCGGTGCCGTGTACGACGAAGCAGAGCTTTCGCGCTGGTATCTGTGTGCAGACGCTTTTGTAGTGCCAACCTTTATAGGGCTTAGCGCACACCATGCCATGAGTTACGGTGTGCCTG
>JACCDU010437146.1_pt1 | contig 11637 bp, 11 predicted proteins | sample 7446081 | NCBI WGS metagenome assembly JACCDU01 (sample SAMN15323447, study PRJNA562643) | freshwater metagenome | isolation source: river surface water | place: USA:Blue River Watershed | collected 2017-08-17 | reverse complement strand
GCGCACTACAGCGCACTTCAAACCGACGCTCAACGCGACTCGTTCAGCCTTCGTTGGAGTTGCAGGTTCACGTTTCCTCACGCTTGTGGCGTGGGCTAGAGCAAACAGCTTTCAGATGAAAGTGGCGTGATTCCTGATGGGCCTTATGCGCCGACCGGGAAAAGCCAAAAAATACCCCTCGCTGTAGCGAGGGGAACATTACCTTAATGCGTTGCAGCACCGAGGTCAAGGAAAATCTTGGAAAAAGCTAATGAAATCAACCCTTTTGCGGCGATACGGGAGGACCGTAAACAGACGGTGCAGCGCACGATTTCCGTGCTCTCGGGGTGCTGTCCCACCGAGCACCAATGGCTCACCACTTGCTTGCCACTTGCTTGCTATTTGATGCGCGCCTCTTTAGCAAATTGGCATTCACGGCAGCCGGGATCGCGGGACTGCGCAGCGCAAACGCTTACAATGCCGGTCTCCCATCGCGCAGCCGCATCATCACCGTGACCGATTCTTCGCCTTCCCCTGCACCAGCCCACGCCACCTCCGACGCGACAGCCACTGCCGTGACCGGCGCAGCGTCATCGGCGCCGCTGAAGAACCGCCTGCTCTGCATGGTCTACGAGGCGATGCTGCTGTTCGGCGTGCTGTTCATCGCGACCTGGCTATTCTCGACGCTGCTGCAGCAACGGCACGCACTCTACCTGCGCGATGCGCTGCAGGACTGGCTGTTCGTGGTGCTGGGCGTGTACTTCTGCTGGTTCTGGACCCACAGCGGACAAACGCTGGCGATGAAGACCTGGCGCATACGCGTGATTGGCCGCGACGGCGGTCCGGTGCGCTGGCGCCGAGCGTTGCTGCGCTACGTGTTCGCGTGGGGCTGGTTCCTGCCGGGGCTGGCACTGGCGCGCGCGATCGGCGCGCAAGGCTGGATGCTGTTGCTGCTGCCTGCGCTGAACTTCGCGCTGTGGGCTGCGGCTGCCCTGCTCGACCGCGACCGGCAGTTCCTGCACGACCGCCTTGCCGGTACCCGCGTCGTCCTCAAGCCCGGCCTCGACAAGAAGGATGCGAAGGCGGCGGCGGAAGACGCCAACGAATACCGCGCGCCGCGCCAGCCCGGCGCCGATGCCGGCGACGGACAGCAGTCCTGATCGGGAAAGCGGGCATGATCGCCACCCTGACCCGCTTCATCATCTTGCTTCAGCTGGCGGCGCTGGCTGCGATCAGCTGGCTGTTCGTCCACTTCGATGTGATTGCCACGCCGGTGCTCGCGCTGCTGGCCAGCGCCGGCATCCTGTCGTCGCTGCGCGCGGTGATCATCTTCAATAACTACCTGCTATCGGGGGCGCTGCGACAACGCATGAGCGATGGTTCACGCGCGCCCGTGTTCAAACTCGCGTTGCGCGTCGTGCAGGAATTCTGGTGCAGCATGCTGTGCTGGTTCCGGCTGTTCCCGTTTGCACAGCCGGCGGTCGTCACAATGGACGGCGACCACGTACCGCCAGTACTGCTGCTGCACGGCTTCGGCGCCAACAGCGGCTTCTGGCGCCCGCTGTCGCAGCGCCTGCGCAAGGCAGGCATCAGCCATGCGACGGTCGACCTCGAACCGGTATTGGGCAGCATCGATGATTACGCCGACCTGATCGAGGCGCAGGCCATGCTGCTGTGCGCCGCCACCGGCGCTTCGCAACTGGTGGTGGTCGGCCACAGCATGGGCGGCCTTGCGGCACGGGCATGGATGCGCCGCCATGGCAGCGAGCGCGTAGTGAAGCTGATCACGCTGGGCACGCCGCACTTCGGCAGCTGGCTGGCCAGTTACGGCAGCGGGCGCAATACGAAGCAGATGGTGCCGCCCGGCGCCGACCCGGATGCCTGGCTGATACGGCTGTCGCAATCGGAAACGCCGGCGCTGCGGGAGCGCGTGCTGTCGATCTGGTCGCGCCATGACAACATCATCGCGCCGCAGGAATCAGCGCTGCTGCCGGGTGCAGGAAATGTCGCGTTCGACCTCGTCGGCCATGTCGCGCTGGGATTCGACCCTGCCGTGCTCGACAGGGTGACCAGGGAAATTACTTCAGTCCGTCAAAGCAAGTCGACAGCATGAAGGCGATGACCTTCTCGTCATCGTACTCTTCGTTCAGCCGCAGGTAATCGACGGTCGGGTCGCAGGAACGCGCATAGATGGTGAACAGCACCACGTCGGTCGGCAGATCGGTGCGGATCGCGCCATCGGCGCGGGCCTTCTCGATCAGCTCGCCCATCAACTCGTTGAGATCCATCAGGCGGCTGATGTAGCGCGTGCTGTTCATCAACGCGTCGCGCAGGCTGTTGTTCTCGGCCGGCAGGGTCGGCAGGCCACCCTTCATCCGAGTCTCCAGCGCCCACCGCAGCACGGACTTCAGTTGCTCGATGGCCTTCAGGTCGGCCGACAGGCTGCGCACGAAGGCCAGCGTGTTCTCCAGCAGGCGGATCATGGCGGCAGCCGCCAACGCTTCCTTGGACGGGAAGTGCTTGTACAGGCTGGCCTTGGCAATGCCGACCTCGGCAGCGACCTCATCCATCGTCATCAACTCGTACCCCTTCTTCGCCAGCAGCGTGTTGGTGGCATCGACAATGGCATTCTCCCGGACGATCAATTGCTGCTGCTTGAACGAGAGCTTGGGTTCTGTACTCATCGGTTACGAAAGAGGCTAATCAGTTTTGAACTTTGCCGATTATACGGCAGCCGAAGCAGGGAGGCGGACTTTATCGTTATAGCAATGCGAATATTCCCTTCTCTTTTGTTGCGCCGCGGCCCGACTGGCGTGCCGGCCATGCTGCTGCTCTGCGTCATGACCATGGCCACTGCCCGCGCAGATGACTTGCTCGACACCGCCCGCCGCGCCGGGTCGTTCCGGAATTTCGTCGACGCGGTCCAGGTCGCCGGACTGACCCGGCAGCTGAAGGCCGACGGACCCTACACGCTGTTCATTCCCAGCGACAGCGCTTTCGACAAGCTGCCGGATGGCGAATGGCAGGCGCTGCTCAAGGATCGGGACCGGCTGTCGCGCGTGCTGCGGTATCACATCGTCCGCGGCAAGATGAAGGTGGCCGAAGTCAAGCCCGGGCCGGTGCGCAGCGATGAAGGCCAGCCGCTGAAACTGACCTCGGACAACGGGATGGTGACTGTCAACGGCGCGCGCGTGACCGAGAGCGACCTTGCGGCCGACAACGGCATCATCCACGCGATTGACGACGTACTGCTGCCGCCGGACTGACGCAAGCTGCACCGGGAACTCCGCATAGGTGCAGCTTGGCCGACGGCGCAGTGCCGCCAGCCATGCAATCGCAATCAGGGCTTCGGTTATGATCGGCGCATGCACAACAAGATACGTTCGCTTTGCGTTTACTGCGGGTCATCGACCGGACATGATCCTGAACATGCGAGCGCTGCCCGCGCACTCGGCACCCGGATGGCCGATCGCGGCATCGCCCTCGTCTACGGTGGCGGGCATATCGGACTGATGGGCATCATCGCCGACGCCGTGCTTGCCTCCGGCGGCGCAGTGACCGGCGTGATCCCCGCGGCACTGATGGCGACCGAAGTCGGCCACGGCCAGCTGACGAAGCTGCATGTGGTGAAGGACATGCACGAGCGCAAGGCACTGATGGCCGACAAAGCCGACGGCTTCATCGCCATGCCCGGTGGCATAGGCACGCTGGAAGAATTGTTCGAAGTGATGACCTGGCTACAACTCGGCTATCACGCCAAACCGGTCGGCGTGCTGAACGTGAACGGCTTCTATGACGGGCTGCTGGGCTTCCTCGACCGGCAGCGTGACGAAGGTTACTTGCGCGACGAGCATCGGATGCTGCTGATCGAGGACAGCAACCCGGATGCCCTGCTGGATCGCATTGGCAGCTTCGAGATGCCGGAAGGCGTCAGCTACTTCAGCCGTCGTCAGGCGCGGACGCTCGGTCCCTGACGCACCCTGTCGAGGGCGATAAGAAAAAACGGCAGCCAGGGCTGCCGTTTTTTTTATCGGACCGGATGCGTCGGCGGCCGCGCCAGCATCTCGTCAGGCCTCGAGTGCCTGGCGGAAGTCTTCGACCAGATCAGCGGTATCTTCGATGCCAACCGACACCCGGATCAGAGATTCCGCAATGCCCATCGATGCGCGTCGCGCGGGGCCCATCTCGTGGAAGATGGTGTGCGCGACCGGTATCACCAGCGTGCGCACGTCGCCGAGGTTACTGGCCGGGATGGCCAGCTGCAGGCGATTCAGGTAATCGAAGCAGTCGATGCCCTCTTTCAGCTCGAAGCTGAACAGCCCGCCGCTGGCGCGGAACAGCGACGCCGCGATTGCATGCTGCGGATGCGACGGCAATCCCGGGTAGTAGACGGCGGCCACGCGCGGGTCTTCCGACAGCATGTGCGCCAGTGCCAGCGCGTTGGACGACTCGCGCTCGATGCGCAGTGCCATCGTTTCCGATCCCACCGACAGGTGGTGCGCGGCTTCCGGGCCCAGCGCCGCGCCGAAGTCGCGCAAACCTTTGGCGCGCAGCTGCGCCATGCCCCAGACCTTGGGATCGAAGCGCTTGTAGTTCTCGGCGATGTTGGGGAACGCGGTCCAGTCGAACAAGCCGGTATCGGTCAGGCTGCCGCCCAGCGCATTGCCGTGACCGCCGATGGACTTGGTCAGCGCATTGATGACGATGCCCGCGCCCACCGCCTTCGGTCGGAACAGGTAAGGCGAGGTCATCGTGTTGTCGACCACGTACAGGATGCCGCGCTCGCGGCACAGCTTGCCGATGCGCTCGAGATCAGCCACCTGCGTGCGGGGATTGGCAATGGTCTCGACGAACACCATGCGCGTGTTCGGCTGCAGCGCGGCCTCGACATTGGCGACCTCGGTCGCATCGACGAAGGACACCGGCATGCCCTGCTGGGCTACCGTCTGCCACAGGCTGTTGGTGTTCCCGAACAGGAAGGCGGACGACACCACGTGGTCGCCCGCACGCAGCAGGCCCTGCACCAGCGCGCCGATGGCGGCCATGCCGGTACCGAAGCACAGCGTGGCCATGCCGTCTTCCATGCGGTTGATCTTGTCTTCCAGCGCCGACACGGTCGGGTTGCCTTGGCGGCCGTAGCGGTAGCCCGGCTTCTTGCCCTGGAAGACGTCGGCCAGTTCGCGCGCATCCTTGTAGCCAAATGCGACGGCCGTGTGAATGGGCTTGTGCAGCGAACCGTGCTCGATCGGCTTTTGCCGGTCGCTGTGCAGCACGGTGGTGGTGAATCCGTAAGATTTTTTCTCGGTCATTGATGAAACTGGGCGTCGCTTACTCGACGCGCGCGAGATTCAGGTTGAGCTGGGTGCGCACTTCGTCCTCGGCGACCGGCTTCGGGTTCGCGCGCGCGAACTCGATGCGATCGAGGTAGTCCGGCGAAATGTCGCCGGTAACGTAGTGGCCGTCGAAGCACGAAGCCTCGAAGTGCTTCAGCTGCGGATTGACGTCCATGATCGACTGCTTCATCGCGTCGATGTCCTGATACACCAGCGCGTCGGCGGTGATCTCGCGGCACACCTCTTCTTCGGTGCGACCGTAGGCGATCAGCTCGCTGCGAGTTGGCATGTCAATGCCGTACACGTTCGGGAATTTCACCGGCGGCGCGGCCGACGCGAAGATCACGCGCTTGGCGCCCGAGTCGCGCGCCATTTGCACGATCTCGCGGCTGGTGGTGCCACGCACGATCGAGTCATCGACCAGCAGCACGCTCTTGCCCTTGAATTCGGAGCTGATCGCATTGAGCTTCTGGCGCACCGACTTACGACGCACGCCCTGCCCCGGCATGATGAAGGTGCGGCCAATGTAGCGGTTCTTGATGAAGCCTTCGCGGAAGGTCAGGTTCAGCTTCAGCGCCAGTTCCATCGCGGCCGGGCGCGACGAATCGGGAATCGGCATCACGACATCGATGTCGCCGCCGGCGATCTCGCGGCGGATTTTTTCGGCCAGGTGCTCACCCATCTTCAGGCGGCTCGCATAGACCGATGCGCCGTCGATCACCGAGTCCGGGCGCGCGAGGTAGACGAACTCGAACGCGCACGGGTTCAGCGTCGGGTTTTCCGCGCACTGCTGGTTGTACAGCTTGCCGTCGGTGTCGATGAAGATGGCTTCACCCGGCATCACGTCGCGCAGGAAGTGGAAGCCCAGGCCTTCGAGCGCCACCGATTCGCTGGCCAGCACGTATTCCGGACCTTTGTCGGAGTCGGAGAAGCCGATGCACAGCGGACGGATGCCATACGGGTCACGGAAGGCGAGCAAGCCGTGACCGGCAATCTGCGCCACCACCGCATACGAGCCGCGCACGCGCTTGTGCAGCGCCTGCACCGCCTTGAACAGCGTGCCCGGATCCAGCGAGAAGCCGGTCGTGCATTGCTGGATCTCGTGCGCGAGCACGTTCAGCAGCACTTCCGAATCGGAATCGGTGTTGATGTGCCGGCGATCGTTCTTGAACATCTCCAGCTTCAGCTGCACGGCATTGGTCAGGTTGCCGTTGTGCGCGAGCGTGATGCCGAACGGCGCGTTCACGTAGAACGGCTGCGCCTCTTCTTCGCTCGACGAGCCGGCCGTCGGATAACGGCACTGGCCGATGCCGATGTTACCGGGCAGCGAACGCATGTTGCGGGTACGGAAGACATCACGCACCAGGCCATTGGCCTTGTGCATGCTGAAAGTCGAACCATGGTTGGTCGCGATGCCTGCTGCATCTTGTCCGCGGTGCTGCAACAGCAGCAGCGCGTCATAGATCAGCTGGTTGACCGGGCTGTGGGATACAACGCCAACGATGCCACACATGGGTGGACTCCTTCAAAAAACTGCCAGCCCGCCATTGTGCGGGGGCTGGAACAACTGAAACAGGTCACCGGGCCGATCAGGCCGGCTGTATCGCGGCCGACAGGCCCATCTTGCCGAGGCGGGTGCGCATCTTGTCCGCTTCATCGCGCGAGCCGAACGGGCCGACGCGAATACGGAAACGCTCACCATCCCTGGTGCTGACTTTCTGCGAATACGATTTGATGCCCGCCTTCTTCAGGCGGTTCTGCAATTCTTCGGCCTTGGCCTTGTTGGCCACTGCAGCCACCTGCAGGATGTAGTGGCCCTTGTCCTTGTCAGCCTTAGCCTTGTCGGCCTTGGCCTTGTCCGCCTTCGCCTTGTCGGCCTTGCTGTCGGCCATCTTCTCGGGCTTGTCAGCCGGCTTGTCGGCCTTGGGCTTGTCGGCGACCTTGTCGGCAGGCTTTTCTGCGGGCTTGTCGGCAGGCTTCTCAGCCATTTTGTCCGCAGCCTTTTCGGCAGATTTTTCCGCCGGCTTGGCGGGTTCGGCCTTGGGCGGCTCGACCTTTGCCGGCTCTTTCGGTGCTTCGGCCTTGCCGGGCTCGGCCGGCGACTGTTCCGGCGACGGCGGCAGCGGCATCGGGCTGCTGTTGTTCGGTCCGGTCTTGTCACGCGACGGGATCTGTACCGCGACATCGTCGGACAGCGGCTTGGGCTCGGTGTCGAAGATCATCGGCAGGCCGATGACGGCGGCCAGCACCAGTGCGGTGGCGCCGATCAGGCGGCGGCGTGCGCGCTTCTTCTCCGGCAGCATCGGATCGATGGGCTCTTCTTCCTGCGCCTTCGCGCGACGGCGCGGCTTGACGGGAATGTCGAGGTCGTCGTCAGTTTCCTGCTTTTTTTTGCCGAAGAGCGAGAAGCCCATAAGGAATTCGTGAATTGGCGTTGAGCGCTATGCAGGCGTCGCAGAGGCTGGTTCCGCGAACTTCCGCGGGCCTGCGCGCCAGTAGTCAGGCCTTCCCGTGTACTGCCAGCACGCCGGCAACGGTCAGGAAGGATCCGAAGACCACAATTCTATCATTCTCACCGGCACGCTTCCGGGCATCTGCATAGGCATCGGCCGGGCTGGCGAAGCAGCGCACGCTGCGCTCGGCACCTGCAGCCGGGTTGTCGCTTATGCCAGCATCCTGCAACTTGCCCGCCAGGGCCGCGGCGGTCGCAGCACGCGGCATCGGCAAGTCGGTCAGGCACCAGTGGTCGATCTTGTCCTTCACCTGCGACAGCACGCCGGCGATGTCCTTGTCGGCCATCGCGCCAAACACGGCGAAGGTGTACGGATGGAAGCCCATGTTGTCGAGGTTCTGCGCCAGCGTCGCTGCTGCGTGCGGGTTGTGCGCAACGTCGAGAATCACCGACGGTCGCCCCGGCAACACCTGGAAGCGGCCAGGCAAGTCGACCAGCACAAGGCCGGTGCGCACTTCTTGCGCGCCCAGTGGCAGACGGTCGCGCAGAGCTTCCAGCGCCGCCAGCGCCGCACTTGCATTCAGAAGCTGGTTGGCGCCGCGCAAACTGGGATAGGCGAGCGAATTGCGGCGCATCGCACGCCCGCCGTAATTCCACTGCTGGCGGTCGCCGGCGTAATTGAAATCGCGGCCGAACAGCCACAGGTCGGCGCCGATCGCGGCAGCATGGTCCAGCAGCGATTGCGGCGGTTGCGGGTCACTGCAGATCGCGACCTTGCCCGGCCTGAAGATGCCGGCCTTTTCGACGCCGATCTTTTCACGGGTGTCACCGAGGTAGTCCATATGGTCGAGGTCGACGCTGGTCACGATCGCCACGTCGGCGTCAATGATGTTGACCGCATCCAGTCGTCCGCCCAGTCCCACTTCGAGGATCACCGCATCCAGCCCGGCATCGGCGAACAGCTTCAGGATCGCCAGCGTGGTGAACTCGAAATAGGTCAGCGATACTTCGCCGCGCGCAGCCTCCACCGCTTCGAAGGCGGTGACCAGTTGCTCGTCGGTCGCCACGCGGCCATCGATGCGGGCGCGCTCATTGAAATCGATCAGGTGCGGCGACGTGTACAGGCCGACACGGTAGCCGCCCTGCATCAGGATGGATTCCAGCATCGCGCAGGTCGAGCCCTTGCCATTGGTGCCGCCGACGGTGACCACCGGGCAGCCCAGCGTCACGCCCAAGCGCTGCCAGACCGCAGCCACGCGCTCGAGGCCCATGTCGATCGCTTTCGGGTGCAGCGATTCGAGGCGGGTTAGCCAGTCGATCAGCGTCGTTGGAGCTTGCATGAGGTAATGGTCCGGAGGGGTGTGGCTCCGGTGAAATGTGCGCGATGAAATTCAGATCAGGACTGCAGCGGTTCGCCCACGCCACGGCTTGCATGCCGTGGCGCTTCGGCAGGCGCAACGCATGCGTTGCGAAACCCCTGCCTCACCCCAGCGACTTTCACTTTCAGATTTTCAAATGATACGGATCAGGCCAGCACTTCCGGCGCCTGGTTCTGCAGCAGCGCGAGCAGGTGCGCAATCTCTTCGCGCATCTTGCGACGGTCGACGATCATGTCGATCGCGCCCTTGGTCAGGATGAACTCGGAACGCTGGAAGCCTTCCGGCAGCTTTTCGCGCACAGTGTTCTCGATCACGCGCGGACCGGCAAAACCGATCAGGGCCTTCGGCTCGGCGATCACGACGTCGCCCATGAAGGCGAACGATGCCGACACGCCGCCCATGGTCGGGTCGGTCAGCACCGAGATGAAGGGCAGCTTCTTCTCGGACAGCTTGGTCAGCATCGCGGTGGTCTTGGCCATCTGCATCAGCGACAGCAGGCCTTCCTGCATGCGCGCGCCGCCAGTAGCGGTGATGCAGATGAACGGCACCTTCTGCTCGAGCGCCATCTGCGCGCCACGCGCGAAGCGCTCGCCGACGACGGCGCCCATCGAGCCGCCCATGAATTCGAATTCGAAGCTGGCCACGACGACCGGCAGCGACATGATGGCACCGCCCATCACGATCAGCGCATCGGTTTCGCCGGTGGCGTCGAGCGCCTGCTTCAGGCGATCCGGATACTTCTTGCTGTCCTTGAATTTCAGCGTATCGACCGGCAGCACTTCCTGGCCGATTTCGTAGCGACCTTCCTGATCCAGCAGCGCGTCGAGGCGATCACGCGCGCGGATACGCATGTGATGGTCGCACTTCGGACAGACTTGCTGGTTCGATTCGAGGTCGGTGCGGTATAGCACAGACTCGCAGGAGGGGCACTTGACCCACAGGCCTTCGGGGACCGAACGGCGGGTGTTGGGATCAGAACGTTGGATGCGGGGCGGGAGGAGTTTTTCTAGCCAGCTCATGGAGGCTCACTTTCTCGGGTCGGGCGTCGTGCGCCGAATAACCCCGTATTTTACTGGGAGAAGCAGCAGGATGCCAGCGACAGGAAAATGCCAGGATGACAACGCCTGCGCGTCACCCCGGCCCGGTATCTCAGTCCGGCAGCTCAGCCCGGCAGTGCGTCCAGCGCCTTGCGGATCGGCGCGAGGAAGGCTTGCACTGCCCCGACCGCCTTGTCGGCCGGCGTGTTTTCCAGTTCCTGGATGATGCGGCTGCCGATCACGACCGCGTCGGCCACTGTGCCGACGGCAGCCGCGGTGTCCGCGTCGCGGATGCCGAAGCCCACGCCGATCGGCAGCTTCACGTGCTGGCGGATCGCCGCGATGCGCTCGGCCACTTCGGCCGTGTCGATGTGGCCAGCACCGGTCACGCCGCGCAGCGACACGTAGTACGAGAAGCCGCTGCTGATTTCGGCCACCTGGCGAATGCGCTGCTCGGTCGAGGTCGGCGCCAGCAGGAACACGAGGTCCATGTCAGCCGCACGCAGCGCCTTCGCGAACTCTGCACACTCTTCCGGCGGGTAATCGACGACGATCGCACCGTCGGCTCCGGCTGCATGCGATGCATCGACGAAGGCTTGCATGCCCATGCGCTCGATCGGGTTCGCGTAACCCATCAGCACCACGGGCGTGGTTGCGTTGGTCTTGCGGAATTCGCGCACGTAATCAAGCACGTCGTGCATGGTCACGCCCTTGGCCAGCGCGCGTTCGTTGGCGCGCTGGATCACCGGGCCTTCGGCCATCGGGTCCGAGAAAGGCACGCCGAGCTCGAGGATGTCGACGCCACTCGCCACCATCGCATGCATCAGCGGCACGGTGAGTTCAGGCGCCGGATCGCCGGCGGTAATGAAAGTGATCAGCGCCTTTTCCTTTTGCGACTGCAGCGCTGCGAAAGTCTGGTCTATGCGGGACATCGTGTCGTTATCCTTGGATTCGCTGGATGAGGTGGCAGGCTGCGCTTATTGCTTCGCCGCGGCGTGTGCCTTGTCATACTCTTGCACCGTGTGCATGTCCTTGTCACCGCGGCCGGACAGGTTCACGAGGATGAGCTTGTCCTTGGGCAGGGTCTTCGCGAACTTCACCGCGTAGGCAATCGCATGGCTGGACTCCAGCGCCGGGATGATGCCCTCGATGCGGCAGCAGTCATGGAAGGCCTTGATCGCTTCGGCGTCGGTGATGCTGACGTACTCGGCCCGGTGCGAATCCTTCAGCCATGCATGCTCGGGACCTACGCCCGGATAGTCAAGGCCGGCCGACACCGAATGGGTCTCGATGATCTGGCCGTTCGCATCCTGCAGCAGGTAGGTACGGTTGCCATGCAAGACGCCGGGTACGCCGCCGGTCAGCGACGCCGAATGCTTGCCGGTATCGAGGCCCTCACCCGCGGCTTCGACGCCGATCAGCTTCACTTCCGGGTAATCGATGTACGGATGGAAGAT
>JACCDU010839287.1_pt1 | contig 11644 bp, 18 predicted proteins | sample 7446081 | NCBI WGS metagenome assembly JACCDU01 (sample SAMN15323447, study PRJNA562643) | freshwater metagenome | isolation source: river surface water | place: USA:Blue River Watershed | collected 2017-08-17 | reverse complement strand
TTTTTTGAGCTGCAAGGGCATCATGACGTTGTCTAGGGCATTGAGCGGTGCAATCAGGTTGAAACTCTGAAAAACAAAGCCAATGGTATGCAAACGCAGCGCGGCAAGTTGGTTTTGATTGAGTTCATTTACAAATTGCTCCTTGACCCAAAGTTGGCCATAAGAAGGATAAATGACACAGCCCAATAAAGAGAGTAGGGTGGTCTTGCCAGAGCCCGAGGGCCCAATAATGAGTAAGAGCTCTCCCGACCTGATTTCGAGATCGACGGGTTGCAGCGCAACAATGGTTTGGTCGCCGACTTGGTATTCTTTGCCTACGCCGGCAAGTTTGGCTATCGGATTCATGAGAATTTGAGTAAGCGTTTGATCCAGTTCATTTTTGCAGCCGTATAAGGCGGGTACTTCAAAGGTACTTCAAATAAGCGGGGTTTCTCGAAAACCGATTTCCGATGTGAAAAAGTATCAAAACCAGCCTTGCCGTGGTAGCTGCCGTTTCCGCTCTGCCCGACACCGCCAAATGGCAAATTCGGATTGGTGATGTGCATAATGGCATCGTTGATACAACCGCCTCCAAAAGAGAGCTGCCCGAGCCAGGCGGCTTGTTCGGTTTTGTCGTTCGAAAATAAATAGGCCGACAACGGTTTTTCGTGGTCTTGTATATAGTCGAGTACGGTGTCAAATTGCATGTAGCTGAGCAAAGGAAGAATAGGGCCGAATATTTCTTCTTGCATAATGGCGTCGTCGAAACTGACCTCTTTAAGTATAGTTGGTGAAATCGTTCGGTCTGCATGATTGATTGCGCCACCAAATGTAATTTTAGCTTTGTCAAGTAGCTGCTCCAAGCGTGCTAAATTCCGTTCATTGATAATTTGAACGTAGTTTTTGTTGGCCAGAGCATATTGATTTTTTTCAATTTCTTCCTGAAATAACACCAAGCATTCTTGGTAAATACTTTCGTGGACAAATACATAATCTGGAGCAATACACGTTTGGCCAGCGTTCAAGAATTTGGCCCAAACCAAGCGCTTGATAGCGGTGGGCAAGTCGGCGCTCGGCGTCAGGATAGCAGGGCTTTTGCCACCGAGTTCCAGGGTTACAGGTGTGAGGTGCTTGGCCGCAGCCTGATACACAATGCGCCCCACAGCGGGGCTGCCGGTAAAAAAGATTTTGTCAAAACGTTCTTCGAGCAAGGCGGTAGTTTCTGCCACGCCACCCAATACTACTGTAAAAAGTTGCGGGTCAAAATACTGCGCCACGAGCTCTGCCATGCACTGCGCACTATTGGCGGCGAGTTCCGAGGGCTTTAACACCACGGTGTTTCCTGCTGCCAAAGCAGCAATGACTGGAGCGAAAGACAATTGGATAGGGTAGTTCCAAGCGCCAATCACCAAACAGAGCCCCAATGGTTCGGGCACCATGTAAGACTTACCAGGCAAATTGACCAAATTGGTGCGCACTTTTTGCGCTTTCATCCATTTCGGCAAAGCGACCAAAGCTTCGTCAATATCTTTGATCAAAATAGCCCATTCCGTCAAAAAAGCTTCGTGTTCCGACTTCTGAAAATCAGCATGCACCGCCTTATACAAACGCGACTCATTCTCGAGGAGCATTTTTCTGAATAGTTGCAACGACTGCTTTCGTGCGGCGAGTGATTTGGTATGTTGAGCCTTGAAATATTGGCGTTGATTGGCGAGTAGGTCGGAGAAATGCATGTCAGTTAGTTTGAACTAAAGTTAAAACACCTCAAGCACAAAAGGGTTTAAATTTTATATATTTGATAAAAAATTATTATTCATGAAATCCACCAAAATCACCTACTGGGTCACCACCATCCTTCTTTTTTTAATGGAAGGCCTCATGCCGGCACTCACTTCTCAATCAGAAATGGCCAAGGAAAGCATCGCGCACTTGGGTTATCCGGCGTATTTTGGCATTGTGCTCACTTGTTTTAAAGTACTCGGTGCCCTGACCTTGATCATCCCTCAAATTCCCAGCCGTCTCAAAGAATGGGCGTACGCTTGTTTTTTCATTGAGTTTTTGTTTGCGGCAATTAGTCACGCAGCTGTCGACGGCATTAATGGTGAAACATTCATTCCTTTGATCGCAGTTGCTGTTTTGCTGTTGTCGTATACATCTTACCACAAGTTACAGCAACAATAATTCATGCAGGACCAGCCCAATAATCCGCTGCATGGCGTCAAGTTAGCTGACATGTTAGATGCCTTAGTAGAAAACTATGGTTGGGAGCACATGGCCTTCAAGGTCAATATCAATTGCTTCAAAATTGACCCTTCGATAAAGTCGAGTTTGGTTTTTCTACGCCGCACTGCCTGGGCCAGAAATAAAGTGGAGGCCATGTATTTAGAAATGATGCGTAAGAAATGACGACAGCTTACTACCAAGATTTCGACGCCGAAGAAAAGCAGATTTGTGCAAGTCTGCATGCGCTCATTTCAGCCAATCTGCCTTCAGCCGAAAACAAGATTTGGCATGCGCACCCCGTTTGGTTCCTAGACGGCAATCCTATTGTTGGTTTCAGCAAACAGAAAAAAGGCATACAGCTCATGTTTTGGAGTGGTGCCGATTTCGATGAGCCCGGTTTGGTCGTCCGTGCAGGCAAATTCAAAGACGCCGCCATTTGCTATCAACACAGCTCCCAAATTGACCAAGATCTGCTCCAGCGTTGCTTAGAGAAATCCGTGACCATCCAGTGGGATTACAAAAATATTATCAAGAGGAAAGGGCAGCTGCTGCGCTTATTTCAGTCTGCTCTACTCGCTATCCTTCTGCTGTCTTTTCGTTCCGACAACTTGCCTACAGATTTCCAAGCAATCCTGACGCGCGCGCAAATGACTTTCGACGCACCGCAGGCGCTCATTGCGCAAGAATGCATCGAGAACAGACAGATGAACTACGAGTACGCCCTCAAGCATCCCAAAAAGAAATTCGAAATCCGCTACGCCATTCGCCCGTTGGATATCCAAATTGAAGCGCACAAAGAACGGGAAAAAAACAAAAAGCCAGGAGATATCTCCATCCACCCCAACAAGCTTTACAATCCCCTGCTTCAGGCCACACTCCTGAATATCTCTGGCGGCCAACTCCCCGAAATCAACGCCTTCGGTAAAGCTGCGGTAGCCAAAGAATTCAACGCAGACTGGGGCGCAACTGCATTCGTCAGCCTCGACAAAGAATTTGGTCAAGACTACAAGTATTGCCTCGTCGTAGCCCTGCACAAAGACAATCTTGCAGATGCCTACATCTTCTATTTAGCCAACGACCGCAATGTGATTCTCAAAAACATGGAGACAGCATTCCATGCGTTGAGGTTTAAGTGATTTTTTCATCCAAAATCTGATTCTTTAAATGATCTCTAAGGGGTTCAATTCACTTAATTCATGTTAAATAAGTGAATGAACTCACTTAATTCATGTAAAATAAGTGAATAGGAATGATTATGTTTGTAGTAAATAAGTGAAAACAGACATTAATGAACTACTTAGTCCGTAAGATAGAAGAAGACTTTGAGCAGTATTTACAGCCCAATAAGGTCTTGATTTTGCTTGGTGCAAGACGTGTCGGAAAAACTGAGCTATTGAAAAAAAGACTTTCTTCCATGGAAGAAAAGTACTTACTTCTCAATGGTGAAGACGCCATAACTGCCTCTATACTTTCCAATCGTTCCATCGAAAACTATAAGCGACTCTTGGGTGATACCAAATTATTGGTTATCGATGAAGCGCAAACAGTACCAGAAATCGGTTTGATTTTAAAGCTTATGGTTGATGAAATTGAAGGAATTAAAATTATAGCAACCGGTTCTTCAGTTTTTGATCTAAAGAATGAATTAGGCGAACCTCTTACAGGTCGTGCTAATGCAGTCAAGCTATTTCCTTTATCCCAGATGGAATTTTCTGAAGAAGAGAGTTTAATCGAGACCAAAGGTAAGTTAGAAGAGCGAATGGTACTAGGAGCTTACCCTGAGCTTTTACAATACGCAAAATGGGATGAAAAGGTAAGATACCTCCAACAGCTTGTCAATTCTTATTTAACTCGAGACATTCTTTCATTTGAGAAACTTAAAAAGCCAGATAAAATTATTAGTTTGCTTCGTCTGATTGCCTTTCAAATAGGAGGGGAGGTTTCTTTACCTGAGCTTGGCAGTCAGTTAGGCCTTGATAAAAATACTGTTGAACGATATTTGGACTTGTTAACCAAGGTATTTGTTCTTTACAAAGTTGATGCCTACAGCAGGAATCCGAGAAAGGAAATATCGAAATCGTCAAGATGGTATTTCTATGATAATGGTATCCGAAATGCGCTAATCGCCAATGTAAATACCCTGGCTTTTCGTGATGATACAGGTCAACTTTGGGAAAATTATTTAATTTCTGAACGTTTGAAGTACCAGGCCTATAACAATATGTTGGTCAACAACTACTTTTGGAGAACATACCGAAAACAAGAGATTGACTGGGTAGAGGAGCGCGGTGGAAAAATCTATGGCTACGAATTTAAGTGGAATCCCAAAAAAATAAAGGGTCCACCATCAACTTGGAAGGATTTATATCCAGATGCTGAATTTATCACAATCCATCAAGATAATTATTTAGATTTCATTACATAACTTGCATTTTTCGCAAGTTTCATAAACATTCTTGTTCATTTCCGTTTTGCTACGCGCAACCAACCTGCTATTTTCGAAAGAAAAACATGAAATACACTTTATTTTTTGCGGCATTGTTTTGTTTGAATTTTGCCAGCGCACAGCAGAATTTGAGGCTTACTTATAGCAAAGGGGTTGGAGGCCAATTTGGAGGTCCAACCAGCATGGCATCGGTATATTACAACGCGTTTCTCGATCAGAATAGCAACATTGAGTTCGGTTTAGGTCTGATTGGTGCTTATGGCGGCTACCGTTACTATTTTGGAAAAGCCGACAGTCCTCAGGTTGTTTCGCCCTATGTTGGGGCGCTTGTCAGTATTATTCCACCTCTGACATCAAAACAAAGTACGCGACTTTTTTATTTTCCGATCGGGATACAGGCGATGTCTAAAGAAGGATGGAATGTCTCTCTTGAAGTTGCACCGATTTTAATGCGAGAGCTCGGTGCACCTTCCGGGACGCCAAATGATAAGCTTGTTTTTGGAGCGCTGCGCTTTGGAAAGAATTTTTAGGTTAAATGATTTTAATTTAATTTTTCTGAAAATATATACTTACTTTTGACGTTAGTAACGCAAAACGATATGAATGATCAAATCTTTTAGCGATAAAGAATCAGAGAAGGTATGGAACGCAATTCGATCTAAAAAATTGCCAAGCGAAATTCAAGAAGTGGCAAGACGTAAGCTTAGAATGTTGAACAGCGCTCAAGATATAAATGATTTAAGGATACCACCTTCAAATCGTTTAGAAAAACTAAAAGGGTTACAAGCTGATTTCTATAGCATTCGCATTAACGACCAATGGAGAATTGTTTTCCAATGGATACAAAATGATGCATTCAATATTCGAATTGTAGATTATCATTAAAATTAACAAAATGAGCAAACTAAAAAACATTCATCCCGGAGAAATCTTACAAGAAGAGTTCTTGCTACCAATGCAAATTTCCGCTTATCGATTGGCTAAAGAAACCTTTTTGCCCCAAACGCGCATTTCAGAAATAATCAAAGGCCGTAGAAGAATTACTGCAGACACCGCCTTGCGTTTTGCAAAGTTTTTTGGAACAAGTGCCAAATTTTGGCTGGGCTTGCAAGACGACTACGATTTAGAGGAGGAGAAGTCATTGAAATCAAGAGAATTCACAAGCATTAAGCCCTACAGCGTTGCAAATGCTTTATAAGATTCATTGATGCTACAACCCCAACATTCTTTAATGCCCGAACCATAATGAAACGCTATCACCTTCAATTCAATCCTGAAGACAAATGCTTTGCGCTCAGCTTGAAAGTCAAGCCGGTGCCGTTTTTAGTGAAACTGGTCATCTTGTTGTTTGGAATCGCAGCGATCGTACTACCCATTGCGTTTTTTATTCTGCAAGCCAGTGGTTCAAAAATGGGCTATAAAGTTCATTTTACTCACTTGCTGATTTTTGCCATTCAGGTTGGCGTCGCCTATTTTTTACTTCGCCTTTATCTTTGGAATGCGTTCGGAACTGAGCACTTCACGTATGCCAACAAGCAGCTCGTTCATTGGGTCAGTTACAATTGGTTTCGTCAGCAAAAGTACGCTATCGATTTTGCTGAATTTCCAGATGTAACTTTTGAAAATAGCCAATACCAAGAACAGCGCCTTGTTTTCCTTGCTGCCAATCAGACTATTCAGAGCGCAATTAGCCTGACCACTGCTGATATCGAAAGTTTGAAAACAGCATTTGAAAAATGTCAATCCATTTAAGCCCCCAATGTACAGAATCCTCCTCTTTTTAGTCCTTTTCTCGTGCCATAGGGAGCCGTCAGTGGAGACTAAGTTAAGTGGAAACGCTAGTAAATTTTGGCACTTGAAAACAATTGTCAGGTTGAAGGAAAACATCGAGGAGAAAAAAGACTTTCAGGTACTTCAATTTGCTGCCAATCACAAATTAGTTGAATATAGATTTGACAAGCAGCAACTTAAGAAAGTTCAATATACTTGTTATATTCCTCCTCAGAAATGGAAGTTGAAATCAAAAAATCAACTTTTACTCAACGAAGAAATTTTTACCATTCTCAAATTGACTCAGAATCACATGGTTCTTTTCAGTAAAGGAAGAAATCTTAAACTTGTGTATGGCAGATATAAACGCCCGACTTAACATGAGTAATCTATGGTTATTTTGATTTTAGTGTCGCCTCGATATGTTAATCAAGCAATAATGTATAATATTCAGGGATTTAAATCACTAAAAATATAGTATATTTGGTGATTATGATTAGGAGAATTACATATGAGACCTTGCTTTCTAAGTTTAATAAGGGAAAAGCAATCGTTTTACTTGGACCAAGACAAGTCGGGAAAACAACCTTAATTGAGGCTTGTTTGGAGCAAAGAGAATATTTATTCCTCAATGGAGATGATCCAGAAATTAGGGATTTATTGGAGCCCGCTGGGGTGTCTAAACTTACTGCAATTATCGGTAAGCAGACTATTGTCTTTATAGATGAGGCGCAGCGAATAAAAAATATAGGTTTAATCGCAAAAATGATAACAGATCATTTTTCCAATGTGCAATTGATATTGAGTGGTTCGTCTGCATTAGAAATAAGCAATACAACACAAGAACCCTTGACAGGTCGGAAATATGAATATGAATTATTTCCAATAAGTTGGGAAGAATTTGAAGATCATGTTGGGTATGTTGAGGCATCAGCTCAACTAGAAGAACGGCTCATTTACGGGATGTATCCCGATGTATTAAATCACCGTTCAGAGGCCCGTGAAATATTGAAGCAACTTGCCTCTAGTTATTTATATAAAGACGTACTTTCCTTGACTGGAATCAAGAAGCCAGAACTTTTAGATAAACTACTCAAGGCCCTTGCCTTACAATTAGGAAATGAGGTTTCCTACAATGAATTGTCAAATTTACTTCAGATAGATAAGGTTACCGTTGCGAAATACATTGATTTGCTAGAAAAGGCATTTATTGTTTTTCGATTAACAAGTTTTAGCCGAAATCAGCGCAATGAAATAAAAAATAACCGAAAGATATATTTTTACGATAATGGCATTCGAAATATGATTATCAACAACTTGAATCCACTCGAATTAAGAATGGATAAGGGAGCCTTGTGGGAAAACTTTTTGATTGCTGAACGCATTAAACTACAGCACTATCATCAAGTGTATTCCAACAATTATTTTTGGCGCACTGTTCAAAAACAAGAAATTGATTTTATAGAGGAAGCAAACGGAAAATTAACGGCCTTTGAATTTAAGTGGAAATCCAAACCCTCATCAAAAATTCCAATCTCATTTATACGTGAATACAATGCAAATGGCCACATTATTGATGTAGAAAATTTTAGAACATTTGTAAGAAAGTAGCCCGATTTATCAATCCATAAATATGTAAAACACCATGATAAAAAAGAAAGGATCAATAGCAGTAGTTTTTTTCATTGTTGTTATTTGTTGTGGATATATTTTCGGCTTGTTGCCTATTGTAATGGGTTCTGCAAATGATTACGCCGTGCATTTAGAGCTTGCAGAAGGCGAAGAATTTAATCCGCTTAACGGAATTGATATTTCTAAAAATTGTGAAATTTATCTTTGGATGTCTCTCGATGACCAATATGCTAAAAATAGATTACTCAACGGAAAAGTATTTATTTGTGAGGATTTAAAAGTTTTAAATTCGATAAAAGATAATTTCAATTTCATCAGTGACGGTGGTGATTTGGCAACAGTAAACAGTAGAATTTACATCTACCAAAATGACAAATTGATATTTTCATCCTCAGTTGTTGTTGAGCAAGGTTTATTTGGCTTACAATCGAGTCAATTTGGTTGGGTGAAAAACAATAAATTGCTACCACTCATTAAAAAATTCAGGAGGGTATATACTCCTGTGGTATTTCTTTGACCAATGAAAATTTAAATTACCCAGGCGATCCGCACATTCAATGATGAAAACTACAACAATTCAACCATGATCAAAATTTGGAAATACATCATTATCCGTTACCTAATAACATTTCTTTTATTCTTTTCGATTATCTACAGGGAATGGCATTTTGAGGGGTGGGAATGCTTAAGTTGTTCTTTGGAAAGCTTTGAAGATTGGTTTATGTTTTTTTGGTTGTTTATTTTGCCAGTTTTATTTGAATTCCTGTACCAAGGACTCGCCATGTCTTATTTTTTGAAAAAACTTTCCAGGCAAAATTGGTTGCTGATGTTGTTCATTTTTGTGTTGTTATTTATTTTAGAATTTATAGTGACCATCCAATTTTTCGCCATCAATTTTGTAGCAACAAAGCTTATCGTCAGTGTGGTCTTATTTTTCGTTTTTTATGGGAAATTTATATTGATACAATCACGGTTGAACTCGAGTCAAAAATCACAACTCCCATCCTAAACCCATGAATAAACGACTGATCTTACTGCTCGCTTTACTCCATATGGTTGTTGGTCATCAAGCTTGGGCGCAACATAATCTACTGATAAGCGATGCTTTTTTTGAGGGCGACTCCATCGATTTAGAAAAAAAGACGCTCACAATTCAAGAATATCAATTTGACGAGCAGTTCCCTTTAGTTCAACGATTGAAAGTACTTTGCACTGACTGCAGTTCCAGATCAGCTCTTAAAGGTTTTGGGATATTTTTTGTAGCATACAATGAAGACGATTCAGGCATGCAACAACAAGTTGTTGTTTCACAAATTGTAGCTGCGGATCAAATAGATAGCGAGAATTTAAAGGGGGTTTTTTACCTCGATCAAACGCCGTTTTATATTTTCAATCTACCAAAAGATACGCGTATTTTGACTCCAACGGACAAGACCACCTCCTTGCAGCTCGTCATCAATAGAAATGAAATATCCGTAATTGTAATGACCATGAGCAACCAACTCGATGGAATTATTGATTTTGAAAAACAAATCAATTACGAAGGATTAACCTATGCATTTCATATCGAGTACTGCCATGCAATTAAACACAAAAGGAAGATATGCAAATCAAGGTCATGAAAATAAATGAGTTAACTGAAGCAAACGAATTTCCTGGGATATTGAACATAAACATACTCAAAGATTCATCCCCACCCCTTTAAAGAAATAAAACCATGAAAATTTATAACACACTTTATTTTCTATTCTTATTTTTCTATTTGAATGCTTGTTCAACCTCGATAACAGATGACAGTTTTAATTCAAAACAATTAGTATCGTCTAAAGGAGAAAAAATTTACATAAATTCCATTAATAGAGGAGTCACGGGAGATTGTCAACTTTCGATAATTAGTAAGAATCCGCATAGCTTAAAGGAAATAGACGATACGGTGGGAGTCGTTGAAGGATTAGATCCTTTCATTTATAGTTTTAACAATGATACCTTGACCTTATTTTTTTATGATAGTGTCCATTATAAAATCAAGGAAAAGTTCAAAACCATTATGGTTAATTACATTGTTGTTTCTGACTCAACATACCTATTGATAAGTGAAAAGGCGCTATATAATTTTGGTTATTTTTCAGTACCCGCTAAAAATATGACCAAATAAAAAACTCCACCCCTATCAAATCGTGAATAGAAACTCAACAGATTACAGCCCATTTAGGGTTGAGTCGAATGGTAAAACGGTGAGTGTTCATTGGTAAAGAAATAATAGCACACAAATGGAAAAATTAAAAGAGATCAAAAAAATAATTTACTTTATCTTCTTGGTCAAATTTTTTGAACTGGTTCTTTTCTTTCTGGGATTATTAAGTTTTCACATACTTGAGAATGGTTGGGTTAACCGTGTTATTTTGAAAATTATATGGAGTCATGCTCTTGAAATATTTTTACTCAGGCTTGTATTTATAGATTGGATACAAATCCCTATTTTGATCAAGTTACGAAATGCTCCCATTCTGTTATTAATGGTTTCGAATGTTGTCATACATTTTTTATTAAGTGTGATAGGAACCTCAATTGTAGAGTTTTCGGTAACATCATATTTAGAACATTTTATAAAAATCGATTGGTGGGTTCTTTTCTTTAGCCCTCTAATTGCTAATTATTTATTTAGATTTAAAATTTCAAAATAGAGCGTGTAACATTTTAGTTTTGGAAACCCATGAAAATACAAATTCTATTTTTCAGTATTTCTGTTTTCTTTTTTTCTTGCAGAAGCACGCTGATTAAAGGAGATTCGTTACAGTATTTTTCTAAATCTGAAAAACGAATGTTAGTCGAATATTCTAAAACTGATTTAAAGAATCACAAAAAGCTTTTTGTTAAAGCAAAGATTATTGATAGTCTTGGAAATGGACTTTATGAGTGTTATGATATTCCTCGTGAAAAAAGTATTTATGGTTCATCAACCCTAATGAATTTATGAAAAATCCATTTATATACTTGTTCTTATGGTTAGCACTTGTCAGTTGTTCAGGTAATAATTCCATTTTAGGCAATGGATCAATGGGCGCAGGAACTTTAGGAGCTGTTGCTCAACATGATTTATCTTGTTCGGAAAGTGAATTAGCTTACGGACTTAACCAGCTGTTAGAAATTGATCAATTTAAACCTTCCATTTCAGATTCTGCGCATGTCGATTGGTGGAAGGTAAATGAATACGACTTTCTAAATTATCGATGCATTCAAATTAAGAAGCAGCTCTATATGTTAACGCTCTTTTCTGAAAGTGCATCGAGTACAAATCTTAGTATTCGATCCTATTACAGCAGATCAAAAAAAGAATGGGTTTTTGCGACTGATTTTAGTCCCGTTGAAATAATAAAGGCAGAAAAAGCAATGGATTATTTATTGCGAAATTTGTCCTGTTGTCGAAATGTTGAATAATTAACGACAAGAATTAATACAAATTCATTTTAAAAATCCAGGAAAATAATGAAACAGTTATTTTTTCCCTATGCTGTAATAATTGGAATGATCCTTCTTTTTGCCTGTACAGAGCACAGTGACACCATAAAAAAGAAGAATTTGACTCTAGATGAA
>JACCDU010314236.1_pt1 | contig 11644 bp, 5 predicted proteins | sample 7446081 | NCBI WGS metagenome assembly JACCDU01 (sample SAMN15323447, study PRJNA562643) | freshwater metagenome | isolation source: river surface water | place: USA:Blue River Watershed | collected 2017-08-17 | reverse complement strand
GCCACGCGCAAAAAGAAGAACACTGCTGCGGCAACTTCTACCACCGTCGCTGCCACTGCCGCCCCATGCAGTACCTTGCAACCCTTTGAACATCAGATTGAAGACGTGTTCCGCCGCAACAAACTGGACATCGTGTCCACGGGCTACAACCTGGAGCGCGAAATCGTGCGCGGTCTCAAGCAAGCCGTGAACCCATACAACGTGTCGCCGCAAGACGATTTCTTCTCGTACGTGAACGATCGTTGGATCCGCGACGTCAAGCTGTCGTCGGACCAGCAGTACATCGTGCAGATTGACAACTTCCGCCTCGTGCAGCACAAAGTCTACGAAGAAATGGTTGAGTTGTTGCGCGACTTTGTCGACGGCGGCGGGGATGTCGTGGACCCCCAGGATTTCGGCGGCCGCGCTTCCGTCACCGCACTCCGCCGCTGCATGCGCAACGCCTACCACTCCTTCCAACGACACCAATCCAACCGCGTCACCCAACAACGCGCCGCCGCCTTCCAGCAATGGCTGTTGGCGCAGAGCGACATGTACGAAGTGCTCGCGTACTTCAATCGCAACGAAATCGTGACGTGGGGCGCACCCTTCAACTGGTCTATCAACCCCGACGACAAAGACCCCACCAAGTACGTGTGCTACCTGGATGCACCACAAGTGACCCTCATCGACGTCATGGTCTATTTTCCGGACGCCACCGACCCGGAGGAAGAACAGCAGTACAAGCGCAAGTACAAGCGCGCCTATCTGCAGTACTTGCGCCAACTGTTTGAGGTGGCCTTTGGTGAGGAGGGCGCCAAGGCCTTTGACGTCGAGGACGTCTACCGCACGGAAGAAGCCATCCTGAATGCCATGGGCTGCAGCGTCGTGAAGGTCGACGACGAGGACGACAACTACAACGAGATTTCCGCTACCGAGGCCATGGCGCATTTCCAGTTCGACTGGGCACACTTCTCGCGGTTGCTTGGCTGCCGCACTGTGCCGCACCGCTTCATCACCTCCAACGTCAACTATCTTCTGTGCGGCACGAAACTGCTCGCCGAAAAGTGGAATACGCCGCAGTGGCACACCTACTGGATCTACCTGTTCATCCGGCAGATGACGCGGTGGGACGAACACGGATGGCGCGTCTTCTACGACTTCCACGGCGCCTTTGTGAAGGGACAAGATGCCCCCGAAACCGTCGCCATCCGCCCCATTTTTCCCATGGCCTTCTGCTTCCACCATTTCTTCAGCACGCAATACGTACAGCGCTACACCAATCCCGCGGTGGTGCAATACGTGCAAACCATGGCGGAAGACCTGAAAATCGTCTTCCAACGCATCGTCCAACGCAACCGCTGGATGCAACCCAGCACCAAGGCCAAAGCCCTCCAGAAACTGCACCATTTGAAGATGCGCATCGGCGTCGCACCTCCCTCCATGCCCGACCCTCTTCTGCCCTACGACGAGGACGATCCCTGGGAAAACCTGGGTCGCATGGCCCAGTGGCGCCACCAATTTGCGGCGGACCACGTCGACAAGCCGGTGGTGGACATCCAGGTGATCGACTGGACGCAAATCCCGCCGAAGTTTGTCGGCACGCAGCCGTACGTGGTGAACGCGTTCTACACGCCGACCCAGAACCAGATCTACATCCCGCTGGGCTACTTGCAGAAACCCTTCGTGGATTTAGGCGAGCGCGGACTGGAGTACAACTTGTCGCACGTCGGATACACCATTGCGCACGAACTGTCGCACGCGCTGGACGACTGGGGGTCCAAATACGACGAGCGTGGCCGTCTCCACGATTGGTGGACGCCCAAGGACAAGCGGAAGTTCAAGCAGATCCAGCGCGATGTCATCCGGCAATACCAGGAGGTGGCGAAGCGCGATGGCATCGACTTCGACGCGGCACCCACCATCGGCGAAGATTTAGCAGACATTTCCGGGTTCGCCATCTGCCAAGAATACTTGCGCGACTTTCAATTGAAGAACGAGGACATCTTGCCCATCCAGTCCCTCTCCTTCGAAGCCTTCTTCATCTACTTCGCCGTGCAGTCGCGCCAAAAAATCAGCAAGAAGGCCATCCAAGCCCAGCTGAAGACCAATCCCCATCCCCTCGATAAATATCGATGCAACGTCCCCCTATCGCGTTCCAGTGTCTTCCGCGCCATCTACAACATTGCCCCCCGCGATCCCATGTCTTGGCATTCCACCAACCAAGTCTGGAATTAAGGGAGGAGGGAGGGGAGGTGTGCCGTTTTTTTTTGTTGCGATAGAATACAAGCCTTTCTCAACACACGCACACACATCCACCCATTTACACCGCCGCCACCACCACCACCATGTCCAGAACTCATCGCCGTTCCCGTTCCCGCTCCGCTTCCCGTTCTCGCACCCGCTCCGCTGCTCGCGCTGCCAGTCGCGCTGCCAGTCGCGCCGTTTCCGCCGCCGCCAACCGTGCTGCCCAAGCCAGTCGCGCTGCCGCCAAGGCCGCTAGTCGCGCCGCCAAGGCTTCTCGCGCTGTAGCCCGCACTCGCTCCCGCGCCGCCAAGCGTTCCGCATCCAAGGCAGCCAGTCGCGCCGCATCTGCTTCCAAGGCCGCCGCTGCCGCCGCCGCTCGCGCTGCTTCTGCTTCCCGCATGTAAACAATGCGTTCCTCTTCTTCTTCCTTTTCTTCTTGTCCATCCTCTTCTTCTTCCTCTTCTTCTTCTTGTCCATCCTTTTCCTCTTCCGCGATGTCGCATCGACGGTCGCTTGTTGAATGTCTTGTCTTGCGCGACGTGTTCACGATCGCATCTCCCTTGAAACAGTCTCCAGCCATTCTTTCTCGGTTTCCATCGTTTTTCTCCATCTTCTCATCATCCTTTTAGCCAGGACATCTTTCCTCCTGTTTGTTTTCCGATGGACGTTTGTTCCCTTACGCAATCACGTTTCCTTTTTTTTCTATCGTTTCTTCAACGATATTTCGTCGAGGGAAAAACAACGAAACACGCTTCGTCCACTTTACCAAAACACGCCCAACACGCTCGCTCGCAAACATGCATCATACTCGCAAACGGCACAGACATCCACATCGACCTCGCAGTCGACACACTGCGCACTTCGGAGGAGTGGGAAGAACCACGACCAGTGCAAGGACCAGGACTCGGCGCAAGGCACAGGGAACGAAATCCGTCTCTTCGCGCAAGAAATGGGTCACGGCCATCGAAGCCGCAACTCGCACCTTCACCTCCACCGGCGACATTAATGCCGCCAAGCGCACTTTAAACAAACAAGCACTGCACAATGCGCGCAAACTGTTTGGATCCGTCCGCATGTAATTGCCCAACAAACATTCATCCCCCCACCCACCCCACACCCAACTTCTAACCCTTTCCGTTTGGATGTCGACGTGAAATTTGTTGTCGACATACAATACCCATCAGGACCAACCAGTCGAAGAACCAAGTCGAAGAACCCAGGACAAGGACCAACAAGTAACCATGTCACAGTTGCTCTCCGAACCGTTGCCCGACGTGAAAGACCCTGCGATCAGCGCAAAGTTGGCGGAACATGCGGCTTTCGAAGACACGGAATGGGCCGCGGAGGTGCCGCGCGACAACGAATCGCTTGCTGCCTTTGTCGCGAAACTCGAAAAACAACCGCCGCAATTCCAGGCCCATCAACATTTTGTGCAGCGATTCATGTCGCCACACACTCCGTACCGCAGCTTGTTGTTGTACCACGGAGTTGGCAGTGGCAAGACGTGCAGTGCCATTGGAATCTGCGAAGAGTTGCGCTTGGCCGGTGCGGTGCAATTGCCCATTTGGATTGTCGCACCACACCCCGTACATCGCCAGTTCCGCAAATCTCTGTTGAAACGCGATGCTCTGCAACGCGCCAAGAACGGCACAAAATCGGGAGGAGGAGGAGGAGGAGGAGGATGGTCGATGTCCACCTGCGGCGGACCCACCTTGTTGTCGTCGCTTTTCCAAGAGGGAGGTGTGGATGGTGCTGCAGCAGCTGGCAAATCCGAATCCGAAGAGGCAGTGTGGACAAGACTGGAGCAATTGGTGGATGCCGCCTACCGCTTCCTCACCTTTGAGGAACTTGAACTCGCGGTGAAGGAACTGTTGCGTCAATCGTCGTCGTCGTCCTCTTCCTCTGCTTCTGGGCGAACAAAGGGGACGATGATCGTGGTGGACGAAGTGCATCGATTGCGCATGCATCCCGCGATCGTGGCGGATTTGGAGGAAGCGGCGCGTCGACAGCGGGGAATGCGCTGGCTGTTTTTGTCGGCAACCCCTCTGTTTTATTCGCCGACGGAAATTGTGTGGCAACTGAACTTGATGAACCACAATGACCGCCGCGCGGGGTTGGTGGAGGAAGAGGTGTTTGCGTCCACCACGTCGTCGCTGTGGAAAGAAGGGGGGAAGGCGTTGTTGCGCCGGAAAGCGACGGGGTACATTTCGTTCGTCAAGGGCGAAAATCCTTTCACCTTCCCGTACCGTGTCACCCCGAAGTGGTTTGCGCCGGACAAGAGTTTCGCGGTTCAGCCGCAGTCCACCCACTTTTGCCAAGGATCAATCATCCCCGCGCGCATGCAGTTCAGCGCCATCTTGGACCCCTACCTGAACACCTTGTCGGATTGTGGGCGGCGATGCGGACGTTGTCAGCACTGCGTCTACCTCCACATGGTCGAGACCATTGCCCAACATCCCGAACAATGGCGGCCCGAATACTTCGGTTATGCACTGCAAGCCTTGACGATGGCCTTTCCGCACCCATCGCTGAAGAAGGCCATGGCTGCCGACGCTGCCGCGATGCCTGCTGCGGCGGCGATGGTGGGTGCCGCGAACACGACGACGACGACTGACTTGGGATGGATGGACCGGTGGTTGCGCACGTCGGAGGTGCGCGCCGATCCCACCTCGGTGGCGGAAGAAGAGCTAGTAGTGGTGTCTGTGCCTGCTTTGTGGAAAGAGATGGTGGGTGCCAAGGGGTTGCATCGCTTCGTGGAATCCCCCACGTTGGGCGGACCGTACCGCTATCGCCCCAACGCCGCGCCGATCTTCGCCGCCGATCACCTACCCACCTTCAGCCACAAACTGCACGCAGTGATGGAGCAAGTGCGGCAGTGTCATGGCATTGTCTTGATTTGTTCCCAATTCGTGGAAGGTGGATTAATTCCCGCCGCCCTCGCATTGGAATCCGTGCTGCACTTTCGTCGAGCAGGGGCACCTTCCCTGTGGAGTCCTGCGGCAGCGGCGGCGGCGGCAACCGCAACGGCGCGGTCCGAAGGGGGAAACAAGCATGCGGTTGGGAGCGGAGGAGGAGGAGCAGGAGGAGGAGAAAGAGAAAGAGAAAAAAGAGCGAACCACAGCTACGTGATTTTGTCTTCGGACCGCCATTTGTCACCCGACAACGACGCCGCGATGGACACCGTGACCTCCGAACACAACGTGCGTGGCGAACAAGTCAAGGTCGTGCTGTTGTCGTCGGAATTCTTGGACGGATTGGATTTCCAAAACATCCGCCAAGTGCACATGCTCGATCCACTCCCCACCATCAGCGCCGTGGAACAACTGGTTGGACGAGCCGTTCGCCAATGGTCGCACAAGGCATTGCCGCTCGCGGAACGCAATGTGCAAATCTTCCTCCACGGCACCGTGTTGCAACCAGTGGCGTCGCCGCTGCCGCCGGTTGGGAAACAGGAGGGAAGTGCGAACACGGTTGAGTGCGTGGATTTGCTGTACATGCACGTGGTGCAAGAAAAGGCGCGGGACATCGGAGAAGTGTCGCGCGTGTTGAAAGGCTGTGCGGTGGACTGCGTATTGAACGCCGACCAACAACGGGAATGGAACCGCGAGGTGTTGGACATCCAATTGACGCTGACGCTGGCGGATGGGCGCCAGGTGGAGCATTTCCCGGTGGGCGATGCGCCATTTTCCGCCAATTGCGACTATCAGGAAACATGCAGCTATCCTTGTGCGCAAGCCACATCCACCTCCGCCGAAGAAGACGGAGAAGGAAAAGGAGAAGGAAAAGGAGAAGGAGAACAACATGTCGGAAACCAACAACACGGCGGCCAGAATCGCCACCGCCGCAAGAAGAACGCGCCTTCGTTGCGCCAACGGATGGCCGATGTGTTTCAAGACGGGTTGGTGTACCACGTGGATCAATTTGTTGATGCGGTGCGCGCACATCATCCGTTTTCCTATGCGGAAATCTATGCGGCGCTGAAAAAGTTTCGCGACGGCGGGTTGATGGTGATCGACATGTTCGGTCGTCAAGGATTCATGCGCCAAGTGGGCGACTTGGTGGTGTTCCATCCCATCTCTCCCAAAGTCGCTGGGGTGGCAGCGGGGCCGACCACCACCATCACCACCACATAAACATTCTTCTCGCTGAACAGAATCAACGAGGACAGCAAAGACTGAGTCTAAGACTGAAACAAAGACCATGTCATCCACTTCCTTTGTCTCCACCCAAGTCAATCCGCAGACCTCGGCATTGTCGGCGCGCACCGTGCCGCCGTCAGAGTATTTTGTGCGATCGATGTTGTCGCGCCAGATTGTGGTGCCTCTGGTGGAACTGTACAAATCGCCGGGTGTGGAATTGGGTCTCGTGCGCACACTGAAGCGCATGGTAGAAGGGAGGTGCATCGCCGAAGGATATGTGCAGCGCGACAGTGTGGTGATGCATACTTACTCGGGGGGCAAAGTGGAACAGGGACACTTGGTGGTGTTTCACGTGCTGTTTTTCTGCAATGTGTGCTTGCCCGTGGAGCGCATGTTGTTGCGCTGCAAAGTGGTGAATGTCACCAAGGCGGGCATCCACGCAGAATGCGTCACGGACACTGCTTCCTCGTCAGCTTCCTCGTCAGCTTCCTCGTCCTCTCCCCCCTCCTCCTCCTCCTCTCCCTCTTTGTTGGAGAAGCCGCCGTTAGTGGTGCATGTGATCCGCGGGTTCATGCAGGACGACGAAGTCTTCGATCCGATCGAGGCCGGCGATGAAATCACGGTCAAAGTGAAGAGTGTGCGCTTCGAATTGAACGATCCCCAAATTGAAGTCATCTGCAAGCTTGTGCGCCACCACGGACAACCCGAAGAAGAAGAAGAGGCAGACGAAGAGGATGCGGATTTAAATGGAATGGTGGAAGACTCTGCAGCGATGGATGAAGACGAAGGAGTTAACGACCATCATCAAGACCCTCTACAAGACCGACCGAACAGCCAAGACAGCAACCGCACCCACGATGACGACGATGACGACGACAACGACAACGACAACGACTCCATCCCTGCCGACGACGACGATGGATTTGGAGACGATTCGACAGAAGTTGGAGTCGATGAGTAAATTCCACCAAATTCAAGCACTGCGTCTGCTGTCGAATCATCCGACAGTCACACTGAACAAGAACAAGAACGGGACACTGATCAACATGTCCGAGCTTCCCGCCGACATAGTGCTCGAATTGGCAGCGTTCGTGCACTATGTCACCCACCTCGAAGTCACCTTGAGTTCCGCCGAACAACAAAAAGACGATTATCGACGCGCCTTTCACTTGTGATCGGCGACAAGCAGTTTTGGTACACGCGTGTAACACATTAAATACATCACTCACCAACACATTTAAACATCGACTTCCCCATCTTCTTCATTCTTGGCCCCCGCCCCTGCACATCCTTACTTCTGCGCCTTTTTTTCCCTGCGTTTTTTTGTTCCGCTTCTTGTTGTTTTCTTCTTCCGATAGATATTGAAACCAGGACGACGATGAACACTGCACGCGCCGTAACGGTGGCGCCGCCGCCATCGCCGCCAACACCACCATCTCTTTCATCCATGAATGTCATGCAGATGCTGCAGCCATGGATTCTCACCGACGACCGTATCCGCGCCGCACTCACCCACATGCAGTGTGCACCCGCCGCATCCCCATCATCTTCCGTCGCCGTCGCCGACTCTCTGCGTCCCAGGATTCCTGCCAACCCTGCCATCGGGCATCAGGAGAAGGATGAGGACAAGGATCAGGATCGGATGCCGCGACAACGACGAGAACAACCTTTGGCGGGGCAGTTGGTGGTGCCGCGCGAGTGGGATACGTTGTTTTGGTGTTGGGAGATGATTTGGTTGGGCAAAGATGAAGTGGACATGGTGCATTGTCGCAACCGGTTGGCGGAACTGCGGCGCAAAGCGGAGTACGCCGATGTGGTACAGCAGCGCTCCTCCCTGTTGCACGTGCATCACCTTGGCGCAAGCGTGCACGACATAGTGCACAACTTGGCACAAGACGCCAACAGCAAATTGCGCATCCCCACGTTTTTGGCGATGGCGATTGCGCACGGCGTGAATGTTTGCGTCTGGTTTGCCAACGATGCTTACTTCTTGCATCTCTTCGAGGAGGACGAACCTATCCACCTGGTGCGTCAACAGCCACATGCGCCAGGCACGTTTGGTTGGGTAGCGACCACCTTTGTTCAGCGCGACGCTCTTCCGCCCGTGCAAATGGGATGCCCGCGCATCGAAACCTTGGCGCAACCCATCGGTGCGCCGCTCAGCAAATGCACCATCGCCCAATTGCGGACTTTGGCGCGCCAATGCCACTTGGAACATCCGATGGACATTGCCAAGCGCGAACTGTACACCCGACTACATCAACACTTGATGATGCCATACCAATCCCACATCGCACATGGTTCCACGGTCGCCACGAACGGCGCCGCTGCCACCGCCGCCAATCGCCGCGCGTGAACAGTTGTCGCCGCGCATATTTCTTTTGTTGTTGGTTTTTGTCGGTCAGTTGTTTTTTTTCTGTGATTTTGAGTGTTCGGAATTTCGGCGATTTTTGTCTGCACATTAAGCAATCGCGCGATAAGATAAGACAAAAGCTGTCGTCCTCTTTCTTTCCCACCTTTGGTTTCTCTGTCTGTCTGCCTGCTTCATCTATCATCCATTCATCCATCATGTCTGCTTCTTCTGCGACAGCTACCGCTACCGCCACCGCCACCACTTTGCCGAAACCCTTTGTACCAGACATCGCGGCGGAAGATCTCTTGTACCGCGTGGATGATGGGGTCTGCGATGTGGATGCGGTGTTGTTGAACAAATACCACATGACCGTGGCGCAATTTTTGGAGAAGATGGAAAAACAGTCCGACGTGTTCCTGCCGGGCAATGATCGTCGCGCAGAATTGCAGGCATATCTCACGCAGCACTTTCCCACCAAATTGCGATACGTCAACCAATTCCTCGGCATCGTGCAAGTGCGTCTCAGCAAGGCCGTGCGCAAATCGCTCGCCACCTACTTGGAGTGCACCTCCTGGTACGAAATGGCCTGGGAAGTGTTGAGCGACGGGTACGCGCATCAGCCGGACATCGCCACCTGGGCCACCGCGTTGGTCATGGTGTCGGTCTTGCACAACTGGATCGCCGATTATTGGAAACAATTGACGCCGCAAGAACGACGACAGTATCTGCAGCAACGTGCCTTGGTGCGTCTCTGCAAAGACACCGTCAACAAACGCGCCTTCGTATTGACACGCCAGGGGTCGTCTGTCGGGGGTGGACGAAAAAACAACCGTGGCGCCTCATCCTCGTCCACCTTGTCTGCTTCCGCTTCTTCCGCATTGTCCTCGTCCACCTTGTCTGCTTCCGCTTCTTCCGCGCCATCGTCGTTTCGTGCGCCGGAAGAGGCCACGTCGTTCGCGTGGAACAAGTTGGAAGATTTCACGCAGGCGCATTGTCTCACCTTGGAGACGCAATTTGCCCGCGACGGTGGCGCATTGGCCACGCAATTCGAATTGGAGGTGCGTGTGGATGCGCGCCAACTGCAACGCAGTCACTATGACTCCATTTTCCAAGCCCTGCGTGCACAAGGGTGGACGTGGTGCGAAGAACCGGTGTATCTCAACCTTGGACACAAATACGCCAACCGCGAAGGCACTTTTACGCATTCCCATGTACGTGCCTCGTTGCACGGCCCCGAGGTGATCCGCCAATTTGGAAGCCACGGGAAGTTGGAACCGTTGCGCCACCACGCGGGGTTGGTGTTGACCAGCAAACGCAAACCCGCGAACGAGGTGCGGCATTTGGACATCCCTGACTTTCCGTTGCGCGTGTCCTGGAAAGAAGAGCGCATCTTGGACAAACTGCAAGACCAGACGGCGCAATCCATTCTGCGCGGATGGAGCCAGTTGCCCACCAAGCACTTTCGATGCATCAAGCGCGTGGTGTTGACGCCGCCATCGTCGTCCGACACGCCCTGGATTCGTGTGCACATGAGCATCGTGCGGCAAATGACCGACCCCAAACAAGTGGAAGACGTGTTCAAACAGGCGGAGCAATACGAAGTGGAAATGGAAGTGCACAACGAGTCGCTGTTGGCGGCGCTGGCCACCCAGCGCGCAGTGCGTCCCTCCGTGCCCGTGGCCGTGCAGTTGGCGGCACAATTGCGCAAGGTCATCCGCGTGGTGCTGAGTGGGTTGCAAAAGAGTGCATACCCCATCGGCTTTCGTGAACAAGAAGGAGTGATCGATGAATACATGTCCCTCATTTACGGCAGAGACTGGCGCCATCACATCCATCAAGTGACCTCCCGCCACTTTGCGGGGCCGCAACCCGTAACCTTGCTGCGCGAACATCTGGCACTCCCTTCGTCTTCACCTTTGTCCACTTCTTCTGCTTCCACTTCTTCGGCTTCTGTCGCCGCCGCCGCCGCCGCTGCTCCTTCGGGTGCGGCAGCGTTGGAGGAGTATTGCGTGACCGACAAAGCGGACGGCGATCGTTGTCTGTTGTTCATCAGCAGTGAAGGACGAGTGTACGGGATTGACACTGCGATGCAAGTGTGGTTCACGGGCACCCGCACGTTGCGCAAAGAATGTTTCCGCTCCTTGTTGGACGGGGAGCACATTCTGCACACCAAGCACGACGTGTATTGGAACGCGTGGCTGGCCTTCGACGTGTACTATTTGGAAGGCAAAGATTTGCGCGCCCTTCCCTTTTGGCGGTCGGGAAGTTCTGATCGCTGTCGATACCAGGAAATGGCGCAATGCGTGGGTCAATTGCAGTTGCAGCATGTGAGCGATCCGGCGCGACCCTGTCCATTGCTGGCGCGGTGCAAGGTGTTTCACGCGGTGGAAGACTGCGGCAGCATATTTGAGGCCAACCGGCTGACGTTGCGGGAAGGGGAGGGTTACGAATACAACGTGGACGGACTTATTTTCACCCCCTGTCACCTCGGGGTGGGTGCCTCGCAGGAAGACATGGCGGGACCCAAGTGGAAAATCACGTGGGATCGCGCATTCAAGTGGAAGCCGCCGCAGTGGAACACCGTCGACTTTTTGGTGCGCACGGTGAAGGACCCTCAGAGTTGTCGCGACACCGAATTCCTCGTCGACGATCCCGGCAATGCACTCGTCAAGTACAAACAACTGGAATTGATGTGCGGCTACCACGAGGGCAGCGACGGATGGATGGATCCCTTTGCCGTGATGTTGCAGCGCCGCTATGACTCCGTGGGAAACCAGAATGGAACCGGCAGTGGCGGCGACTATCGTCCCATGCGCTTTTGTCCAGTGGAACCTTATGCGCCAGAGAACGGATGGACCAACGTGGCCTTGACCCCCGATGGGTGGATGGTGGCGGAAGAGGGCGATCCCTTCCAGGACAACATGAT
>JACCDU011335345.1_pt1 | contig 11646 bp, 12 predicted proteins | sample 7446081 | NCBI WGS metagenome assembly JACCDU01 (sample SAMN15323447, study PRJNA562643) | freshwater metagenome | isolation source: river surface water | place: USA:Blue River Watershed | collected 2017-08-17 | reverse complement strand
TATTCTCTTCGATGCTAAATTAGACGGAGTGCCTTCTATCTAAAAATAATGAGCAGTGGAGACTAACGTGCACAAAAACTTGAATTTGACCTTACGTTTGACCAAAAGCGTTTGGCTAGGAGTCGCCGCAGCGCTATCGCTTAGCATCGCGGTTCCAGCGACGGCTCAAACAGCTGCCTGGCCTTCGCGTCCCATTACGATGATTGTCCCTGGTGCTGCGGGCGGGACGACGGATATTCCGACCAGACTGGTTGCGCAAAAGTTGAGCGCACGGCTAGGACAAACTGTGGTGGTCGAAAACAAGCCAGGTAGTGGTGGCATACTCGGTGTGCAGGCGTTACTCAAAAATCCTGCCGATGGCTACACGATCCTAGTCGGCAACACGGGCTCTAACGCCGTCAACTATCGCGCGTATAAAAACAACTCCTACAAGCCAGATGATTTTGTTGGCATCAGCGATCTCATCGGTTTTGCGAATGTTCTGGTCGTCAGCGATAAATCCCCCATCAACTCGGTTGCCGAATTGGTCGCGGCGCTTAAAAAAGACCCGGGCAAACTTGCCTATCCATCTGCGGGAATTGGACAACTCACGCATTTGATGCCCGAGATGTTCAAAGTACAAACGCAAACCGAGGCACTGCACGTCCCTTATAAAGGCTCGACACCGGCCACGATGTCCGTCCTTTCAGGTGAAACTGCCTTTATGTTTGATAACCTGACGCAGGCTTTGCCTCAGATCCAATCCGGCAAGCTCAGAGCACTTGCCGTCACAAGCGCCAATCGTGTCAGTAGTTTGCCAAATGTACCGACTATGCGTGAAGCAGGCTATCCGGACTTTGTCGTGACTGGCTGGCTTGGCTTTTTTATCCGATCGCAAACACCCCCCGATGTGTTGAAAAAGCTTCAGGACAACTTGATTGCCGTGCTGAATGAGCCCGAGATTCAAAGTAAATTTCTCGAAATGGGAGGCATTCCTGGTGGACGCCCTCAAGCCGATTTCGATCAATTCGTCAAAGACGAAGTCTCGCGCTGGGGCGACGTCATCACGCGCGCAAAGCTCTCACTAGACTAAATTCAACTTCAACTAGGATCTTTATTCATGAAACTTCAAAACATGTCAGCCGTCATCACGGGTGGTGCTTCTGGTCTTGGCCTGGCCTGTGCCAGGCAATTACTGGAGCGTGGTGTGAGCGTCGTCATTGCCGACCACTCTGCAGAACGTGGTGAAGCTGTGATTGGTTCTCTTGGACCGAACGCCCGTTTTGTCAAAGCGGATGTTTGCAGCACAGAACAAATGGAGCATGTTTTTGACGTGGCCGAATCTTTGGGCACACTTCGCGCTCTGATTAATTGTGCGGGCTATGGTGGTGCCGTGCGTCTGGTTGAAAAAGACGGCTCACCTGGTTCGCTCGAAAAATTCGAAGATATTGTCCGTGTCAATTTGATCGGCACGTTTAATACGCTCAGACTGGCTGCGGCACGTATGGCTAAAAATGAACTCATCGACGATGAACGCGGCGCATGTGTCTTAACTGCATCTGTTGCGGCCTATGAAGGACAGATTGGTCAGGTGCCCTATGCCTCAGCTAAAGCAGGTATTGTTGGCATGACACTCGTTGCAGCACGGGATTTGGCCCAGCGTCATATTCGTGTCTGTACGATCGCGCCTGGCATTTTCGACACACCGCTGCTTGCCAGACTGCCTGAAAACGTGAAAGCTTCACTGGGCGCATCCGTGCCTCACCCCGCACGTCTGGGGCAGCCAAATGAATTTGCAATGACCGCTTTGCATATTCTTGAAAACCCCATGCTGAATGGCGAAACCATTCGCTTGGATGGCGCAATCAGAATGACACCGCGCTAATTGACAGCCTCCCCGCGCTCAATAAAAATAAGCCCAACATCTGTTGGGCTTATTTTTGGCTCTGTTGATTCAAGCTCTTGAAACGAGCTCAAACTTCAACGGCATTGAAGTTAAACGATATGAACTTCAAACTCGCCCAAACCAGCGACTTTACCGATTAGCTTATCGCCTTTGACGACAGCACCCACGCCCTCCGGGGTACCGGTAAAAATCAAATCACCTGGTGCCAGCTCAAACAAGCCTGACAGATAAGCAATGCTTTCAGGAATGTTCCAGATCATTTGCGACAAATCGCTCGTTTGACGCTGCACGCCATTGACTTCAAGAGAGATGTTGCCTTCTGACAAAATCCCAGTTGCTGTACGTGGATGGATCGGGCCAATCGGACCTGAGTGATCAAAGCCTTTACCGATTTCCCATGGGCGTCCTTGCTTTTTGCACTCGTTTTGCAAATCGCGACGGGTCATATCCAAACCTAAGGCGTAACCAAAAATACAGTCGTTCGCTTGGTCGACTGGAATATTGCTGCCGCCCTTTCCAAGCGCAACAACCAGTTCCATCTCATAGTGCAGATTGGCCGTTTTTGAGGGGTAAGGCATGTTGGCAGGACGACCGGCGGGAACGGGAATCAACGCATCCGCTGGCTTGCAAAAGAAGAACGGATCTTCACGTCCGGTAAAGCCCATTTCCTTAGCGTGCTCTGCGTAATTGCGACCAACGCAATAAACGCGACGAACTGGAAACAGTTGTGTGCTTCCGACGACAGGCAAGCCGACTACGGCTGGCGGGGTGACGACATAGTCAGCCATGATGTGAACCCTCTAAGCAAAATGATTCGAATGATTAAAAGTCGCGAAATAGAAAGCTGAAGTCTTTAAGCTTTTTTATCCGAGGCGGATGTTAGACCAGATGCGGGCAAAGCAGAAGAGGTTTTTTCTTTGCTGATTTCGATCGCCTCGTTCAGCCCGGGAATGGGCGCGCTGTCAAAATACTCTTCAAATTCATGCGAGGCAGTAGGCACATAGGGCTGAGTCGATGTCGAGCTTGCCAAAGGCGTTGCAGACCCGGCTATTGCGTCAGGCTGATCCGTGACCGGAAACCCGGTTTCTGCGAAATAAGCCAGTCCTTCCGCATGCACAACTCCGGGATCGGCTGTTGTATCTGCAGCAGGCAAATAAGCATCCTCAGCAAGCACTGGCAAGGCAGTGCCGACCGCAGTTGCAAGACGCCACTGCGAGGCAGCATCCGCTTGACGTCCCAGCTTGTCATAGAGGCTACCAAGCAAGGCATGGACGCGGGCATCTGTTCTGCGATCCACGCTACGCTTGAGGTAATGTTCGGCCTGCCCCCAAATCTGACCTGCCAAACACAAATTACCGAGCGTGGTCAATAAATCAGGATTTTCAGGATGGCGGGCTAGCCAGCCTTCTGCCTTTTCAAGCCTGCGGGCAACCTGCCCTGCGTCGGCTCGTGAATAAGCTGCTAACAAGCGGGGATCCAGCCGTGCGGAAATAGCCAGTTCTAGGGTACGGGAAGCGTCTTCAGACTGACCACCCGCTTCAAAAGCGGCAGCACCGGCCAAAGCAACTTCAGGCAGGATGCGCTCTTCGGATTTCAAATCCTTCCAGATTTCACGCCACTGGCCTGAATGCAAGGTATCGCGCAAACGCGAGGCTGCAGCATGCTCGATCATCTGTCTGGCTTCGGTGTCATGCAATGCACCGCGACGGTTCAGTGTGCGCGCAAGAACAAAAACCTGATCATGCTGATTTAACTGACGATAAGCACGCAATAAAAGACGCAAGGTATGCACATGCCTCGCCCCGGCTTTTTGCAACGGGATCAGCGAATCAAGCGCTTGCTGGGCCAGACCTTGGTCCAGATACAAATCAGCCGCAGCAGTCGCCACCGCTTCTTTCAGATGCGTATCTTCAGAGGATTTTTCGCGAGCCAGCGCAAGCAAACCATCGCGTCGTTCGTACTCACCCAAGGCATGAGCCGCACGCGCAGCAGATAAGGCTGCGAGCACCTGACGATTACTGTTGTTTGAGCGCCCCAACAACTTCGTGAGATCTTTTTCTGCGTGGGCATAGCGCCCCTCAAGCAACTCAGTCCAGCCCTGCTCGAGCAGATCATGATCGCGACGTGACTGTCGCTTTTCGTGCCAGGCGCGCAAGCGCATAGGGATGCCAGTAAACCAAGCTAGCGTCCGCAAGAAAATATAAAGCGCGATAAATGAGCCAACGAGAACAAGCACCGCAAACGCCAGCGACACCTGAATTCTCCAGGTATTCACCAGTATCAGAACGTTGCCGGTGTTTTCCCGGAGGGTGACAGCCAGCACAACGGCGACCGTTGCCAGCAATAGAGTCCAGAACCAGGTGCGCATATTTAGTTTCCGCTCTTGGTATTGGTTTCAGACACTCTGACCGCTTCAAGGGCAGCGATACTATCGACGATATCAGGTACTGCAATACTGACCGATACCGTAGCGAGTTCGCGAACGACTCTCAAGGCAGCAATCGTATCGACGGCTTTAGGATCAAAGCGGTCATTCAAAGAAGACTCGATGGCCGTCAATTCGGCACGCCAAATCGCCGGTTGATGCATCAACAAAGCCATCTGGGCAGTCAATACACGCGTCCTCAGATTTGCACGTAGTTGTGCACCCTGCTCCGGCGACATCAATAGCGCATTGGCATCGGTCACGCGCTGAATGCTAATCACACCAGCAAGTTCGCGACTCAGCGTCGTCAATAATTTTTTGGAGGACACTTTGGTCCAGTCCAACGTTTGAACCCAAGCTTTTTCATACCAAGGCATTTGCTCAGAAACGGCATCCGGCGCTGCAGGAGTCGCGGCGGAGGCGGAATCTGTCGTTTGAGCATTCGTGGATGCCACTGGTTTCTCAGTCACGCTCTCAGGAGCCGTGCGCGCCGCTGTGTTCAGGTTCTGAACACTATTGACCGACAGATCAGGCACCAAAAGCGGAGCGCGGCTCAACATGGTGTTCAAGGACTCGAGGCGCGAGGAAACCGAAGGGACATCGACCACCGGTGCAGCTCGCAGACGATCAAGGTCAAGATTAATCGCGCGCTGGACCGCGGCAAACTTGGGGCGATCGGCTCTAACAAGCGTGGACAAGGCGGTTTCAAGCGCCATGATGGCATTGTTCACATTGCCTGACAGTCGCAGCTGTTGACTGGCCAGATTCAGCAGACGTTCGAGATCGCTCGCCAACATGGAATCTTCCATTCCCTTGTTGAACGTCTCCCAGGCCTGCTCAAGAATCGAGTATTGATTTTGGGTTTCGCGCAGTGAAGACTCAAGCTGATTAATCCGAGCTGCATGCGAGTTCACCAAGGCAAGCGCCTGCTTGGCCTCATTGCGAGTTTCGCCCAACTGCGCATTGAAATTTTGGACCTGAAGCGCGACATCCCGTCCAACATTGTCATAGCGTTTTTGTAAATGCCATGCACCAGTCGCAAGCAGTATCACGAGCAATAACAGGACAATTGCGATAGTGGCCATCCAGGACGGACCTGAGGGACGACGGCGTGTCTTGGCCGCACTCGCTAAAGTGTTCAGGGACGCGGACTCTTGGCTTGGAATATTGGATTCAGTCATGTTCGGATTGTAGTCGCTGACCTATGTAAACGGTGCATTCACCCGCTAAATCAGGCAAGGCTTTCATTATCGCGAAAATACTCAAAATTCGACAATATGGATGCCTGATCGGGTTCGGAAACGAGAAAACTCAGCTTGCCCAAAACCTGCCCACCGGTCAACGCCCCTAACTTTTGATTCAAACCTGCCCTGAGCGCCTCCGCCTGGCGCGGGTGCGTCAGGATAAAACGACATTCAGCAGCCCATTCGAGCAAAGACTGTGCCTCGAACTGAGCCAGCACCGACTGGATCCCGTGCAAGCTTGTTAAAAGCCAGACAGGATGTTTTCCGGCCAGGGACAACTGCTTAAAAGTCTTTAAATTCTCGCCAGACCATGTTGCAGACTTGCGACAATATGCGACGTGAAAGTCAACGAAAGCCCCCTTTTCTCTCAGTTGAGAGGCGAGCCAGTCGCGACCATCCTGCCCCCTGACAATTAAAATTCGCTTGAGAAGGTCCGTCTGACGATTCAAAACAGACCACAAACCTTCCGAATCCTGAGGACCATTCGTGTCTGGCTGCATTAACTGTACTTGGTCGCCAAAGTTTTGACGGATTGCAAGTGCGCTCGCTTGACCGACGCAGCCAATTTTTGTTTTGACTGGCCAGCCGGTTTTCAATCCGTACTGAAGGAGGTGCTGTTGATAGGCCTCAATCGCCGGAACACTGACAAAAATCACTAAGTCATAGGATTCTGGAAGTGGCAAAGCCTCGCGATCCGCCAGGGGCATGGGAGTGATTTCGAGCGCTGGGCAGTCCAGCACCTCCCAGCCTTTCCTGACAAGCGCCTCAGATAAAGCGTGGCTGCGGCCTTGCGGCCTGGTCAGGACAGCCAGCAGCGAATGTGAAGTGGCGCCCATGAAGATTCAATCTCAGGCGTCGTGAGACAGTTCAGACAAAATACGCCCCGCTCCCTGCGACAGCAGGTCATCCGCAACGGTTTGCCCGATTTTGTTCGCATCTGGAATCAAACCTGACGCTTGGGCACGGTAAATCATCCGTCCGTCAGGCTGGGCCACGAGTGCGCGAACGGTCAAGGTTTGAAGATTCACTTGAGCAAAGGCCGCTAACGGTACTTGGCATGAGCCACCCAAAGCGCGTGACACGGCACGTTCAGCCAAAGCACAAGCCGTTGTCTCGTGACAGGACAACGGTGTCAGCAACTCAAGCAAATCAGAGCGCTTTTGTAAAATTTCAATACCAAGCGCGCCCTGCCCGGCTGCCGGCAAGGAATCCTCAACCGAGATACGCGAGCGAATTCGATCCGCCAGACCAAGACGCTCTAGGCCCGCGACAGCAAGGATAATGGCCGCGTATTGTCCTTGATCCAGCTTGGACAAGCGCGTATCAAGATTGCCACGCAAAGGCTCGATTTTTAAATGCGGAAAACGTGCGCGTAGCTGCGCCTCGCGTCTAAGGCTTGAAGTACCCACAACCGAGCCTGGGGGCAAATCAGCCAGCGAGGCAAAGTTGTTAGAGACAAACGCATCGCGACAGTCCGCACGTGCGAGAATCGTGGACAGCTCAAACGGGGCCTGCATATCGACAGGCACATCTTTCAAAGAATGCACGGCGAGATCGGCACGTCCATCCAACAAAGCATTTTCAAGTTCTTTAACGAATAAACCCTTGCCGCCGACCTTGGACAGACTTCGGTCCAGAATCTCGTCACCTCGCGTGCTGAGTTTAAGCAGATCGACGACCATGCCAGGATAAAGCGACTGCAAGCGGGACTGAACATGTTCAGCCTGCCAAAGGGCCAGACGACTCGCACGAGTCGCGATAACAAGCTTTCGAATCTGCGTCACAACAACAATCTACCTAAGATAGTTCAGGGCAACGGTCAAAACGATGCCAATAATGGCCAAAATCGCCAGACCTTGCAAAATGGTATAGCCACGCTGTTTTTGGGGGGTTGTTTGCATCTTGAACTTCCTTTTTAACAAGAGTGACAGATTACACCGCAATAAGAAAAACGCCGGTCGCTTTTGGTGACCGGCGTTTGACCTATCGCAACCAGAATTAAATAACGGACTTGAGCAATTTGCCCATTTCTGATGGATTCTTGGTTGTACGGATACCGCAAGCTTCCATGATCTCGAGTTTGGCATCGGCTGTATCAGCACCGCCTGAAATCAGAGCACCTGCGTGACCCATACGCTTACCGGCTGGAGCGGTGACACCAGCGATAAAGCCAACCATCGGCTTTTTCATGTTGTCTTTGGCCCAAAGCGCGGCGTTGACTTCGTCCGGACCACCGATTTCACCAATCATGATCACGGCATCAGTATCGGGATCATCATTAAACATCTTGAGCACATCGATGTGCTTCAGACCGTTGATTGGATCACCACCGATACCCACGGCGCTGGACTGACCCAGACCGAGTTCGGTCACTTGAGCCACGGCTTCGTAGGTCAGCGTGCCTGAGCGGCTGACGATACCAATACGGCCTTTGCGATGGATGTGACCAGGCATGATACCGATCTTGATTTCGTCAGGTGTAATCAGACCCGGGCAGTTTGGACCCAGCAGCAACGTTTTGCTGTTGAGTGCCGCCATGCGCGCCTTGACTTCAAGCATGTCACGAACGGGAATGCCTTCCGTGATGCAGATCACCAGATCGAGTTCGGCTTCGATGCCCTCAAGAATCGCGGCAGCAGCGCCTGCTGGAGGAACATAAATCACCGAAACATTGGCACCGGTTTCTTGCTTGGCATCTTTAACCGAAGCAAAAATTGGGATGCCTTCGAAGTTTTCACCGGCTTTCTTGGGATGCACGCCAGCAACAAACGCGTTTTTGCCATTGGCGTAGTCACGCGATGTACGGGTGTGATACTGGCCAGTCTTGCCAGTAATACCCTGAGTAATGACTTTAGTATCTTTATTGATAAGAATAGACATATCTGAATCCCTGGCAGAATTATTTGACAGCCGCGACAACACGGGTGGCAGCTTCAGCCATCGTGTCAGCACTGATGATGGGCAGACCGGACTCGGCCAACATCTTCTTGCCCAGATCTTCGTTGGTGCCCTTCATGCGCACCACGAGCGGCACATTCAAGTTCACTGCCTTGCAAGCGGTGATCACGCCAGTCGCGATCACATCGCAACGCATGATGCCGCCGAAAATATTCACCAGAATCGCTTTCACGCTCTTGTTGGCCAACATGATCTTAAAGGCCTCGGTCACGCGCTCAGCTGTTGCGCTACCACCCACGTCCAGGAAGTTGGCAGGCTCGCCACCGAACAACTTGATCGTGTCCATCGTCGCCATGGCCAGACCAGCACCGTTGACCAAACAACCGATGTTGCCATCCAGTTGGATGTAAGCCAATTCGTGCTTGCTCGCTTCGACTTCGGCAGGATCTTCCTCGTCCAGATCGCGATAAGCAACGATTTCAGGATGACGGAACAAGGCGTTAGGATCAAAGTTGAATTTAGCGTCCAGAGCGATGATGTCGCCCTTGCCTGTCAGGATCAAGGGATTGATCTCAGCCAGTGAGGAGTCAGTGTCCCAATAAGCCTTATAGAGTTTTTGAAACTCTGCCGCTGCCTTGGCAACTGAAGTCTCAGGCACGCCAATGCCGCGGGCCAACGTCGCTGCCTCGTCATCGGTCAAACCCTTGTCGGGGTGAACGAAAACTTTGAGAATCTTCTCGGGGTGATGTTCGGCCACCTCTTCGATGTCCATGCCGCCTTCGCTCGAGGCCATCACGCAAACACGCTGAGTGCCGCGATCGGTCACGATGCCGACGTAATATTCTTTCTTGATATCTGCGCCTTCTTCGATCAACAGGCGACGCACTTTCTGACCAGCAGGTCCGGTCTGATGTGTGACCAGTTGCATACCCAGAATTTCTGAAGAAATTTGGCGAACCTCTTCGATCGAGCGAGCCAGCTTGACGCCACCACCCTTTCCACGACCACCAGCATGAATTTGCGCTTTGACAACCCAAACCGGGCCACCCAGCTTTTCAGCCGCAGCAACGGCCTCATCAACGCTAAACGCTGGAATGCCACGGGGGACGACTACTCCAAATTGTCTGAGTAGTTCCTTGCCTTGATACTCGTGGATTTTCATGGGACTCCTGTGATTTCAGAAAAGTACTTAAAAAGGGACGGATGCAATAGCGACAAGACTACCTGTCAGGGCTTTCAACATCCTTACTAGGCGCAACATACCATTGCGGATAATGCTCTTTCGTGACTTCGCCATCCAAACGCCAAGCATGACAGCCATCCAACTGGAAAGGACGACGTTCAGAGTTTGCGCCGCTTTTGCGCTTGCTCGTCATGGACTGAACCGCAGCAGTGGGCAAAACGACGGCGAGTTCGGTCATGTGCGTGCATCCTGCCGTACGACCAAATCGTTCTTTAATCTGTTGGCGAAAAAACTTAAGCAGATTCATGCCGATCAAATCGCGATACTCATCGACGATTGATGTGCAGTTCGGTCCAAACGGAGCGGCATCATAGGCCACCACAGCATCCTGAATGGTGTAACTGGTATCGATCGTGACACGGATGTGCATGTGATGAAATGGTTCGAGTGCTTTACGCACGGAACCATCTTTTTTAGTGAAGTCGTAAGACTTGGTGTCGATCAGCTCAGCCTCGATGTCCCATAAACCATCTTCACGCTCAAAGGAATGAACCTGTATCGAGCGGTTATGCATCGGTTTGCGGGGACTAGTTGGCGCGGGAAGCGGCATACATACTCAAGGATTATTTTGACACGGTGCAGCAAAAAAAAGAGTATAGCTCAGGGACGTCCCGAATCGCTGCATCTCCTTAAATATCCTCTTCGAAAGGACTGCGCTTGAGCACACGACGAATGACATCGTGTGTAAATCCTCTTGCAGCGAGAAAGCGGGCTTGCTTGGCGTATTCTGCCGGCGTGCTGGACTGCCCTGCGGATTCTTTAGCACCAAATCGCTTTTGCCATACATCACGCGCACGCTCAAACTCAGTATCTTTTAGCTGCTCACGTACTCGCGCAACTTCAGCATCACTAATACCTTGTTGCCTCAGGGCATGAATAATCCGCACGGAGCCTTGGGCGGGTGACTTGGTATGGACAACACCTTGGACAAAACGGCTATCTGACTGCCACCCCTCACGTGCAAGGGAGTCAAGAAGTGCTTCAACCTCTTCTGGCGTGTCAGCATGCGGTGAGAGTTTGCGGGCTAATTCGACCCGACTATGCTCCCTGCGCGACAAATAGGAAACGGCCCGAGCTTTGAGGGAAAGCCCGGACCGTTTTTTGCTACTGGTGTTACTACTGGTATTACTGCTGGTGTTACTGCGGGTACGACTAGATTTCGACTCAAAAGAATCCTGCTCATCATCTGAAAAATCATCAGTTTCTGAACGGGAAATCATGAGTCGGCACTCGATCAGAGTTCGTCTGCGTCGTCTTCAAGATCAACAACGGGTGCAGATGCAGCTGCCGCAGCCTTGGATGCTTTTGACCCTTTTCCAGTTGACGCACCTGCTGCACCGGCTGCAGGTGCACCACCCACGCGCAAAGCGACGCCTAATTTTTCACGTACCTTGTTTTCAATTTCGATTGCCATCGCTGGACGCTCGCGCAAATACTCGCGAACATTGTCCTTGCCCTGACCGATACGTTCGCCGCTGTAGCTGAACCAAGAACCGGCTTTCTCAACGATGCCGGCAGTCACGCCCAGATCAATGATTTCGCCTTCACGTGAGATACCGGCGCCATACATGATGTCAAATTCGGCTTGCTTGAAAGGAGGAGCAATCTTGTTTTTGACGACTTTGACGCGCGTTTCGTTACCAACGATCTCTTCGCCCTTCTTGATCGCACCGATACGACGAATATCAAGACGAACGGAGGAATAAAACTTGAGTGCGTTACCGCCTGTCGTTGTCTCGGGGTTACCGAACATGACACCGATCTTCATGCGAATCTGGTTAATAAAGATCACCATGCAGTTCGTGCGCTTGATACTGGCAGTCAACTTACGCAGAGCCTGACTCATCAGACGCGCCTGCAGGCCAGGAAGCGAATCACCCATTTCGCCTTCGATTTCAGCTTTAGGAACCAGCGCTGCAACCGAGTCAATGACGATCAGATCAACAGAACC
>JACCDU010643776.1_pt1 | contig 11646 bp, 2 predicted proteins | sample 7446081 | NCBI WGS metagenome assembly JACCDU01 (sample SAMN15323447, study PRJNA562643) | freshwater metagenome | isolation source: river surface water | place: USA:Blue River Watershed | collected 2017-08-17 | reverse complement strand
TCATTCATATTCTTAAATGTATCTTGTATATTTGGCATCTTTCTTATATATTTATTTATATTTTATATTTATTTATAATTTATATTTTATTAATAAAATATAAATTAATAAAGTTCAATAACTAATTAAAAATAATATGTATATGTATTATAATACAAAAAAATGGGAGGCGGCATAATGAACATTGTATCTAGTGGTCAACAGAATATACTATTAAATGGTAACCCTCGAAAATCTTTTTTTAAAAGCACATATGCTCAGTATACTAACTTTGGACTACAGAAATTTGTTTTAAATTATGAAGGTTCAAAAGAAATAAGACTAACAGAAGAGTCAACATTTACATTTAAAGTAAAGCGTTATGCAGACTTATTAATGGATTGTTATTTATCAATAGCTTTGCCTACAATTTGGTCGCCTATTTTGCCACCCCAAGCACCTCCAGAAGGTGCTACTAACTATGTTTCCCAATGGGTTCCATATGAATTTAAATGGATTGAAAATTTAGGAGCTAAAATTATTTCAAAAATTCAAATTACTTGTGGTAATTATACCCTACAAGAGTTTTCTGGCGACTATTTGTTAGCAGCTGTTCAACGTGATTTTCATAATGTTAAAAAAGATTTATTTGATAAAATGATAGGCAATACACCTGAACTAAATGATCCTGCAAATTCAGGTACACGTGTAAATGCTTATCCTAATGCTTATTATAATGATACACCTGCTGGTTCTGAACCATCTATTAGAGGCAGAACATTATATATTCCACTTAATTGCTGGTTTGGACTTAAATCTCAAATGGCCTTTCCACTAACATCATTACAATATAATGAATTACATATAAATATTACACTTAGACCAATTAATGAATGGTTTCAAATTCGTGATGTATTTGATTATGTTAATAATTATCCATATGTAGCACCAAATTTTAATTTATATTATATGCAAATGTATCGCTTTCTTCAACCACCTCCTGATGTTTGTTTAGATATTGATTCATATCAAGACACACGATCTGTTTGGAATGCTGATATACATCTTAACTGTACGTATGCATTTTTATCAAATGAAGAGGAACGTGTATTTGCCTTACAAGAACAAAAGTATTTAATAAAACAGGTACATGAAAAAATATTTTATAATGTAACAGGACCAAATAAAGTTCAATTAGATTCTGTTGGTATGGTTTCAAATTATATGTTTTATTTTCAGCGCAGTGATGCCAATTTACGTAATGAATGGTCTAATTATACTAATTGGCCATATAATTATTTACCTAACGACTTAATTCCTGCTCCAACTTCTGGTACTTACACAATAACTAGAGTTTTACCAGATGGTACTATAGAGTATGTAGATATAGGTCCAGGTGTAAATCCAAGTGGTCAATTAACTGGTTGGTTAATTACAGGTCAATATAATATTCAAAATGAAAAAAATATTTTAGTAGCAATGGGACTACTCTTAGATGGTTCATATAGAGAAAATATACAACCTGCAGGTGTTTATAATTATATTGAAAAATATACACGTACATCTGGTAACGCACCAGATGGTTTATATTGCTATAATTTTAGTATTCATTCTAATCCTTTTGACCTACAACCATCTGGAGCTATTAGTATGTCTCGCTTCAACCAAATTGAACTAGAATTTACTACAATTATTCCACCTACAGACCCTCTAGCACAAAGTTTAACAATTTGTGACCCAGAGACGGGTAATGTAATAGGTGTTAATAAGCCAACTTGGCGTATTTATGACTACAATTTTGACCTACATTTGTTCGAAGAAAGAATTAATATGGTTTACTTTCAAGGTGGTAATTGTGGTCTTGTTTATGCTACATAAAGAATTATATTTTATTATCATTTATGCTAATAAAATAGTTTATTATTTTTATTATTTTTATTTATAATTTTATATATTTAAAAAGTTGCAAAATTTTTTCCAAAAAGTATTTTAAATTTTCAATTTCGGACATTTATTTTTGTCCATTTTTTAAATTCTTAAAAAAGTTTCAAAAAAAAATTGTAAAAAAAATGGGTTGTGAGCATAATGCTCTAAAATTAAAAAAAATGTTAATTTTTTTGTTAGCATAACTTTTTTTTTAAAAATAAATAAATTATATTTAGGAGATTTTTTTGTTGATAAAATATAGAGATAATGTCAACAGAATCAACAGATTTATCGAAAAAAGTCGCTTTTAAATTTTATTGTGAAAAATGTAACTATAATACATGTAAAAAATATGACTATTATAAACATTTAAATACTACTAAACATAAAAATCAACAAGAATCAACAAATTTGTCTCTAAATACAGAACAATTTAAATGCTTAATATGTAATAAATGCTATAAAGAACGTACTGGCTTATGGAGACATAAAAAATATTGTCAAGAAAAAATAGAAATAGATAATAGTGTTCAAATAATACAAAAAGAAGATGAAATAACAGTAACAGATGCTAAATTAGTATTTGAATTATTAAAGCAAAATAATGAATTTAAAGAATTAATGCTATCACAAACAAATCAAATGATGACACAAATGATAGAAATAGCAAAAACTACTAATACTAACAATACAAATAATATTGTTAATGGTAGTATCCATAATAATACAAATTATAATCAATTTAACTTACAGATGTATCTAAATGAAACCTGTAAAAATGCAATGACAATAGATGAATTTCTTGACTATTTACAACCTACATTAGAAGAGTTAGAGGCAACTGCTAGACTTGGATATGTTGAAGGTATTACACGTATTATTATGCGTGGACTTAAAGATTTAGAAGAAGAGTTAAGACCTTTTCATTGTTCTGATTTGAAAAGAGAAGCTTTATTTGTTAAAAACCCAGATGGGGAATGGGAAAAAGAAACTGATGAGAAACCACTTATGTTGCGATTTGTTAAAGCAGTAGCAAGAAAGAATTTTAATAATGTAAATGAATGGCGTAAATTACATCCAAATTGTCGATATCATGATTCAAAATCAAATGATATGTTTAACCAAATTATGTTAAACTCAACTTCAGGACGTACAGAAAAAGAACAACAAGAAAGCTATCAAAAGATTATTAAAAATATTACTAAGGAAATAGTAATAGATAAAAGTAAAAAAAATAAAGTAAAATAATTTTTTATATTGATATATGATATATATCAAATAATAGTTATATTTATTAAATATAAAGAATATATAATTAAATATATTATATTTAAATTGAAAAAAATAATATATTTAACAATTGTATAATGAAGCTTCTATTAATAGATAATAGGGTTCATGACGCAACATTTGTTGAACAATCAGTAGTAGATGGTATTGATACGGTCATATTTGATTATAAAAATGATACACTAGAAACAATATTATCAAAAATTAAACATAATAGTTATGATAGCCTTGGAATTTTTCAAGAAAATATTAGTTTAACCGATTATAAATTTTTAGGAACATTTGATGATAGTATTCTTATAAATGTTGAAAGAGATGATCCTGAATTAATTACATGGCAAGAGTATATTAATATGTTAGATATGTTTAAAAATAGTTACAATATTAATACTATTAATTTAATGGGATGTAATATAGGTTCTAATAAAGAATGGAATTATATTATAAATAAAATTACAAATAAATTAAACTTAACAATTAATAGCTCTATTGATGAAACTGGTTCAGATATATTTGGTGGTAATTGGATATTAGAAAAAGGAAATGTAAATTTAATTGGAACATATTTTACTGACAAAATAAGTGACTATAAAAGTATATTAGGTGGTTCAACTTATAACCATACAATATTTATACAAAATTTTCCAGGGGATATTGGTTCAGCATTTATTGCTGGATACGAAACAAATAGTCCATATCCTATAGGTTTTGGGTTCGGTTCACCAATTGATGCTTTATTAAACGAAAATAATTCACAAATATCATATATGTCAATAGATGATGGAACAGTTGTTTATATAGGTGGAGGTTCATCTGGATATGGATATGGTTTAAATACATATAGACAATTTGGTGTAGGAACTGCAACAAGTTATACATCTACAACATATAGACTACTTACAGACATAAGTAATAATTCTCGAATTTATATTAATGTATATGCTGGTTATAATATGTTTGCTGGTGTCCTTAGTAATAAACAAGTATTTATTTCTAAACCATCTTCTAATTATGTATTTGCGCAGAATAATTTTGGACAATTTTATAATGCTATATATTTTACAAGAGGAGTTCAAAATAAATATATTTTAACAGATGATGGATTACTATGGATGTCTAATTCTAGTAATACAAATGCAACATCACCTTATTACTTAGAAACATTACCAAATGTTACAAATGGAGCTAAAATAGTACAAGTTGCTGCTGGTGATAATCATGTAATAGTATTATTATCTGATGGAACTGTATGGGGTAAGGGAGATAATACATATGGACAATTAGGTATTAATGTAAATCAAACATTTGTAAATGAATTTACACGAACAACTTCAACTGATTCAAACGCATTTAATTTATATCCTTTTACTAGTATAGCATGTGGTAGTAATCATACACTTTTACTTAACTCAAATGGTGAAGTTTGGGGTGCAGGAAGATCAAATTATGGACAATTAGGATATTATGACCCAAATAGAACATTAAATTATGCTGAAAATAATTTTATATATATGGGATATCCAGCTGGAAGTGCAAGTTCTATAAAAGCACTTGCTATTAGTGCTGGTTCTAATCATTCAATTGTCAGATTAAATAATAATAAAGTAGCCACTATGGGTAGAAATAATGTTGGACAATTAGGTAATGTAAATAAATTAAGCACAAATTTTCCATATATTGCTGAATGGACATATGTAACAGAAGGCTATAATCCAAATACTGATATTGGTGGTTCAACAAATGATGCTACTAATATTATTAAATTAGGTGACGAATTTAACTTTTCTACATATATTCCTTCAAATTTACCCTGGCCTACAATGAGTATTATTGCTCCTACAGTATATAAAGGAACTTCATTTACATTTCCTTTACCAACTACTAATAGTTCTAATACAGGTATATTATACTTTTGTTCTGATTACAATATTTTAACACCTACTAATGGTATATATAATGGAACTACAAGAGGATTTACTCCAACAAATAAAGGTGATTATAGTATGTATATTTATATTCCAAAAACATCTACTTACCGAGCACAATCTATATTTACATCAGGAAAAGTAATTGAAAATACTGTTATTACATGTACATTACCTACAAATAAAAGATATTTAGATGTTCCATTTAATGCGAATGCTACATCAACTAGTAGTGAATTAATCACATATGCTAGTTCAAATACATCAGTTGCTACAATAGATCAAACTGGATTAATAACAATAATTAATCCAGGAACAACAACAATTACAATTTCACAACCAGAAGGAACTTATGATACTGCTGCTACAAAAACAATTAGTTTTACAGTAGGAAAAGCAATAACAACAGTTACAAGTCCATTTTCTGTTACAAATAAAACTTATGGTGATAGTAACTTTACTCTAACAAATCCAACTACAAGTAGTAGTGGTAGTTGGATATATAGTGTAACAAATTCTAGTGGTGTAAATACAAATGATACAAGTGTAATTAGTATTTCTGATAATAATGTTACTATTAATGGTGGTGGTTCTATATATATAACTGCTACACAAGCAGCTACTACATTATATGATATTTATACTGTAACAGTTCCTTTTACAGTTAATAAAGCTGATTATACATTAGGAAGTTTTACTTTACCAACTAAATTAGTTTCAGACGATCCTTTTAATTTAACTGCTTATAATCCAACTTCAGTTAGTAATGGAACTTGGACATATAATATTGTTACAGAAGGTGTATTATCTACATCAAATAGTTTAATTAATATTAGTCAAGATATTGTAACAATATATGGAGGTGGAAATGTTACAATTAGAGCAACACAAGCAGCAACAAATAATTATATTTCAAAATACGTTGAAGCTACATTAACTATTAATAAAATTACCCCAACTATTGATCAAATAGTAGTTCCTAGTAATTTAACATATAATGGTACTAATACACAACAATTTCAAATTACTATACCATATACAAATAGTAGCATTACAAATTATACTGTAACAAGTTCTAATACCTCTATTGTTACTATAACTATTATTGATTTAGCTAATAAAATTGTATATGGAAATATACTTGGATATGGACAAAGTACAATTACTGTAAGTTATGAAGAAAATTATTATTATACAAGTATTTCAACAAGTTTACAAGTAAGTATTGGTATAGTTCCTACTATTGGTTTTTTTACTTTACCAACTAATAAAGCATATAATGAAACATTTACTATTATAGATCCAACATCTAACAGTTTAGGTTTTTGGATATATACAGTTCCTAGTAATAATGGCATAATATCAATAAGTAATAATACAGCAACAGTTATAGGTGTAGGAACTACAACAATTACTGCTACACAAGAGGCAAATGGCATATATAATTCAATTACAACAAGCACAACAATTACTACAGATAAAGCAACACCAACATATTCAAATTTTACACTACCAACTAATAATACATATGGTGATAGCAGTTTTACAATTACAGATCCTACAACAAATGTAATAGGAGGATTAACTTATTCAAGTTCTAATACTTCTGTTGCGACTGTTGTAGGTAATACTGTTACAATTGTTGGCGCTGGAACATCAATATTTACAGTTAGTCCTACTAATACAAATAATTATAATTTAGTGACAACAACAGCTACATTAACTATAAATAAAGCTATTCCAACATATGAAACATTTAGTTTACCAACTAATAAAGTATATGGAGATAGCAGTTTTACAATTACAGCACCTACAACAAATGTAATAGGTGGTTTAACATATACCAGTTCAGATACATTGGTAGCTACTATATCAGGAACAACCCTAACAATTATAGGAGCAGGAACAGTAACAATTACAGCTAGTCCAACACTATCAAATAACTATACAAATGTAACTACAACAGCAACGCTAACTGTAAATAAAGCTATTCCAACATATGGAACATTTAGTTTACCAACTAATAAAGTTTATGGAGATAGTAGTTTTACAATTACAGCTCCTACAACAAATGTAATAGGTGGTTTAACATATACAAGCTCTGATACATCAGTAGCTAGTATATTAGGAACAACATTAACAATTACAGGAGTAGGAACAGCTACAATAACAGTAAGTCCAACAGTCTTAAATAATTATACAAATGTAACAACCTCTGCTACAATTACAATTTCTAAAGGAACGCCAACATATGGTGTATTTAGTTTACCAACTAATAAAGTTTATGGAGATAGTAGTTTTACAATTACAGAACCTACAACAAATGTAATAGGTGGTTTAACATATACAAGTTCAAATACATCAGTTGCTACTATAATAGGAACAACAGTAACAATTATAGGAACAGGAACAACAACAATAATAGCAAGTCCAATAAACTTAACAAATTACAACAATATTACTAAAATAGCAAGTTTAACAATTAGTAAAGCTAATCCAACATATGGAACATTTACTATAAGTAATAAAACATTTGATATAGGTACATTTAATATAATATCACCAATTAGTAATATAATTGATGGATTAACATATACAAGTTCAGATACAAACATTGTTACTATATCAGGTAGTTTAATTACATTTATTAATACAGGAACTGTTACAATTACAATATCTCCTACAAATTTAAATGGATATAACAATATTACTACTTCAACTAGTTTTACAATTACAAAAGGAACTCCAACATATGGAACGTTTATATTGCCTTCAAATAAAGCAGTTGGTGATATATTTACAATAGAATCACCAACTAATAATGTATATGGTGGACTAACATATACAAGTTCTAATACAAGTATAATTAGTATTATAAATAATATTGCGACAGTAACAGGAATTGGAACAGCTACTATAACAATATCACCTACTAGTATAAATAATTATAATAATATAACAACATCAGCAAGTATTACTACTATTAAAGGAACTCCAACATATGGAACATTTACATTACCAACTGGTAAAGAATATGGTGATAGTAGTTTTACAATTACAGCACCTACAACAAATGTAATTGGTGGGTTAACATATACCAGTTCTAACACTTCCGTTGCTACTATATCAGGAACAACAATAACAATTACAGGAGTAGGAACAACTAATATTATAATTGGACCAATAGATTTAGTAAACTATAATAATGTAACTACATCATCAACATTAACAATTGTTAAAGGAACTCCTATTTATCAAAATTTTACAATAGATAATAAATATTATGGAGATCAAAATAATTTAACAACTGATATTGAACAATCATTTACTATTATTGATCCTATATCAAATGTAATAGGTGGATTAACATATACAAGTTCAAATACATCAATTGCTACTATATTAGGAAATGTTGTTACTATTTTAGATATAGGGAGTATTACTATTACAGCAAAACCAACAAACTTAAATAATTATAATTTAATTTCTACAACAACAACACTAACTATTAATAAAGGTATTCCAATATATGGAACATTTACCTTACCAACTGATAAAAAATTTGGAGATGATCCATTTACAATAACACCACCTATTAATAATGTAATTGGTGGACTTACATATACTAGTTCAAATCCTAGTATTGCTACTATTTCAGGAAGTGTAGTAACTATTGTAGGAAATGGTGGAGTAACAATAACAGTTAGTCCTACAGATACAAATAGATATGAATCAATAACTACTTCAGAAGTACTATTATTAAATACTTCTTTACCTACAATTGGATTATTTGAAATTTCATCAAAAACTTACAGTTCTATAAATAATACATTTACAATAACAAATCCTACTTCTAATAGTAATGGAAGTTGGTCTTATAAAACATTTGATAGTTCAGGTATAGAAACATTAAATAATGGAATTATTTCTATATCTGGTAATACTGTAACAATTTTAGCAACAGGAACTACTTCTATTAAAGCTATACAAGAAGAAACATCTAATTATTATAGTATATCAACAACATCATCATTTATTATAAATAAAGGAACACCTATTTTAGGCATATTTTCTATTCCTACTAAAGGTTTTGGTGATTTACCATTTACACTTACACCACCTTCAAGTGATAGTACAGGAACATGGACTTTTACTAGTAGTAATAATAATATAGCAACTATATCTGAAACTACTGTTACTATTATAGGTATTGGAACAACAACAATAACAGCTACACAATCAAGTACAACAAACTATAATTCAATTACAATAACAGGAACACTTAATGTAACATATAGTCTTTCATTACAGTGGAGTAGTTTGTATACAGGATATACATATGATAATACATTAAATGAATATTCATTAAATTGTGTTACTTGTGGTGAAGGACGCATAAGAGCAACATGTAATGGAACTATAGTTGGAAGTGAAAATACTATAGACTGGTATAATTTTGGAAATGATAAGGTTTTATATGGAAGTCATGGAACACAATCATTTGATAATAATAATTGGAGTTCTATTGTTTATGGAGAAAATACAAATATTTCTGGTAGTGGTAGATTTGTAGCAGTAGCAAGTTCAGGAACAAATAGTAGAGTTATATATTCTAGAACAACATCAGAAAGACAAGTTTTTCATTCAGGTATAAGAGAAAATGACAATTGGAAATATGGAACTGGTGCTCCATCAAATAATTGGACAAGTGTAACTTTTGGAAATAATTTATTTGTAGCAGTCGCAAATTCGGGAACCGGAAATAGAGTAATGACAAGTCCAGATGGTATTACTTGGACTATTAGAACTTCAGCTGCTGATAATAATTGGACAAGTATTACATATGGTATAGTTACTAGTACTGGTATTGGTTTATTTGTAGCAGTATCATCAGATGGAACAAATAGAGTAATGACAAGTCCAGATGGAATTACATGGACATTAGTAAATGATACTATAGCAAATGCTAATAGTTGGAGTAGTATTACTTATGGTACAATTAATAATACTGGATTATTTGTAGCAGTATCAGATTCTGGTTCTGGAACTACTATAATGACTAGTTTAAATGGAACAACATGGACTAGTAAAACTGCTCCTAGCAATTATAATTGGAAATCAATATGTTTTGGTTATGATTTAAGTAATAATCCTATATTTATAGCAATTTCAAATAATAACTCAACAACATTAAAAGATACAATGTATACATTAGATGGCGATACTTGGACATTAGGAAATATAACAGCTGCTGATAATACATGGATATCTATTTGTTATGCTAAAAATGTTGGTGGTAATATAGGGAATAATTGTTTTATTGCGGTTTCAAGTTCTGGAACTAATAATAGAGCAATGTTTGGAAGTTATTCATATACAACACCTACTATATATGACTTACCAAAGACTACAATTAGCATATCTGGAATAGATATAATTTCATCTATTCGTAATAATATGTATTTTAAAACTAGTGAAACTACATTGGCATCATATAATCAATATTATAGTAATGAATGGATACAAGATACAGATAATTTTATATATTCAAATGGATTAGTTAACTCAATAGCATTACTAGAATATATTGTTGAACCAAAAGGATATTTATATTTTGAATGGGGTATAGATTGTTCAACAGATAGAGATAATTTTATGTTTATAATTACTGATAATTCAGTAACACCAACATATATTATATCAAATGATGGAAATAGTTTATTTTATACAAATATTACTAGAAAAGTTGAAAGAACTCCTGTATATGTTGATTTATCACAATTTAGTTCTTATACAAATTTAAGAATTAACTTTGTATTTTTTAAAGATAATGTATATAGTTTAACTACAGTAGGAAATAATAAAGCATATTTATATAATTTTAGATATGAAAATTATAAATTAATGCCACCAACAGGAAATTTAACTTTACCTAGTGATATAACATATGATGGAACTAATACACAAACATATACAATAACAGACCCTACTACAGATAATAATTTATCTGCTGGTTCATGGTATTATACTAGTACAAACCCAAATGTAGCAACAATCGATGGTAATAACATTACAATTTTAGGATTTGGTTCTACAACAATTATAGGATTTTTACCAAGTGAAAATTATAATTCAGATGAATTAAATTATTATTCTGGTAAATTTGGTTGTGTTTATAGATCAAATATTCTAACAGTTGATGATACACGATTATTATATTGGAATGCTAAATATAATCCTAGTAATGTAGCATATACAGGAATTGCTACAAATAATTCTACTACTTATGTTGCAACATATTTTAATGGAATTTATTATAGTCTTGACGCTGGCACTAGTTGGACAGTTGTTACTTCTGGATTAACAAAAAATTGGACTTGTATAACATATGGAAATTCATTATTTGTAATACTTTCAAATAATTCTGGTACTAGTGGTATTAGAACAAGTAGTAATGGAAGTACATGGACTTCACAAACAAATCCATTAACTTCAGTTAATTGGTCTAGTATAGTATATGGTAATG
>JACCDU010324746.1_pt1 | contig 11648 bp, 8 predicted proteins | sample 7446081 | NCBI WGS metagenome assembly JACCDU01 (sample SAMN15323447, study PRJNA562643) | freshwater metagenome | isolation source: river surface water | place: USA:Blue River Watershed | collected 2017-08-17 | reverse complement strand
AATCACGGGTGAAGCAATGAGCTCGTTCAACACATTTAAATTACATTATGTCAGAAGCACAAGATACATCAGCTCAAGATCGGGCAAATTATGGTGCAGATAATATTCAAGTATTAGAGGGTTTAGAGGCGGTTCGTAAGCGTCCATCCATGTACATCGGTGATACCGGCTTTAAGGGGCTACATCACTTGATTTGGGAAGTTGTCGATAACTCCATTGACGAGGCGCTTGCCGGTCATTGCGACAAGATCAAAGTAACCATCAACACAGATAATTCCATTTTAGTCGAAGATAACGGTCGGGGTATTCCTACGGGCATGCACACCAAAGAAAAGCGTTCCGCTTTAGAGGTGGTTATGACGGTGCTTCACGCGGGTGGCAAGTTTGACAAAGACACATACAAAGTTTCTGGAGGTCTTCACGGGGTGGGTGTTTCCTGTGTGAATGCCTTGTCGACAGATTTAAAAGTGACTGTACACCGCGAGGGTAAGATTTTCCAACAAGAATATAAGATTGGTGTTCCGCAATATCCTGTGAAGGAAGTAGGGGATACAGATCGTACGGGTACATCTGTTTTGTTCAAACCAGATGATACGATTTTTACCGTAACCGAATATAAATACGATACCGTTGCGGGTCGTTTACGTGAGTTATCTTTCTTGAATGCGGGTATTCGTGTTCAATTAACAGATTTACGTGAATTAGACGAGGAAGGTAATGCACGCACAGAAGAGTTTTTCTCTGAAGGTGGTTTACGTGAGTTTGTGATGTTCTTGGATTCAACGCGTGAGCCATTGTTGACCGAGCCTATCTACATGGAAGGTGACAAAAACGGTGTTCCCGTTAAAGTAGCCATGATGTACAATACGTCTTACACGGAGAATGTGGTTTCGTATGTAAACAACATTAATACCATCGAAGGTGGAACGCACGTAGCGGGTTTCCGTGGCGCGTTAACACGTACGTTGAAAAACTACGCCGATAAATCAGGTGCCCTAGAGAAATTAAAAATTGATATCGCAGGGGATGACTTCCGCGAAGGATTAACGGCCGTTATTTCAGTGAAAGTAGCTGAGCCGCAATTCGAAGGTCAAACAAAAACAAAATTAGGTAACGGTGAGGTTTCAGGTGCTGTTTCGGCAGCCATGTCAGACATGTTGGAATCTTGGTTAGAGGAACATCCAAAAGAAGCACGTCAAATCGTTGCCAAAGTAATCTTAGCCGCGCAAGCACGTCACGCAGCCCGTAAGGCTCGTGAAATGGTTCAGCGTAAAACGGTTTTGGGTTCTAACTCATTGCCAGGTAAGCTAGCCGATTGCTCAGATAATGATCCAGAAACATGTGAGATTTATCTTGTCGAGGGAGACTCTGCAGGTGGTACGGCAAAACAAGGCCGTAACCGTGCGTTCCAAGCGATCTTGCCATTGCGTGGTAAGATTTTGAACGTAGAGAAAGCTCAGGAGTATCGTATCTATGAAAACGAAGAGATTAAGAATATGATCACGGCATTGGGCGTTTCCTTCGGAAAAGATGGTGACGAACGTGCGTTGAACATGGATAAGTTGCGTTATCACAAAGTGATCATCATGACCGATGCGGACGTTGACGGTAGTCACATTCGTACGCTTATTTTAACATTCTTCTTCCGCTACATGCGGGAGTTAGTAGATCGTGGATGTATTTACATCGCGCAGCCGCCGTTGTATCAGGTGAAGAAAGGCCAACAAGTTCGTTATGTGTGGACAGAGGATCAACGGACACTTGCGATTCAAGAATTAGCTGGAGGTGGTAAAGAAGATAGCGTAGGAGTTCAGCGTTATAAGGGTCTTGGAGAGATGAATGCGGAGCAATTGTGGGAAACTACGATGAATCCTGAGTCGCGTACCTTGAAGCAAGTAACGGTGGAGTCAGCTATCGAAGCAGATTTATTGTTCTCGATGTTGATGGGTGATGAAGTAGCTCCTCGCCGTGACTTTATTGAAAAAAATGCCAAATACGCGAAGGTAGACGTTTAGCCCGATGGAGTTTGATTTCAAATCCTATCATTTGCGTGGCATACACGCGACTACGGAAGCGGAAAAACGATCGATTAATCAAGAGTTAAAAGATCTTTACGATTCCTTAACCGTGGAGGAAAAACGAATATTTAATTTGGAGCTTCAGAAGTTCTTGGCGACAGAAATGGGCCGACTAGGTTCTGATTATGAAGCGATCAAAAACCAAATTCCCCAAGCGTAATCATGAGTGATTCAAGATTAGATAAAATTATCCAAGCGTCAGAAGATTCCCCAAACGGGAATCTTTTGTCGTTCCTGCAGCCTAAAAATTGGAAGGTCAATTTGGTCGCACCACGTGATGCGGTACGGAAGCTCGAAAAGTCGGCACAAAAGGCGCAAGACACGATTGCCAAGTCTCGCTATATTTCGCGTGACATTTCGTGGTTGAAGTTTGATGAGCGGGTTTTGGATCAAGCACGTGATACCTCGAAAAGTTTATTCGATCGCCTGAAATTTCTGGCAATTACAGCCTCTAATTTGGATGAGTTCTTTACCATTCGAATGGGTTCTTTGTATAATTACATTGATTTCGGAAAGGAGCGTACCGATTATTGCGGGCTTCGTGAAACGCAATTTAAGCAGGCACTCATCACAACCGCCAAAGAATTTAGTCTCGAAAAACACCGGTTGTTTGTCGAAGAAATTTTACCTCTTTTTCCAGAAAATGGCCTGTGTTTAGCCTCGCTCGAGGATCTAACAGAGGAGGAAATTGCGGATGTGGGTATGTATTTCAATCGGACCATTTACCCGATGTTGACACCTATGGTCTTTGATCATACGCATACGTTCCCAAGTCTTTTGGCAAAAACCTTGATTTTTGGGGTGGTGACGGTCGGGTTTTCCGATAAGAAAAATACGAAGGGGAAAGCGGAGAAGGATCGTAAGATTTCATTTGTTCAGATTCCACTAAACTTAACGCGCTTTTATGTAATTGAGCGTGACGACAAGGTGCTTTTCTTGTCGATTGAAAAAATCATCAGACATCACCTGCAGATTTTGTACCGTAATGTTGAAATTGAATCCACCTCTTTGTTCCGGATCACGCGGAATGGTGATTTTGATGTGGTAGAGCATGAAGATGCAGAAACAGATTTCGTAGATGAAATCAAAAAGAAAATCAAAGACCGTCGCTTAGGCCGTGTGACGCGTGTTGAAGTCGAATCAGAACATTCTGAATTCCTGCTCGGCGAGATGTTGAAGCGCTGGAATTTAGACCAGTCAGATATTTTTGTCAAAAGATCCATCTTGGATTTTACTGCCTTTTGGCAAATCTTAAAGTATCCTGATTTTAAATCAAAACTGGCACCTAATCCAGCTGTCGTACCCCCGCTTGGGTTAAAGTCGGTGAACATCACGGACATCTTCGAGACGATGAAGCGGGGTGATATATTATTACATCACCCGTACAATAATTTTGAGCCGGTTATTCAACTACTGGAGCAGGCTGCTGAAGATCCACATGTTCTAGCGATTAAGATTACGCTATACCGGATTTCGAAAAATTCGCGCATTGCAAGTGCGTTGTTGCGTGCGGCTGAACAAGGCAAACACGTTTCGGTACTCTTTGAAGTGAAGGCGCGATTTGATGAGGAAAACAACATTCGGGAGGCTACTCGGTTGCAAAAAGCAGGCTGTTTTGTGATTTATGGTATTCCGGGTTTGAAAACGCATACCAAATTGTTGCAAGTCATTCGTAATGAGGGGACACATGTGATGAGCTATGCACATTTGTCATCCGGAAATTACAATGAGGATACGGCGAAGTTGTATACCGACTTAGGTTTGCTAACAACCGACTCGCGTATCACCCAAGATATTTCGGAGTTTTTTAATGTCATTACGGGGCATTCAATGCCTACCCATTATGAGCATTTAATAACGGCTCCGCGCGATATGCGTAATCGGTTAATCGAAATGATCAATCAAGAAATTGCAAATCATGCGCAAGGTTTGGCTTCGGGAATTTGCTGGAAGATAAATTCATTACAAGATTTAGATACAATTGAGGCATTGTACAAAGCCTCGCAAGCCGGTGTTCCAGTCTTGTTGATTATTCGCGGAATTTGCTGTATTCGACCTCAACGCGCAGGTTTATCGGAAAATATATTCATCAAATCGATCGTAGGGAATTACCTCGAGCATACGCGTCTCTATTATTTCCACCGTGCTGGCGAACCTAAAGTATATGGTGGATCAGCGGATGTGATGGTGCGCAGCTTTGACCGTCGGATCGAATCACTTTTCGAACTAGTGAATCCGCGTGCCAAATATATGGCTATCACCATTTTAGATTGGAACTTACGAGATACCGTGAATTCCTACGAAATGCAAGAAGATGGGACCTATTGGAAGGTCGCGAGCGATGAGCCGTTTAATATTCACAAGGAGTTTTATAAAATCAATGAGGAAGATTTGATTGAAGAGATTACATTTGCAAACTACACCAACAACCTTACAACAAAATAAATGGAGAGATTTACAGGTTTATTAGGTATCGTTCTGATTTTGGGCGTGTCCTATTTAATGTCTAATAACCGGAAAGCAATTAATTACCGCACCGTGGGGGTTGGTTTATTATTACAAGTTGCGCTTGCCGTTTTTATTTTAAAAACAGAAACGGGTCAAGCGACTTTTCAATGGCTAGGCGATTCGATTAATACCTTATTAGGCCAAGCCGATAAAGGGGCTCAATTTGTTTTTGGTTCTTTAGTTGACCGTAAATTAATGACCCAGGCATTCGGTGCGGGAAACGATTATATCTTCTTTTTCAAGGTAGTCCCTACCATCATTTTTGTGGCGGTTTTAGTGAATATGTTCTATCACTTGGGCGTATTGCAGCGTGTGGTTTCGACCATGGGTAAGGGCGTACATTGGTTGATGGGCGTCAGTGGCGCGGAGGCGCTTTCTAACGTGGCATCTACGTTTGTGGGTCAGGTGGAGGCTCAAATCATGATTAAGCCTTATTTGAAAAACATGACAAATTCGGAGCTGATGGCCTCGATGACGGGATCATTTGCTTGTATTGCCGGAGGAGTTATGGCGGTTTATATTTCATTAGGCGTGCCTGCGGCGTATTTGTTAGCCGCTAGTTTAATGGCTGCTCCGGGTGCCTTAGTGATTTCTAAAATCATGTTTCCTGAGACTGAGAAGTCTGAAACGGAGGGCATGGTTAAAATGGAAATTACCAAGACACATGCCAATTTAGTTGACGCAATCGCGGCGGGAGCCAGTGAAGGATTAAAAGTGGGGTTGAATGTGATTGCCATGTTGATCGGTTTTATTGCCCTAATTGCGTTAGTTGACCTAGGTTTAGGCCAAATAGGTAACTGGATCAACTTACCAGAATTATCCATGAATTTAATCTTGGGTAAAGTATTTTCTGTGTTTGCATTTGCGATGGGCGTTCCATCTCAGGATGTGGAAGTGGCGGGAGCTTTGATGGGAAAGAAAATGGTAGTGAATGAATTTGTGGCTTACTTAGATATGGTGAAATTGAAGGATACCTTGGATCCAAAAACTATTGCCATTACTAGCTTTGCGTTATGTGGATTTGCTAACTTTTCATCCGTTGCTATTCAGATTGGGGGGATTGGTGAATTAGCACCATCGCGTCGTTCTGACCTGGCGAAATTAGGCTTTAAGGCCTTGATTGCGGGGACATTAGCTTCGTATTTGTCAGCCACTTTAGCCGGATTATTATTGTAATATGCGCATTGATCCCGAAACCGTTGAGCGAATTAAGCAAACGGCTGCTGTGGCAGACGTGATCGGGGATTATGTGACTATCAAGAAAAAGGGAGCCAATTATTGGGCTTGTTGCCCATTTCACGGTGAGAAAACGCCTTCGTTTTCAATCTCACCGAGCAAGGGAATTTATAAATGTTTTGGTTGTGGTAAGGCCGGCGATTCGGTGCGGTTTATCATGGACATCGAGGGGCTTGGCTATGGTGAGGCGCTGCGGCATTTAGCCAAAAAATACGGCATCGATATTCAGGAGGAGGAGATGACGGATGATCAGCTTCAGCGTCAAAATGAACGCGAGAGTTTATTGATCATGCTCGAGTTCGCCAAAGAATTTTTCAAAAAACAATTATTAGATTCTGAGGAAGGGCGTTCGATCGCATTGCCATATTTCAAAGAACGTGGATTTTCGGACGCTACCATACAGGCTTTTGATTTAGGCTACAGCCCGGAAGGATGGGATGTGTTCTTAAAAACGGCCCTAAAACAAGGTTTTAGCCAAGAAATTATTGAGAAGGCTGGTTTGGTGACCAACAAAAACGATGAAGGGAAAGTCTATGATCGATTCCGGAATCGGGTCATTTTCCCTATTCATAGTGTGGCAGGAAAGGTGATTGCCTTTGGTGCACGAATTCTAAAGTCAGACGCAAAGAATCAAGCGAAATACCTTAATTCACCTGAAACCGAAGTTTATCATAAATCGGCCGTTCTCTATGGCATCGCGCAAGCGAAGAATGAGATACGTCAAAAGGATGTCTGTTATCTCGTGGAAGGTTACACCGATGTCATTTCTTTGCATCAGGCGGGCATCAAAAATGTGGTTGCTTCTTCTGGAACCTCATTAACCATTGAGCAAATCAAGTTGATCGCGCGGTTTACCAATCATGTAACTGTACTATATGATGGTGATTCAGCGGGTATAAAAGCAGCCTTGCGGGGGATGGACTTAATTCTTGAGGAAGGATTGCAGGTAAATCTTGTGGTCTTCCCAGAAGGACAAGATCCAGATTCCTATGTGCGTTCGATCGGAAGTGAGGCATTTATTGAATACATTCAAAAAGAAGCGCGGGATGTGATTTCGTTCCAGGCGAATCTCTTTATGAAGGAAGCTGGAGACGATCCATTTAAAAAAGCGGAGCTTATTAAAGAGATGGTCCAAAGTATTTCTAAAATACCGGATGCCATCCAGCGGAGTTTATTCATCCAAAAAACGTCTCAAATGATGCGTTTGGAGGAAGACGTGTTGCTCGCTGAAATGAATAAGATTCATTTGAAGAAGATGAATCAGCGGTCGGCAGGATCTGCGCCTCAAAGTATATCTCCGCAAAACGAGGTAGATATGAACGCGCTTTTTGCAGCCGAAGAGGAAGCTCCTGCGGAAGTTCAGAGTCTAGCTTTTTACCAAGAATCGGAGTGCATTCGTTTGCTGGTGAATTTCGGTCATTTGGAAGTCGATCCTGAAAAAGCACCCGGACACACGTTGATGGAATATCTATTGCACGAGTTAGAAGATGTGAAATTTCAGACGCCCTTGTTTATTGAAATTTTAGGGATATGCCAACAGGAGTTTGCATCGAAGCGCGTGCCAGGCCCAGAATTTTATTTGCATCACGGCAATGAGGAGATTCAGCGATTTGCGATTGATGTGTCGTCTGATAAACATACACTTTCTTCTGTTTGGAAGGATCGGCATGAGATTCGCGTTCGGGAAGACCATGAGATGTTGGAGGATTTAGCCTACAAAAATGTCTTGCGTTTGCGAAAAGTATACAATGATCAGCAGTTGCAGGATGTGATGGAGCGCATGGAAAAGTACGCGGGTGATCGCAATGATATGAATGATTTATTGCTTGAATTCATCACATTGAAGGAAATTCAAAAAAATATTTCCCAGGAATTAGGTACAGTTATTGAAAAATAGCCTATTTTTGACAGGTTAAAATGAAAAGAATCCTCTCCATATTGCTATTTTTCGTGCTGCTCTATCAAGCAGGCGGATTTGCATTAAGCTATTTGGCGAGTGATCAAGATCATTTTGTAGCAGGGGAGACCATTACGGTTGAAATGCCTATTTCATTACCTTATGCAACGGATTGGGATGTTCCTCAAGAAGTTTCGGGTGAGATTCAACAAGGAGATAATTTTTATCAGATGAAGGACCAACAGGTCATTGATGGTAAATTGGTTACCACCTTGGTCTCAGATCAAAGTGCCCGAGATCGTTTCTTTGATTTAGCTGCTCAGGTGAATGAGCACATGTCGGACCAACCGGAGAAGGCGCCTGCTAAGTCTAAATTAATCAACACCTTAGTGAAAGAATATTGTGCGCATGCGTCTGCATGGGTTCTTTATATTATGGAATGGCCTGCTAATTCTACGGCGCCTGCTCATTTAGTTTTACCTACTACAGCGATTTCCGCTGATTTCTTCTCGCCTCCGAGGCAAGCTTAATTTTTCCGATACCCTTTTGTTTTTAAGGTCCTTGGGCCTTTAAAATCGTACGTGTATTTTAAAATTTAAGCATGAAAAAAATCTTACTTTTGCTTTGTCTTACCCTATTTGTGGGACAAGTTGCCATGGCTCAAATGCCGCATGATGGCATTTATATGAATAAAAGATTAGCCTGTGGGGCCGTTAGCTACGGCAATGCCTCATGGACGCATTATTGGGAAAATCAATTGTTTCGGGATAATCCGAATATCGGTCGGCTGACCACAGAATCCGCCATGGCGATGTTGGCCTACGGAATTACCAAAAAGCTTAACGTCATTGCCGCGGTTCCCTATGTACGCACACATGCGTCACAAGGAAATTTGATGGGTCAATCCGGACTTCAGGATGCTTCGTTGTGGCTAAAAGCCAAAGGGTATTCTGCTCATGGCCTTACCTTGCATGGCGTATTGGGTGTGAGTGTTCCTGTGTCAAACTATGTACCTGACTTCATGCCAATGTCCATCGGGATAGGGTCAAAGGCGTTCATCACGCGTGGGATTGTTACGTATGCATTACCTAAGAATTTGTATGCGAATGCATCGATTGCCTATCAAATGCGTAGTAACGTTCAAGCAGATCGTGATGGGTATTTAGCCGGGGATCGCTTTTACAATACGGCGGATGTAGCTGTTCCAGATGCATTTGATGCCGCGTTTCGAGTAGGTTATTTGAAAAAGGATAATCAGTTGGAGCTTTTTGCGGAACACTTTTCATGTGTAGGTGGCGATCACATTCGTCGGAACGACATGCCATTTTTGACGAATGACATGACGATGACTTCGGTGGGTGTGTATGGAAAATACCAACCAAAAAAGGTCGGTGTTAATGCGCGTGCGGCGTATGTCGTGGCGGGTCACAATGTGGGCCAAACCTTGAGTTTGTCCGTGGGTGTTTTGTACCAGTTCAACTTATAATTCGATGAAATATATATATACATTTTTAGCTTTAGCTTTACTTGCCTCTTGTACGAAAGAGGTTGATTTGGAGGTGGATAGACCTTATGTTCCATCCAATTTAGATGTGAGTGCGGGTGCATGGAAAACGTTTGTAAGTTCTTCTGCTAATGTTGCTGCGCCTCGATTAGTTACGGATGCTTCGTATTTGAAGGAGATTGATTCATTGAAAAAGGTGGTTATTCCTTCCTTGACAGCGGCTCAAAAAACAGCTATTCAATATTGGGGAGCAGGTGCTGTGTTACGTTGGAATGAAATTGGTCGGGAATTAGCCGCACGGTATAATCAACCACCCGCAGCAAATGCGGCGGGTATTTACCCAGTACCGAATCCCGCGGATCCATTGGCAGATCCACGTTTTCCATTTGCAAATCCACCGTATACCGCTCGTGCTTTGGCTTATTTAAGTGTGGCACAATACGATGCCTTAGTGGCTGCATGGAAATTTAAATATCAGTATAATCGCAAGGCTCCTTATGAGGTGGATGCTTCGATTAAACCCTTGTTACCTATCAGTACGTTGCCTGCATATCCTTCGGAGGATGCCGTCGTTGCCCAGGCGAGTTATGTGATTTTGTTGGCCATGTTTCCAGGTGAGGGTCCATTTTTGGCTCAAAAATTAGCTGAAGCGAAAAATGTTCGTTTATGGGCTGGAATGAATGTGGGTTCGGATGTGTCTGCTGGAACTTCTTTAGGTGCAACGGTAGCTGCGCAGGTGATGGCGCGTGCGAAGACGGATGGGATGAGCATGGCTAATGATCAATCGATTGTTCCGGCTTTAATTGCAAATTCTAAATCACTGGGTTTTGTGAACCCATGGGTAAGCCAGGAAATTCCGGCGCGTCCGCCGATGTTACCCAATTATGGTACAGTAAAAACATGGAATTTTGATCGAGCTACGATGATTTCTATTCGTCCCGGAATTCCATATTTGGAAGGTTCAGCTGAGTTCAAGAAGGACATGGCTGAGTTGGAAGCTATCCATAAGAATCAAACGCGGGCGCAGGCTGCGATTGCCAACTACTGGGCGGATGGACCCGGGTCGTATACGCCTCCGGGACATTGGCATCGGTATGCAGCCAAGGCAGGTGTGGAAGCTAAATTTTCGGAAGTCCGCATGGCACGCATGTTTGCTTATGTGGGTACCGCTTTAATGGATGCCGGGATAGCTTGTTGGGACACTAAATATTTTTATTACAGCCCTCGACCACAGCAATTTGGCTTAAAAACCTCGGTAGGGCTTCCAAATTTTCCAAGTTATACTTCAGGCCACTCGACCTTTTCGTTTGCTGCGGCCACGGTCTTGGGTTCATTTTTTCCTGCTAAAGCTAGTTTGTTTACGGGTTATGCGCAAGAAGCATCTGAATCTCGTGTGTTTGGATTGATTCACTTTCGAATTGATTGTTCCATGGGTGGAAAGCATGGGAGGGCAATTGGTGAATATGCTGTCAAGCGCGCGCAAATGGATGGTGCGCAATAGGTAATTTTGTAGTCATGGCTTATGTTTCATCCAGTTTTGGTGAAACCTAGTTAGTACATTAAAAAGCCCTCATGCAATCGCATGAGGGCTTTTTTTTTAAAATATTTAGATAGAAAAGCTACAGACCTAAAATCTTCTTATTCAGTTCTTCGTCAGCGCCAGTTCCCGCGAAATCATCAAATACTTTTTCAGTCGCCTTGATGATATGGCTCGAAATAAATGGTGCTCCTTCCGTTGCTCCTTGAACTGGATCTTTTATGCAGCATTCCCATTCTAACACAGCCCAACCGTCATATCCGTATTGCGTTAATTTCGAGAAGATGCTCTTGAAATCCACTTGGCCATCGCCCAATGAACGGAAACGTCCGGCCCGGTTGATCCAAGATTGGTATCCACCATACACACCTTGCTTACCCGTTGGGTTAAACTCCGCATCCTTGACGTGGAACATCTTGATACGCTCGTGGTAGAAATCAATGTATTGTTTGTAATCTAAAGCTTGCAACACAAAGTGAGACGGATCATATAGTAAGTTGGCACGCTTATGTCCCTTCACCTCATCTAAAAACATCTCGAACGTCACGCCATCATGCAAATCTTCACCTGGGTGAATTTCATAGCATAAGTCTACGCCACACTCATCGAAGGTGTTCAAAATTGGTAACCAACGGCGTCCTAATTCTTTAAACCCTTGCTCCACTAATCCCGCAGGACGTTGTGGCCATGGATAAACGGTGTGCCACATCAAGGCTCCTGAGAATGTCGCATGGGCATTCAATCCCAAGTTTTGTGAAGCCTTGGCTGCATATTTTAACTGTTGGACTGCCCATTCTGTACGCGCTTTCGGATTTCCTTTCACCGAATCCGGTGCAAAACCGTCGAATCCTAAGTCGTATGCCGGGTTAACGGCCACTAATTGTCCTT
>JACCDU010047179.1_pt1 | contig 11651 bp, 8 predicted proteins | sample 7446081 | NCBI WGS metagenome assembly JACCDU01 (sample SAMN15323447, study PRJNA562643) | freshwater metagenome | isolation source: river surface water | place: USA:Blue River Watershed | collected 2017-08-17 | reverse complement strand
TTTGTCGTGCCGATAAAAGTTCTACGCCACCGTCAATGACACCTTTGACCCACGTCGTTTGACTGAGCTCAGAAACCATACGCTGCTGAAGTTGTCGGTAGGACGCATCGTTACTTTGATCTTCTGTCTGCGCCGCTCTTTGTGCAATATGTGATTGAAAACGGTTGTGCAATTTTACTTTTGATTTATTGATGTCAACTAACTGAGCATTGAGTAGTTCGAGAATAACTTTTTCAACTACTTCGATAGGCGCGTTTACTTCATCACTAATTTGATGCGCACTATGTTCACCATCGAACTTTGCAATAATCGCACGAGCACCCGGATGATGAATTGTGACTGCGCGATGCGCTGTTGCAATTATCAGAGACTTTTCTATTTCAGCGATCGGAACACTTATCTGCACTCCGGTTTTCAAGCGCGGCTTTGCTTCGGAAGTAATCTCGGTATCGTCTTGCTCAATCGAAATTTTGGTAACTCGAGCTGGTCTTGAACCACGTACATATTTCCGACGGATTTTCTCTGGGGGTAATAATCGGGTTCCGATTTCGCCATCGGTAAGTGCCATTAATTCTTGAGTATCTGATTGTTTTTCCATAAATGTTGTCATGGCCCAACAATGGTGACCGCGAGCGCATTACCCTCCGAGGCCCTTCAAATCTGTGGAGAGCCCCGTGCTTTGATTACTCAGAGAAATCTTGGAAATACTCAGCTAGGAGAAAATGAAATTGGAAAGCAAAAGACCCCCGCACCGAAATAGTGCGAGGGCCTTTTGTAACGCTAGACGTTCGTAAGTGAAATCGAGCTCACTTACTGGAAACGAAATTTAATTACTGTGCTTTGCCAAGGATGCGATTGACCTTGGTGCCACACACTGGGCAGATGCCTTGTGCCATGCGACGACCAGAGTCTGAGACCTTTACGGTTCCCTCGAATTCACGCTTCTCTTTGCACTTAACGCAGTAAGCGTCACCTTTGTATGTCTCTGCAGTCATTCTTTTCCTCCTATCGACGCTTGCGATCCCATCGGGATGCTCCCCGTGTGGGGCAGGCGCTCGTGTATGAGGTTACTCGCCAACACGCTCAAATGAGCCTAACTACGCACCTTTATTTAAGAGTTTTTTTAGAGCCTCTGGGGCGGTCAAGGCGTTCTCGGCCGCCTCATACCCGCTCAAATAGGCCTCCGCCTGGGCCTCAAGGGGGAATCGGGAGAGCAACGCCTTGAACTCCGCGCCATGGTCGTAGAACTGCAGGTGGATCGCCTCATGGAAGAGGACATAATCCAAAACATACTCGGGTGCACCTTTGAGTCGATCAGAGATTCGGATGGTGCGGTCGGTTCCGGTGCAGGAGCCCCAGCGCTCGCGCATACCTCTCCAATTAATGGAGGAAGGTCGCAGAGAGATTTCAGGGGCAAGCTCTCTTAGTAGCTCATCGACTCTAGATGCCAGCCGCTCCTCGCTCATTGTGGCAGCGGCCTCCTGTGCGCGGATCTTGGCCACCATTTCAGGGACCATAGCTCGCTCATCAGCCTTGCTCATGCGAGCGGGAATCGAGATCACAATGCGACCACCTTGGCGGTAGGCGGAGATATTTTTCTTACGACGGGTGGATCTGATGACGATGATCTCGCCCTCTGAGATTCCTGGCAAAGTGTCGCCATCCAAGGTCGGCTCAACAAAGGTGTGCGAGCTCTCCCTTTCAGAAAAACTCTCCTCGTGGATGGTCATTGAAAAATAGTAGGACATCTCTCAACTAAAGATTGAGAGATTGAGGGATCGATGGCGCGATTTCTTTTTTCATTACCGGAGAGATCATCGTCGATGGCGGCAGTAAAGGGATGAACAACCTTTTCGCTTGCATTAGGTGGCTGAAAAAAATCTCCATTAGTGGAGAAAAACGCCCTTTGTCAACGTGGTTCTCATTTGATAATCAGCCAAGAAAGACTTACTTTACGACCACGAACTCCTCGGATAACAGTTCTACGTCAGCAAGGGGAAGGCTGACTTAGAGCAAGTGACCGGGGAGTTCGCTTTTCTATCTACGGCCTGTTTTTCACTCGGCCTTTTTTCGTGGCTTGAGAACCTTTGTTTCTACATTGAAAAGCGATTGTTTGTGAAAACTACTCCACAACTCAAACTGTGAATTTTGTGAGTTAAAGCTAGAGCAACCCTGATAGATCATCAGGTACTTCAAGGCTCTTCAAGAAGCTCTCAGGTGTCAACAAATCATCTGCCGTTGGAAGAATTCCACTCCACACACGATCGCGTGATTCAACATCCTTTATCTCGCGAACTTGTTTCCAAAATGCAGCTGACTCTCGAGCAAGTCGAGGTGAAACCTGCAATCCTAAAAGTGAGGAAAAGAGTTGTTGTGCTGGTGCAGATGTTGCACGACGACGACGCAGTGTTTCTTGAAGCGCTGCAATATTTGGAAGACGATCTCCGGCTGCAAGTGAAACAACCTCTTCACTCCAACCATCAATTAATGCAAGCGCTGTCTCTAATTTTGTAAGCGCTGCACGCTGGGCTGGTGTCTCTTGTGGTGTGAAAATTCCATCATTGAGGGCGATTGTGAAACTCTCTGGGTTTGATGGATCAAAGCCATTTCCTGATTCAAGGGCACGTTGTGCCTGATCTTGAATCGCTTCCATATCAATATTAATGCCCTTGCCGTAATCGGTAATTGCGGTGCGAATGTAGGAAACTAACCAAGGATTGTGTGCAAACAATCGTGCAATAGCTGCTTCACGCAATGCATGGAAGATTCGAACCTCTTCCATAGGAATATCTAAATCGGTAGCCCATTCCTTTATATTTTGAGGTACCAAGCTCGGATATGCGCCATCGATGAGCGGTAAGCCCACATCATGTGCACCCGTCACCTTTCCGGCTAATCCTCCAATTGCTTGGCCAAGTTGAGTTGCAATCAGCGAGCCAATGAATGAGTTGAGCAGCGCTGAGATCATTCCAATGGGAAGTTGCATCTGCTCTTGGCCAAATGGGTTCTCTTCGCCGAAAGGATTTGCCTCACCCTGTGCTTGATTGAGTAGTTCGCCAATTGCAGATGACAAACCAACAGCTAAAGGCTCAACAGTTGTTTGCCAACCAGCAAGAGTTGAATCCACCCAATCGGTACGGGCTACAGCTATGTTTCCAGTGTTAGGAGATTGCGGGAAAAATGTCGCGTCATTGAGCCACAGCTCTGCGATTAAAAGCGCCTGCTCAATATCGGCGACATCATTTGCTCCGATTGGTGCCGATCCTTGTGCAGTTGCAAACTTTTTTGCGGTATCGCGAACAAGATTCTTTGGGAGAGCTTCAGTTGAACCTCCAAAGCCAGGGGTATTTATTCCAAGTTTTGAAAACTGCTCTTGGATCTGTTGTTGCATCTGTTGCATCATGGCAGCAAAATCAACTGGCTCATTAGAGTCATCTGAGTTTCCTGGTGTGAAGCCAAAAGGTGTCATGGATCAATCCTCCCAGTGTTGGAACAACTTCGCACACTCTTTCATTCCCGGTCGGCACCCAACACCCTGAACTAGTAGGCTGGGCCCATGTCCAGCGCATTTGCAGCTTTAATTTGGTGGGTAGTACCTGCCGTTGGTCTCATTGGCGCTCTCACCTATGTTGTATGGGTTACAAAGTTTCAAGGAAAGTTTCAACAAGAAACTCAGCGTTCTGTAGGTCAGTTCCAACGTTTTCAGGATTCTCTGAGAGATTCCCAAGCACGTGATGTTGCAGCGGGCGGAGCGATTATCGCTACATCCACCGCTGCCGGCGGTGTTGATGACAATAGTGATGCCTCATCAATAGCAACTGATCCCGGAGTATTTGATGGCGGCTTTGATGCTGGATCTTCTAACTAGGTTCAGCATTAATTAACGCGAGATCAATTACAAAATGTTGAGATTCTCTCGCCTTCCGCGAGTTGTTAGGGGAACTTTAGGAATCTTCTTTGGCTTAGCAACTATCGCCCCACTTCCCTATGCAATTGTCTTACCAGGTGAGGCGCAAAACATTTTTAAGGGCGTCATTACATTTAAAGGATTAACAAATTACCCAGCAAGTGGTCGCATCGATTTAATGTCGATCAGAGTTACCAACCCTGACACCTGGATCTTTGGTCCAGAGCTTGTGTACTCATGGATTAGCGGTGATCGAGCGGTGTATCCAAAGTCTGCGATCTATCCTCCTGGAACAAGCGCTGAAGAGGAAAGTAAGCAAGCAAAAGCAGACATGGTGAAATCTCAAGACACTGCAATTGTTGCGGCGGTTAACTACCTGCAATCACATCCAGAGATCATGGCAGCTTCGCAATCAGTGGGCATTGAGCGTGCACAATTATTGGATGCAAAGAAGATCTCATTTAAAGTTGGTGAAACCGGTGGCCCCAGTGGTGGGTTGGTTTTCTCCATAGGTCTGGTTGAGTTATTAACCGAGCAGGATTTGCTACAAGGTCGCCATATCGCTGGAACTGGAACAATTACAGATCGCGGTGTTGTGGGACCCATCGGTGGGATCAATGAAAAGATCACCTCTGCCCAAAAGGTCGGAGCCACCATTTTCTTTGCGCCGGTAGATAACGCTGAAGAGATCAGCAATGTTCCTGAGGGCATAAAAGTGGTAACCGTTGCCACTTTGGCCCAGGCGATTAACTATTTAGAGCGCTCCAGAAAGTAATCTGAACCTTAGAACCCCCTTAGAAGCCTTGAATTGGTGGGGCAATTCCCCTTGCGATAACTTTGCCCCATGACCAATACCCCTCCGTTTCAACGCCCATCCTTCCAAATTAAAGGCCGCAAGAGTCCGCTGGCTTTAACAATTGGAATCCTTGTAATCACCGCAGCTCTATTTACAGCGCTCAGTGGTTTCTATGCTGATTGGTTGTGGTTCAAATCAGTTAACTTCACAGATACCTGGTCAACAATTTTGACGACAAAGGCAACACTCTTTGTTGTGTCAGGTTTGTTAACCGCATTTATTGTGATGTTCAACGTTTTGTTGGCATACAAGCGTCGCCCGCTCTATGTACCGATGACAGTTGAGGCAGACAATCTTGAGCGTTACCGCTCACAAGTTGAGCCAATTCGTCGTCCTATTGTTATTGGTTTAAGTATCGCCCTGTTTTATTTCGCAGGTTCAGCAGGTTCCCAAATGTGGAGCACCTGGTTGCTGTTTAGAAATTCAACTCCATTTGGTGTGACAGATCCTCAGTTCAATATGGATATCTCATTCTTCGCCTTCCGCCTACCGTTTTGGCAGACTTTAATTTCCTGGGGAATCTCAACTGCAATTCTTGCAATTCTTGCTTCAGTTGCTGTGCACTACCTTTATGGTGGAATTCGTCTACAGGTTCAAGAGGATCGCACAACAGTTGCTGCCCGAGTTCAGCTTTCAGTACTTCTAGGTTTGGTCGTTCTACTCAAGGCTGTGGCTTACTGGTTTGATCGCTACGCACTTGCACTGAAGGAAAGCCGTCTGATTACAGGCCTAACATATACAGATGTAAATGCAGTTCTACCTGCCAAGGCAATTCTTGCCGGTATTGCTATTATTTGTTCGCTTCTATTCTTTGCAAATATTGTTCGACGCTCATGGGTGCTACCTGCAGCGGGAACAGCGCTACTAGTTGTTTCATCGGTATTAATCGCTGGTCTTTACCCAGGTGCGATTCAGCAGTTCCAAGTAAAGCCAAGTGAGTCTTCAAAGGAAGCGCCATTCATTCAGCGCAATATTGATGCAACACGTGCTGCATATGGAATCGACGATGTAACTGTGAAGGATTATCAAGCAACTGACTCTACAAATACGGGCCAGCTTGCAGATGATGCGGCAACTATCGCCAACATTCGTTTGATGGATCCAAATGTTTTGTCAGCAACCTTTAGACAACTTCAGCAGATCCGTCCGTACTACAGCTTCCCTGAGTCACTTGATATCGATCGTTACACCGTCAATGGCGTCAAGCGCGATGTTGTTGTAGCTGTTCGCGAATTGAACATCGCTGGTAACCCTTCCCGTAACTGGATTAATGACCACCTTGTTTACACACATGGTTTTGGTTTTGTTGCAGCCTACGGAAATGAGCGAGATGCTGATGGAAAGCCATCATTCTCAGTAGGAAATCTTCCACCTACCGGTGCGCTCGGAAAGTTTGAACCACGTGTGTACTTTGGTGAGAATGTTCCTGATTACTCAATTATCGGTGGAGTAAAGACAGATACACCTGTTGAGTTTGACTACCCAGATGACACATCTCCAAACGGTCAGCGAAACTACACCTACACAGGTTCAGGTGGAGTTCCAGTTGGATCACTTCTCAATAAGGCTGTCTTTGCCTTGAAGTATCAGGAGCAGAGAATTCTTCTCTCAAACTTGATCAACAAGGATTCAAAAATTCTCTTTGAACGAAATCCTCGTGATCGCGTTGCAAAGGTTGCACCATGGTTAACCCTTGATGGAGATCCATACCCAGCCTTGGTTGATGGAAAGATTATGTGGATTATCGATGGCTATACAACAAGTGCTGGATATCCATATGCTCGTCAATCAGTGTTGTCTAATGCAACAGCTGATGCGCTCACAACTAACTCTGCATCAATTGCCTCACAGCGTAATCAGAGTGTGAACTACATCCGCAACTCAGTTAAGGCAACGGTTGATGCTTACAACGGAACTGTGACCTTGTATCAGTGGGATGAAAAGGATCCAGTGCTCAAGACTTGGTCAAAGGCATTCCCTAATGCAGTTAAGCCAAAGAGTGAGATCTCTCCACAACTTCTTGAACACATCCGCTACCCAGAGGATCTCTTCAGAGTTCAGCGTGACATTCTTAGCTCGTATCACGTAAAGACAGCTGAGGCCTTCTACGGTGGTCAGGATTTCTGGCGCGTACCTCGTGATCCATCAACATTTGGTGCTAACGCATCTGCGCAACCTCCGTACTACTTAACATTACAAATGCCAGGTTCTCAGAAGCCTGCCTTCTCATTGACTACTCCATTTGTTCCACGTGGTGGTCGTGAAAACCTTTCCGCATTTGCAGTTGTGAACTCAGACCCAGGTCCTGAGTACGGAAAGATGACTGTTCTTCAGTTACCACGTAACACCAATATTGCAGGTCCTTCACAGGTAGCTTCTAACTTTGAAGCAAAACCAGAGGTTGCAAACTCATTGTCACTACTTCGTCGTGGTGGCTCTGATGTTGTACTTGGAAACCTGCTCACACTTCCAGTTGGTGGAGGTCTCTTGTATGTACAACCTGTATATGTAAAGGCGACTTCAAACACCGCTGCATATCCATTGCTTCAGAAGGTGCTCGTGTCCTTTGGAGATCAAATTGGTTATGACGACACATTAAAGGGTGCACTTGATCAGGTGTTCGGTGGTAACTCCGGAACAGCTGCAGGTGGAACTACTGGTGGTTCAACATCACCAGGTGCTACCAACAACTCTTCACTTGCAAACTCACTCGCTGCTGCAAAGCAAGCCTATGCAGATGGTCTTGCCGCACTTGCAAAGGGAGATTTTGCAGCGTATGACAGAGCACAGAAGCGTTTGAAGTCTGCACTTGATGCAGCGATCAATGCGCAGAACAAGAAGTAATTAGTAAAAGATAAAGACCAAATTCATGCGAGCAATTGCATGGATTTGGTCTTTATCTATGTGTGGACATAAGATTATGTCTACCGACGCGGGGTGGAGCAGCTCGGTAGCTCGCTGGGCTCATAACCCAGAGGTCGTAGGTTCAAATCCTGCCCCCGCTACTAGATAGATAAGCACAAAAGGGTCCTCATGAAGGGCCCTTTTTGCATTGCTCGAGCGCTTTCCCCGAGAGCGTTACTTGATGCGTAGTGAGTTAGTAACAACCAACACGCTGCTCGCCGCCATGGCAGCTGCCGCATACAACGGAGACAACAAACCCGCAGCTGCGATTGGCAAACCAATGATGTTGTAAATAAATGCCCATCCCATATTCAGGCGGATGATCTTTAAGGTCTTTGTAGAAAGTTTCAATGCAGAAACCACACTTCCAAGACCTGTATTCATCAAGGTGATGTCTGCGCTATTGATCGCGGTATCTGTACCTGTTCCCATCGCCATTGAAAGATTTGCCGCCGTTAGAGCCGCTGCATCATTAATACCATCGCCGATCATCAAAACAGTGTGGCCTTCGCTCTTCAACCGCTCCACAATCTCTAACTTGCTCTCTGGCAAGGCGTGAGAAACAACATGAGCGGCATCGATTCCAACTGTTTGTGCAACTGATGCTGCAACCTCAGAGCTATCTCCTGTTACAAGCCATGGTGTAATTCCCATTTCGCGAAGTGCAGAAACTGTTTGCGCTGCATCGCTCTTGAGTTGATCTCCCACTGCAAAGACAGCAAGTGCGACTCCATCCCACGCAAGCACCGCCAAAGTTAACCCTGCAGCTTGTCCGCGATCGATCGCAGATTTAATCTCTGGATGGAACTCTGTAGAGCTATGTGCAACCGCTGCTGGTGAGCCGATTAAGACAACTGGTGCTTGTGAAAGAATCGATACACGTCCAGCAGCACCTGATCCAGGAGTTACAGAGAAATCAGAGACGGCGTAGGTAGGACGCGCAGCGTTAGGAATGCCTGATTGAGAGGCGCTTTGTGCAAGCGCATACCGTGTAATGGAAAGTGCAATGGGATGATTATTCAAAGATTCGATAGCCAGAGCTGAAGCAATAATGTTGTCGGGGGTAACAATCTCTGCAAAGGAACGGCCCAGAACAGAGCCGGCTGCTGTTGAAATGGTTGCCTCTTGTACCTGCATCACACCTTCTGTGAGCGTTCCAGTCTTATCAAAGAGAACTACATCTACCTTGCGTGCAACTTCGAGAACTCGAGGCTCACGTAAAACTATTCCACGAGCTGCTCCTCGACCCGATGCGACCAGAAGTGCAACGGGCGTTGCTAATCCAAGTGCACATGGACAGGCAATAACCAAGACAGTAATTGCAATTGAGATTGACTTGGTGAGAGATGAACCGGTGAAATACCAACCAGCAAAGGTACCTATTGCTAGCACGGTAACAATTGGAACAAAAACCGCGCTGATTCGATCTGCAAGACGTTGGATCGGAGCTTTTGTGCCTTGTGCACTAATTACCATCGCGGTGATACGTGCAAGTTCTGTATCGCTACCAACTCGTGTGGCGCGAACAATTAAGCGACCATTGTGATTTACAGAAGCACCAATAACCGATGAGCCAGGACCTACATCAACCGGCTTTGTTTCACCAGTAAGCATTGAGTTATCAACGGCGCTTTCGCCCTTTACGACGATGCCATCTGTTGCAATGCGATCTCCAGGGCGAACCTCAAACTCATCACCTATTTGAAGTTGTTCAATGGGAACAATCAGTGGGAATCCCCCACGAACAATTGTTACCTCTTTACTGCCTAATGCAAGAAGAGATGAGAGAGCGCTACTCGCCTTAGCCTTGGCACGAGTTTCTAGGTATCGACCAAGAATGACAAAGAAAATAACGCCAGCTGCAACCTCGGTATACACATCACCGGCACCTGTTGAGTTTGCATAAATTGACCAACCAAAGGCAGCTAACGATCCCATCGAAATCAAGTTATCCATCGTTGGATGCTTGAGATTTCTAAAGGCTGCTTTATGAATTGGGTATGCGACAAGTAAAACAACTGGAGCACTTAATGCAATAACAACCCACGCTGTTGGTGAGTACAAAGGATGGGGTAATCCTGCAGCATCAAGGAGATCATGGATCCACATATCTACTTGGTGGTGCCAACTCATCACCATTGACAGTGCAACGGCTGGGATTGAAAAAATTGCTGCAAAGAAAAATGCGCGTGCCGACTTCTTGCTATGCAAGGTAACTGATTGAGCATCAACCAACAATGAGGCTGAATATCCAGCTTTTTCTACAATCTTTATTAACTCTTTAGCGGTGATTTCGGCAGGAGCAAGAATGTGAGCGGTTTCAGTTGCAAAGTTAATTGTTGCGCTTACGCCTTCAACACTATTGAGCGCTTTTTCAACTGAGTTCACGCATGAGGAGCAGGTCATTCCCTGAACAGACAGGGTCGTTGGTTCAAGTAGTTGGCTCATGGATTAAGCCCGTTAATAACCGCGTTGTGCAGAGTTCCATTTGTTGAAACACCACTTCCGCCAAATGGTCCACTCTCGCCTGCTGTATTTGTAAATTCTCCGCCAGCTTCACGCACAATGATGTCTAGCGCTGCCATATCCCACAACGCTAGTGATGGCTCAATGGCAACATCAACAGCGCCTTCTGCCACCAACATATGTGACCAGAAATCACCGATGCCGCGGGTGCGCCAAGCGCTTGCAAGCATCTTTTGGAAAGGCTCTAGTCGATCTCCCCAGCCAACAAAATCAGAGTAAGAGATCGATGCATCACTTAGTGATGAAACCTTTGACACTGAAATCCTCTTCTCATTGGGTGCTAGTGCGAGAGTCTGAAAATTACTGTCTGTATCGGAGTAGGCAAAGTCATCATCAGATGAATCGCCAATTTCAAATTCAGCAACTCCAGCATTGAAGCGAACCTTTGCACCATGTCCTTTAGCAGCTGACCAACGACGGGCTAGCGCTGGAGCAGATGCGATACCAACTACAACCTCTTCAGCGCCAGCTGCATCAACCTGAACAAGTGCAATCAAAGTTGCCCATGTAGGGACTCCGCGCATAAAGTTTTTTGTTCCATCAATTGGATCAATTACCCAGTAGCGACCGGAACTTCCTTTATCGCTTCCAAACTCTTCACCCACTAAACCATCTGATTCACGATGTGTACCTAACGCTTCACGGATGGCAGTTTCAACTGCACGATCGGCATCGGTAACAGGGGTGTTATCTGGCTTAGTCGTAATGACTAAATCTTGTGATTGGTAACGGTCCAATGTAATGGCATCTGCAAGATCTGCTAATGCGTGAGCAAGGGCCAGATCATCGAGAATCTGTGCTGAACCATTAGCTGTGCTCATCATGAAGTAAGTCTATTGCACCGCGAAACCAACTGCTCTCTAAATCATTATTGAACGGATCACCTACGGGGGCAAAAAGGTTTTAGGGCTCAGGGTCCTCATCAAGGGCTGAGTTAGGGATTTCTTTAACTGCCAACAGTGAACGTAGGCTAGCCAAACGAGCTGTTCTGTGGGGATTTGGCAGGCCATCTGGTGCGGCCCATGCATCTAGTTTGCAGGAACTCTCAGCGTGCGAGCAGTTGGATAAGCAGTTTGCGGCCACTTCCGATAAATCACTAAAAGCATCCACTATTCGTTGATTATCAATATGTGAAAGGCCAAAGGCGCGGATACCAGGGGTATCGATGATCCAGCCATCGCTCTCGACTAAAGGCAAGGCAATTGCACTTGAAGAGGTATGGCGACCACGTCCAGTAGCCTCATTCACATCACCTGTTGCTCGATTGCCTTCAGGCACCAATGCATTAATTAAGGTTGATTTACCAACACCTGAGTGACCGACCAAAACCGAGATTTTTCCCTCAAGTATTTCATGAAGCTTTTCTAAATCTTTTTTCCGTGAATCACTCTTGATGGCTGTATGAATTATCTCAACATCTAACTCAGCGTACTCAGCAAGAAATGGTGGAACTTCGCT